>Ga0206851_1006_pt1 | contig 96424 bp, 94 predicted proteins | sample Alteio_BWOrgCont_13_FD_152904 | JGI IMG/M metagenome (GOLD analysis project Ga0206851, IMG submission 152904) | Enriched cells from forest soil in Barre Woods Harvard Forest LTER site, Petersham, Massachusetts, United States -... | ecosystem: Environmental > Terrestrial > Soil > Temperate forest >... | reverse complement strand
CATTCGCAACATTCGTTGGAACTTGTGCATAGTGCGCGAATTCCATTGAATATTGGGCGCGGCCTTGGCTCATCGAACGCAGCGTATTCACATAACCGAACATACTGGCTAGCGGCACTTGCGCCGCAATCACTTGTGCATTGCCACGCTGATCCATACCCATGATCTGCCCACGGCGGCTATTCAAATCACCGATTATATCACCCATATATTCGTCCGGCGTCACCACTTCCACCTTCATGATCGGCTCAAGCAGTTTTGGATCGGCTTTTGGTATAGCATCACGGAAAGATTGCCGCGCAGCAATTTCGAAGGCCAGCACGCTGGAATCAACATCGTGATAAGCGCCATCAAGCAGCGTTGCTTTGAAATCTATGGTTGGGAACCCGGCAATTACGCCAGTTTCCTTGATACTGAGCAAGCCCTTGTTCACACCGGGAATAAATTCCTTCGGAACGTTACCGCCCACAACTTTACTATCAAACTCAAATCCTTTGCCTGGTTCCAACGGTTCATAGCGCATTTTTATCCGTGCGAATTGGCCAGCACCACCAGATTGTTTTTTGTGAGTGTAATCATATTCCACCGCTTTGGTAATAGTTTCACGGTAAGCCACTTGTGGCGCGCCAATATTGGCTTCCACCTTGAATTCACGGCGCATACGATCGATGATAATTTCTAAGTGCAATTCGCCCATGCCTTTGAGTACAGTCTGGCCGGATTCTTCATCAGTCGATACGTGTAATGATGGATCTTCGGAAACAAGACGCGCCAAAGCAACGCCCATTTTTTCCTGATCCGCCGTGGTTTTTGGCTCTACGGCAACTTCGATCACCGGATCAGGGAATTCCATGCGTTCCAATACCACTGGATGTGCCGGATCGCATAACGTATCTCCGGTAGTGGTGCCTTTTAGGCCTGCCAGCGCAACGATATCGCCTGCATATGCTTCTTTCACGTCCTCGCGCGAATTTGCGTGCATCAGCAGCATCCGGCCAACGCGCTCTTTTTGATCTTTTACAGTATTTATAAGTCCCGTACCACTGGCCAAAGTGCCAGAATAAACGCGGATGAAGGTTAATGAACCTACGAACGGATCGGTCATAACTTTGAATGCAAGCGCCGAGAAAGGCTCAGAATCTGAGGATTTACGCTCAATTTCTTCTTCGCTATCTACCTTATGGCCTTTGATTGCAGCAACGTCGGTTGGAGCCGGAAGATAATCCACCACCGCATCAAGAAGTGGCTGCACGCCTTTATTCTTAAACGCAGAACCGGTGATTACCGGAACGAATTTACCACTTACTGTACCTTTACGGATGCATCTTTTTAGCTCTTCCTCGGTTGGTTCGGTGCCACCCAAATACTTCTCCATCACTGCATCGTCCATTTCAACGACGAGTTCAACCAGTGCTGTGCGGTATTCCGCAGCTTTTTCTTTCAAATCAGCCGGGATTTCGACGTAATTGAACTTGGCACCGAGATTTTCATCTTCCCAGATGATGCCTTTCATTTTTACCAGATCGACAACGCCTTTGAACGTATCTTCAATGCCGATCGGCAGCTGAAGAACCGCAGGAGTTGCACCCAGACGGTCTTTTATCATATCGATGCAACGGAAAAAGTTAGCGCCGGTACGATCCATTTTATTTAAGAAACACATGCGCGGAACGCCGTATTTATCAGCCTGGCGCCATACGGTTTCTGATTGCGGCTCTACGCCAGCAACGCCATCAAACACTGCAACTGCACCGTCTAATACGCGGAGTGAACGCTCCACTTCAATCGTGAAATCAACGTGGCCGGGAGTATCGATAATATTAATGCGATATTGCTCGCCCTTCTGGTCTTTCCAATAGCAGGTAGTGGCGGCGGAAGTGATGGTGATTCCGCGTTCCTGCTCCTGCTCCATCCAATCCATGGTGGCGGCGCCTTCATGCACTTCGCCGATTTTGTGCGATTTGCCGGTATAATAAAGAATCCGTTCGGTGGTCGTAGTTTTCCCGGCATCGATATGCGCGCAGATTCCGATGTTGCGGTAGTGGTTTAGTGGAGTTGTACGTGGCATGATTACTACTTTTTGTCGTTATTCAATTTGATTATGGGAATGTGATAATTCGTAATATTGTTATTTAATTACTAATTACGAATTATCAATACCTATAGGTTCTACCAGCGATAGTGTGAGAATGCCTTATTCGCCTCAGCCATTCTATGCGTATCTTCGCGTTTTTTAATCGCAGAACCACGGCCTGCTGCAGCATCCATAAGCTCGCCGGTCAATTTCCCGACCATGCTTTTTTCACCCCTAGACCTGGCGCCATTAATCAGCCAGCGGATTGCTAGCGCTAATGCCCGGTTATCGCGCACTTCAACCGGAATCTGGTAAGTCGCCCCGCCAACACGGCGTGAGCGCACTTCTATAGAAGGCCTAGCATTTTTAATAGCATCCTCAAACACCTGGAGCGGATCAGCCTTGGCTTTTGCTTTCAGGTTATCCAACGCCTTATATAAGGTACGTTCGGCAACTGATTTCTTGCCATCAATTATCAAATAATTGACGAATTTTGAAATGACCAAATTGTTATATTTGGCGTCCGGATGGATGGTTCTTTTTACTGCTGCGCGCCTACGAGACATATATATTACCTATTATTTGGGAGCTTTCGCACCATATTTGGAGCGGTTTTTCTTACGGTCTTTTACGCCTTGGGTATCCAAAGTGCCGCGGATGATGTGATAACGCACGCCTGGTAAGTCTTTCACCCGGCCGCCGCGGATCATAACCACGGAGTGTTCCTGCAGATTATGGCCTTCACCCGGGATATAACCGGTGACTTCAAAACCGTTGGTAAGCCGGATACGCGCCACTTTCCGCATCGCCGAGTTCGGCTTTTTCGGGGTGGTGGTATAAACGCGGGTGCAGACGCCGCGCTTCTGCGGGCATTCTTCCAGCGCCGGGACTTTATCGCGGGAAATATTGGCTTTCCGGCCTTTCCGCACTAATTGATTGATAGTAGGCATTAATTCCTTTCCTGTTAAAAACTTGAATTTCCGGGTTGTTTTAGAGGTGGGCCAAAATAATCATTAGAGGGGGGCTAGTCAAGCGAAATCTGCTCTAGTTTTCCAGGGTAGAGAGCCAAAAAACCTTAAAAATTTAATAAAACTGTAATAATTCTCCCTATATTCCATGTTACAATGCAGGCTGTCATGGATGATTGTTTTTTGTCCTATGGTTCTTATTCTCCTGTGAAGAAAGATTTCGGCATGATGCTGGGGTTTTTAGGGGAAATAGGGACTGAGCGCACCTCGGAAAGGAGGTTAAATAATGCGCTACAAAGTCGGTTTAACACTGATTTTCTGTGCGTTGGTTGTGTTGGGCGGAAAACCCAATATGGCCAGTGCTCAGGAAGGGTTGAGAAGATTGCGGGAACTCCAGCAACAGAATGCCGAAAAGGCTCTGGAAATGGAAGGAGCCACTCTGGACTACTTGAAGAGCAACCCCAAGGAAGCTCTGAATGTTCAGAAGGATCTGCGCGAGTACGGATTACGAGCGCAGGCCCAGGTAGCCAACCAGCTGCTAGCATTCGGGGAGCAAAACCTGAAGGCCGCGCAGATCCAGGGCGATCTGGATCTGAAAGCTGCTGGCCTGGCATACCAGTACTGGTATGCCAGCAACCAGTTCGCGTTGCAGGGGCAAGCCCAGGTGACGGCGGACTGGCTAGCTGGGCAGCAGGTAGCCCAAGGTTGGGGCTACCTGGGGCTGCAGGCCCAGGCGCAGAACCAGCAGTTTCTGCTGGAATGGCGCCACCACCACCATCGTTAGCGCGCTCTTGCGCTAACGATGGTAACTAAAAAAAACAAAGCCGTCTCCCTCCTTCACGGGGAGGCGGTTTTGTTTTTTTAAATCTCTTGTCATTCTCGTGCTTGACACGAGAATCCATCTATCTCTTAATAATATTTTTTGATGGATACTCGGGTCAGGCCCGAGTATGACACTGAAAACCATGACAGAACCAGTAAAACTTCCAGCGCTCGCCAAGCCGCACCATATATTCGCACAATCTTACTGGGATATAATTCCGGTCATGCTAGGCTGTGCGCATTTATGTTTTCAAATCTGGCTGTTCCTAAACTTCCCGCATCTTTCCTGGGTCGCGCTGATTCCGCTGGGATTACTATATAGCTACGCAATCGCCTGGAACATCGAAAGCGTTTCGCATAATTTCACCCATAACCCGTATTTCAAAACGAAAATATTAAACCGCGCATTCGCGCTGATCGAATCATTGGCTATCGGATTCTCCCAGCAATTTTACCGAACCGTGCATATCCGTCATCATATCGGGAATAGCGATCTGCCTGATGAAAATGGCAATACTCGCGATTGGTTTTCTATCTACCGCTATGGCAAAAACGGCAAAGCCGAAAGCGTTTGGAAATACGCTATGTTCGGAATGTTCCGTGGCGATTCGAAAATTGCGTTCAAGGAAATGGGCAAAGGCGGCCGCGAAGCTGATGTGCGCTGGAGTAAATTTGAACATGCCGCTTATATGGGCTGGTTTTTATTAGCTGCCATTTTGAATTGGAAATTCATAATTTATTTCCTGCCGTTTTATTATCTCGGCCATGTGGTTTCGATGATGGTGGGGTATTATGAACATTATCAAGGTAACCCGAATTCGCCGATCGCCTGGGGCGTTAGCACTTATGGGTTCTGGTATAATTTATTGTGGATGAATAACGGCTATCACGCCGAACATCACTACCGCCCGAAACTGCATTGGACGCAGATGCCAGATTTGCGTGAACTGATAAAAGATAAACAAAAAGAATACGGGGTTTATACCATCAAAATGCCGCATTATTTGGGATTTTTACAATAATATTGTCATTCCCGCGAAGACGGGAATCCACCTTAAATATGGTGCATACCTTTCAGTGGATCCCGGCCTTCGCCGGGATGACAGAAAAGAGGTGCTGGACCATAACGTAATAAGAAACGGGAACCGAACAGTTGAATACTTCCTATCGCCCATATATAAACCTCCGCAAATATGAAAAAAATCATAATCGCGGGGATGATCGGCAATGGGCTGGAGTGGTATGATTACGCACTTTATGGCCAGTTCGCCAGCGTCATCAGCACTCTGTTCTTCCCTGCCAGCAGCGCTTATATTTCGCTGATCCAGACTTACGGAGTTTTCGCCGCCGGATTTGCGATGCGTCCTGTGGGTGCTATATTATTTGGATTCATCGGCGACCGTTTCGGGCGAAGGATTTCACTCGCTATTTCCATCCTTATGATGGCAGTGCCTACGGCGCTGATCGGCTTCCTGCCGACTTATCAGAAAATCGGCATAGTGGCGCCGGTGCTGCTCACCATCATCCGATTGATGCAAGGGTTATCCCTGGGCGGGGAACTTTCCGGCTCCATCGCCTTCGTTGTGGAACACGCACCTTTGAAAAAACGCGGATTGGCAGGCAGCAGCTCATTATTTTCCGCCGTGGCGGGGATTTTATTCGGCTCAATGGTTGGAACTTTAGCTGCGCAATTACTTAGCCCCGAGCAACTCGCCGATTGGGGTTGGCGCATACCATTCATCTTCGGCATAGTGATCGGTTTAGTTGGGCTTTATATCCGCGCCAAGCTCCAGGAAAGCCCAACATATCTTGCCGCCAAAGACGAAGGCCGGCTCTCGGAAAAACCACTTCGGGAAATGTTCCGCCATCACACCAAAGAGCTTTTCATCGGTATCGGGATTTACCTCACCGTCACCGTGCCGTTTTATATGCTGGTGGTGTTCCTGCTCAGTTTCATGGTGAAATTTTTGGGCCACACCATGCCCGAAGCATTATTGATGAATAGCATAGCGCTGCTGGTGCTGCTTCCCGTTATCCCTTATGCGGCTATGATTTCCGACCGCATAGGAAGAAAACCGGTGTTGATTTTCGGCGCTATACTATTGCTGGTTTTCAGCTACCCGATATTCATGTTCCTAACTTCCCCGGGGTTTGTTTATCCATTGATCGGGCATCTGGTTTTCGCAATATCATTAGGAGTCTTCTTAGGGCCGGTGCCAACAATGTTGGTAGAGCTTTTCCCAACTAAAGTGCGGTACACCGGCATGGCACTTTCATATAACATCTGCGCTGCATTATTTGGCGGCACCGCTCCGATGGTTGCTACCTGGATGATAAAGGAAACCAGCAGCAATATGGTGGTGGCACTTTACCTAATTGCATGCGCCGCCATCACACTGTTCACGCTATATTTCTTCCGCGATAAATATAGATTACCGCTGCATTAGAAAAACCCTTCCGGCCAATTAAATCTGCACATATCCTCCGGTAAATAGGAGGAAGGCATGGCCAATAAACACCGCGCGGAAAAGGTTTTCATCTTCGGGGAAAAAGGCTGGAAACTGCGCACAACATTGCAGCTATTAGCCGAATTTGAAGGCGAGAGCGGGTTAACTCTGGCCGAGCTGGTGGAAAAAATCCGCACCGATTTGCTCTCTGATTCTGATTATCTGGCACTTGAGCACGTCATCCGTCGCAACCTGAAATTGGATGAGCCATTTTTAGGGTCACTGCTTGCCTCGTTCAAAAAACAAATAAAGGAATTATTGCTCGAAACTTTTTATGAATTGAATCCCGGATTCGAATGGAATCTCCCAGCCAATCGCGACGCTTTCAACATCCCCTGGGCTGATCTCATGCACATCTGTGTTTTCTATCTTAAGATCCCCTTCGAGCAGTTCTGGAACCTGACTTTGCCTGAGACGAAAATATTTCTGCACGGCCTTGGCGGCACGGTTTATTCGCGGATTTCCCCAGCAGAAATCAAAGAAATCCGAGACATTCTGAAACTTGCATAGGAGTAAAATATGACGAAGAAGAAAAAAACATTAGGCGTATCCAAATCGGTGCTAAACAAATTCAAAATCCGGCAACACGGGCCGAAATATCTGCCGCGAACCATAACTTCCGCCGATGAAAAAATTTTCTCAAGCCTGGTGAAAAGTGCGATATCGAATATTACAAAAAGTGCACTCGGAACCTCACCAAACATAGCAGCAGATGATCCCACCCAAGATGCGTTACCGGCAAGCTTAGCCAGAAGTTCTGCAACCACATCAACAGCATCCAACACGCTATTCCGCCAGAGCCAAAGCCAGATTGCGGCGGCGGCGCTGAAGGCCCTCAGCGCGGGAAGGAAGAACGTTTAATTAATTATAATAATAAAAAACTAAGGCCCTGAAGGCGATTTCCGCTATAATCCCTAAGAAAACGATAAGCCCAAACAGCGCATTCGACCTGAATCTTTTTGCGCAATCGGCTGGGTCATCCAGATTGATGTTATTTATTTGCCAGAGCAATTGTAATAACGCTACCACCAACCCGAGATTATACGCTGTTCTAAACCCGGCAAAATGCCCCGCTATAAACAGCAATAGAATGGCTGCAGCATAAAACAGCGAGACGAAAAACTTGGTATTCTCTTTCAAGCGCAGCGCGGTAGATTTCACCCCTACGGCTTCATCATCCCGCTTGTCCTGGTGCGCGTAAATCGTATCATAGCCGAGAGTCCAAAATATCCCAGCCAGATAAATTAAAATAGCTGGCGGCGTAATTTCATCATTGGCTGCCGCCCATGCCATCAACGCGCCGATGTTGAAAGTGAGCCCCAAAAAAATCTGCGGCCAATAGGTGACTCGCTTCATGAATGGGTAAGTTATCACCAGTACGAGCGAAAAAATCCCGATCAATACGGCCAGAAAATCCAACATCAATAGCAAGGCCAATCCCGCCGCTAATAAAAAAACCAGCAAAATCAGCGCCTGCCATAATTTGAGTTCGCCGCTGGCTAGCGGTCTGGTTTTCGTGCGCTCTACTTGCGCATCGATTTTGCGATCGATAATATCGTTGATAATGCAGCCGCTAGAGCGCATAATAACTGCACCGCAAGTGAAAACACAAAACAGTTGCAGGAATTCCTCCAGCGATAGCTCCGATGACCCGAGTCCCAGCCCCCATAAACAAGGAAATAGCAAAAGAAAAATCCCGGTCGGCTGGTGCAGCCGCATCAGCCGAAAATATGGGGAACCCAAGTTTTTAATTTTATGAATCATCGCCTGCCGCATAACCGGATAAGATTATATATTGATTCACCGCTTGTCGGCGGGGGAATAATTTCTTTGAACAAATCACAAGCCAATTATATAGCAAATGTAATGCGGCGGAAAGCGGGGGATTCAGTCAGCCTGTTCAATGGCCAGGACGGCGAGTGGAGTGCAGAGATTTCCCTGGCTGGAAAAGCGCGGGTGGAGTTGCGAATCACGGAAATGTTACAACTCCAGGAAAAAGAGCCGGATATCTGGCTAATCTTCGCACCGATAAAAATGGGGCGGATAGATTTCCTGGTGGAAAAAGCCACCGAACTTGGAGCTGCGAAACTTTTGCCGGTTTTTACCTCGCGCACGATTGTTTCCCGAGTGAATATAGATAGATTGAAAGCCCATGCGATAGAGGCGGCCGAGCAGAGTGAAAGACTTTCAGTGCCAGAAATCACAGAGCCGATGAAATTGGAAAAATTGTTGGCAGGGTGGGATAAAAATAGGAAAATAATTTTATGCGATGAATCGGGAACGGCAAAAAAATTTTCCAACGCCGTTTCTGAGCATGATAAATCCGCCATCCTCATCGGCCCGGAGGGAGGGTTCACACCAGAGGAATTTAAGATGCTTTATAATTGCCCATTCGTCATCCCGACATCGCTTGGGCCAAGAATCTTACGCGCCGATACGGCGGCACTGGCAGCGCTGGCATTGTGGCAGGAGTTGAGGGTCTTATGAAAAAATACAAACTCGCACTAATAGGCGCGACCGGAATTGTCGGGCGGGAGACGCTGAAAATCCTGCATGAAAGGAATTTTCCCACTGCCGAATTGCACTTACTTGCCTCCAGCAATTCAGTAGGGACGTTACTTGATTTCGGTGGGAAACACCTGGTGGTTGAACCATTAAATTCCTTCGATTTCTCAGGAATAGATTTAGCTATTTTCTGCGTGCCCAGCGAAATTGCCGCGAAATATGTTTGGAAGGCAACAGCCAAGGGCGCCATTGCCATCGATAATTCTACCTATTACCGCACTGATCCGGATGTTCCCGTTATCATCCCGGAAGTAAATGCCGATGCGATAAAATTGGTTAAGCGCAAAGGTATCATCGCCAATTCCAATTGCGCGGCAATACAAATGCTTTTGGCGGTGAAACCGCTGCATGATTTCGCCAAGGCGAAGCGCATCGTTGTTTCAACTTACCAATCGGTTTCCGGCTGGGGAAAATTTGCGATGGACGAGCTTTACGACCAATCGGTTGCATTATTCAAGCGCCAGGAAGTGAAAATTCAGCATCTATATCGCCGCATTGCTTTCAACGTAATTCCCCAGATCGATAAATTTATGGATGATGGCGCAAGCGTTGAGGAATGGAAAATACGACACGATACCGGGAAAATATTGGATAAAAAAATAAAAGTCTCAGCCACTTGCGTGCGAGTACCGGTATTGAAGGGACACTCCGAGGCGATAAACATAGAGTTCGCGCGGCCCATTTCGCCGGAAAAAGCGCGGGAGATTTTGGCCAAGGCACCGGGAGTTCAAGTCACCGATGATTATCTAACTCCAGCAGAAGCAGAAAATAAAGATGCAGTTTTCGTCTCCCGTATCCGTAAAGACGATACAGTGAAAAACGGATTATCGCTGTGGGTAGTTTCCGACAATATCCGCAAGGGCGCGGCGCTGAATACTGTGCAGATTGCGGAGGAGCTGGCTAAAAGGAAGTTGATTTAATAAGGCCGATTCTTTGACAATCCAGGCTGTTGCGGCTATAAAACACGGCTCTTATGTCCTTAAATATCGCATCATTCGATAATAACCTGCCCTTACGCGCGCAGAACGCCCTGGCTAAGGCGCTCGGCCATCCGCTGGCTGCGGAAGGGGCCGTAAAACTTGAGGATAAACTCAAGAAAACTGGAAAAATTGCGGTTTATGATCCCTTAAATATCGCTGAAATGTGCAATTTGTTCTATCCCGTGCCAAAAGCTCGGATCTCCGGGGTTTATGTCCAAAAAATCGAGGATAGCAAAAGAGAATTATGGGGCCATAAAGTTCAGCTAATAAGTGAGCTTGCCAAAACTGAGTCAAAAATATTATTCATCGCGGCATTCGATGCAGCAAAAATTATTCCGCAACTTAAATTCTCACTGCCGGAGGGGATGGAGATTTTTGGCCTGGATGATTTGCGGATTCCTAGCAATATGCTCTCAGCGCCAAATGATTATTTGAGTTCCATCAATTTCGCCACCAATTTTGCTCTGATGCAGGAAGGTGGCGGGAAACACACTCGCGTCAGCATAATAAATTACTGGACGAAATACGGCGCAAAAGCCCCAAAACTATGGCTTAGGCTGTTTGATGCTAAAGGAAAAACGCTTGCCACCTGGGAAGAAAATTTAACTAATCCTGGAGGAATGTATCATTTCGATAGCGCGGAAATCCGGAAAAAATTCGGGCTCGGGGAATTCACCGGATCGCTATTCATCCATGCCACCAACATTGCCGGGCATGATATAGTGAAATATGTCCAAGATCATTACGGCGATTCGGATGATGTGCTCTCTGTCACGCATGATGCAAATTCTTGGCCCGCCGATTTTTATGCTGGGCTACCAGTTTTATCACCAGGGGATGAAATAAAAATCTGGGTGCAGAATAGCCATCCGGTAACGATCCCCAAAGGCGCGATTCACCTACGCGAAATGGGAGCGAATGATTCATATCCATATAAATACGAAATCCCGCCATTTGGAACTTCGGCACTGGATATAAAAGAAATCATGCCCGCACGAAACCATCCCTGCCAAGCAGAGTTGATTGCGGGAAAATATTTCGTGCGGCCGCGGTATGAAGTGAAGGCGGCAAATGGGCGGAGTTTTATTGCGCATTTGAACGTCGAACGCACGGATTTGGCACCCGATCCTAATATTGCGAAAAATGCAAAATGGCTAGGCAAAGGCTATATCTTAGCGCTGCCGATATTGCCACCGGAGGAGTTTGAAACTGTGATCGTCCCAACCCCAATGGCAACTTCTCAAAACCAATTGCCGCTGCAATTATTGATTTACGATGCAAGTGGAGAAAAGATATTTACTAAAAAACTTGGCACGATAAACCGGACGGAAACGGAAGTTCTGGCAATCAGTAATATTCTGAAGGAAGCCGGAAAATCCTTAAAATCCGGATATGGGCATGCGGAATTGATATATGATTTTGCAGATAGCCAAGAGGCAGACGGCTGGCTGCATGCGGTTGGGCATTACAAACAGAAAAGTGGCCATCAGGCTGAAACCAGTTTCGGTTCACATATTTATAATATGCTGGAAACTTTTAAGGATGAGCCGCAATCATATTCCGGCAAACCTCCGGGTCTCACTACGCGGCTTTACCTACGCCTCGGCCGTGCTAAATCGCAATTCTGCCATTTGATTTATCAGGTTTCCAAAGACTGGCATCCGCATTCTGATACAGCATTGGTGCTGCATGACGGCCAAGGAAATATCTGCGAGACGGTGAAAATCAAAATCCCAGCGAATGGCTCGCTGCTATGGTATTACCATGAGATTTTTTCTCCCGCTGCAATCAACAAAGCCGGGAGTAAAGCTTATGTCATTGTGCAAGATTCCACCTGCCGACTATTCGGCTATCATGGGCTAAAGAATGGTCAAATGGCATTCGCGCTCGATCATATGTTTGGATGTTAGTTCTAAACTGGCAATCTTTTCGTCGCCTTCGTACCAGGCAATAGCTCCGCTTCGCGGCGGTAAATGGATTTCAAATATCCGGTATCTATCCCCAATTCTTTCCTGATTTTGCCTAAAGTCTCGCCGTAATGCTCTTCCAGCGGGAATTCATAGATTTTATGGCAATCGCTGTTTCTTCCCGCTTCTAGGCCAAGTTCATAGGCTAGCAGATGCTTGGCTGTATAGCGGTAAATCGAAGGATAAAGAAACCGGGAAACCACTTTGAAAATCAGCGTTTCATATTCTTTCAACTCATCTTTTCCAGTACCCATGGTAAAACCGGCAACGAATGCCTCGTCCTGCGGAAGCAGGCCTCTGCCGATCACTATATGAATACAGTCATGCCGTTCAAGTGTTGCAGCCCCGGTCAAAGCCACCGGGGATTTTGGATTTTCGAGCAGACGCACCAAAAGGCTTATATCAGTCGGATCAGCGCCGGGTAGAGTTTCCTTCACTTCCCCTAGCGTCAGATTATCGTTATCTAAACCTGGGTTCCATTGGTTCCAGGCGATTTTTTCCGCTGATTCCATAAGGCAGGCAAGATATCACAGCTGCCGTAAATAAAAAATATTAGTGTTTGTTTTCCTTGATACGTACCATGGTCTCGGCGATAACAACTTTCACCTCGAAATGATGGCGGTCTGGATGTTTTTCCTCAATGGCTAACAATTTTTCTTCGGCATCTTTTAGCTTGGTGCGGGCATCTTCTAACACGATATCTTTCACCGGAATTGCTTCATGTGCCAGCACCGTTAATTTATCACCGCCCGCTTCGGCAAATCCGCTGGCAATGAAAATGCTCTCCAGAACTTTTTCACCTTCATAGATTTCCAATACGCCGGGGCGGATGGTGGAAATCAAAGGCATATGACCTTCCATCACCCCGAAATCCCCTTCTTTTCCAGGCACCACAACCATCTCGGCATTTTGAGAGATGAGAGTTTTTTCAGGAGTTATGAGATTAAATTGCAACATATATTAAGAGACCAAGTATTTGAAACGCCTGGGAATTTATAGCGCTGTTGCCACCCCGTCAAGCCCAAATTGGAAATTCATGCGCGATGGCTAATAGGGTCTTGTTTACCACCATTTCTTTCTACACAACTTTCTAGTAGCCTTTTCACCTCACCAAGACTCCTATTTACTTCAATAGTATGGCTGGTTTTCCCTTTAAGTTTTACTTGCGGCCAATTGCCCAGCACATCGTTATTATGCACAGATCGGGTCTTTGCAAGATGGTATAAGCGCTCAGATAGCAATTCACTCATGCGTTGGCAGCGTGCAGCATAATCAGCTCTTTCTTCGTCTGGCTGTTGCGCCACATCTATACGGAATTTTCTATCTTTAGTTACAGTCACACCTCTTTTATTGAACAATTGACTAAATTCATTGGCAAATTGCGCGTGCTCTGCATAGGAGCGGCGCAATACTTCGGTTACCATCGACGGCGTAACCTTGCCATCAGCCAACATGAATGTCCTCTTCAATGAAGCCAATTGTTCATATGATTGATATTGATCCATCGCTTTTGGAACTACTTGAGTGAAGTTATGCTTTTCCACTTCCCAATTAGCCAGGATTTTTTTTGCACGCACCGAACCCGTTCTGTCGGCATGTTCTTGCACAAAACCCCTAATAATTTCATGGAATATTTTATCATCTTCATTATCGCCAGTTAATCTACGCGGCCTTACCGCATCAGAACATTTGCTGGCCGGATCATAATTTTGATCACCAGAATAAAGGAATGCCATGCCGCCTAACATTTTAGCGCCAAAATTATTACCAACATCGCCTAATGATACACAAGTGGTGTTAGTTGCATATTCTAGACCATATTCATCCATCCCTTCGCAAACAAAGGAGAAGCTTTTCGATGTGCGCTCACCGGCACGCACTCCTAATCTGCCATTGATAAAGGCCTTACCACCAGTTGCGCCATAGAATGCAGTATTATCAGCCACGTTGTGCAGATGCGCATTTTCTTTCAAATGTTCGTCTTGTTTAACCACAAGAACCGAGCCGTCTCCCATACCAACACCTAAGTCACTATGTGCCGTACCTGTCAAAATCACCGTTTGTCCTTGGCCTATAAATGCAGCAAAATGCTGGCCTGCATCACCCCTAAACTCATGAACGAAAGTATCATCAGGAAATGTACCTTTCTCGTATACAGGAGCCTCATTCGGATCGAAGATGATTCTGCCATCAATACCCTTTTGATAGCGCGGCAATTCACACCACATAGGATGAGTAGCCACATTGCCGTATCCATTCTTTGCCCCAACTTCTAAATCATCTTCGGTCAGTGGTTTTAGATATTCACGCACAACCTCCATTGAATTTGCAGTACCTAGCGAAACATCTTCATTGTTCACTTCGATTACTTCTGAAGGCGTGCCCGGGGCAACGCCGTCTTTTCCTTTGGTTTCCATATAACGCAATACTTGCTTAGTGTGTTCCGCCATCGCTTTTTTTGCCGGCAGGCCAGACTGCTTCATCGGCTCAATTTTGTCTGGGACATTTTTAGGCGCGGTTTCTGTGAGCTGTGCTAAATTGATATTCCCTCTAATATTTTCATGCACTTTTGATAAATCCAGCCCGAGAACTGCTTTTTTCAAATCATCAACAGAATTGATTTGCATCTCAGTAAACAACTTCTTCACATCATCCTTGCCTTTTACTACATCAAATTTGCTAACAAACTGAGCGGGGTCAAACTCACTAGGATCTGATTGTATTTGCCGCGGGGTAGGAGCACCCATTGCCGTTAATATATCGCGGAACATGCGCTCTTGTTCGTTACCAATTATTTCCAGGAATTCAGTACGGTCGCGCAATTCATCAAGAGTTTTCACTCCCAGGCGCGCCATTTTTTCTCTTAATTCAGCAAATATACCTAGAGTATATTCAGCAATATATTCGGGGCTGCCTTCATATTTTACTTCATTACCAGTTAAACCAACCGGGCAACCTTTATGCTCTATACCATTCACCACCTTATCATCGCCAACTTGGCAAACGCGTCGTACCACACAACCATTTGATATTAACACGCCGGTGCCGATATCAATTTCGTCAGCGCCTAGAATAAGTGATTTTAATATGTCATCGGCAGTTAAAATGCCGCCACTTACACGCAGTTTTACATAATTACTACTGCCTTTATTGCGATAACCACCAGCATTCAAGGTGTTTATTGCATCACGCAACCCTTGCTCCATAGTCATGCCGGCTTTCTTTAGGCTGGTCGGTTTTGCCGCACCAGTTCCACCTTCATTACCGGCAATTGTGATAACTGGATCTTTCACATTTGCCTGGGTTAAGCATTTTGCCACGCCCTGCACGATGGAAGAAAATCCCCCTCGTTCATTAGCTGAAGAATCAACATCAGTTGGCACAACTTTAACCGAAACTGGAACACCAAATTCGGCCAATGTACGGCAAAGAAAACGTAAATCCTCAATCGAATATAGATCGTGCTGTGGGGGTGGGCTAATTAATTGATTTTTCGGTAACCCACCACGAATCGCCACTATTTCTTCAGTGGCTTTTGGACCTTCAAGTTGTCCGCCTTCACCAGGTTTTGCGCCTTGTGCCATCTTTATTTCCAACTCTTCCATCAGCGCCATGGTTATAGCTTCTAAACCGAAACGGCCGGAGGCTATTTGCAGTACTTTGTTAAGCGCCATACCTTTTTCCCGGACGATACGTTTCCAATCATAACCACCTTCACCGGCATTTGACCTTGGCCCTACGCCGGTTTCTGGGTTGGTGAGCCAATTCATGGCTCTTGCAATATCTTTATGAAATGCTGCGGTTAAAGCGCCGTGGCTCATTGGTGCAGTGGAGAGGATTTCCAGCATTTCAGAAAGGTTTTGCACTTCACTAACAGGAATGGAATTTCTGGCATTATAAACAACGGTAAAAAATTGCTTCAGATTGACGGGCTGCGATTCATCCCTCTTCTCCAAATCGTTTTGCAATGCGCTGAATGCACTGGTTGGCTTATGATTATCAATAGTTTCATGGGAGTATATGTAAGTGCCATCCGAATTAGTCTCAAACTTTAAGACCGGGGCATTTTCCGGTGCTGCCTTCCGCATACGGCTAATTCCAGCAACAACCACTGGTTTTCTTAATCTATGCTCACTGGCTCCTGGTTTACGCCTTTCATCATAAATAGCACGATCAGGTAATTGTTTATTTATTTTTGCATCCAAAGCAGTATCATGAAAAAATTTCGTATCATCCTCAATGATTCCTAAGCCATTTCCGCCAAGATCTGATTTGGCGCCACCAAATAACCAGCAAAGGGTGGGTTCACGTTCAGGATTCAAATCAAGGCCGAATAAGTCGCGCGCATAAGAGCCCTGATAATTCCTGGTGCTTGGATATCCAATACGCCCAACTGCAGTTTCAATACCCTTTAGTAAGCCATGGTGAACATTTTCCATCACTTTTTCTATCGACTGCTTTTTATAAGCGGCATGCACGTCATTATTAATACCCATCCATTTATGAGGCATCGCCATACCATGTAGATCAATAGCCGAATCGTACATCAGGTATGGATTGATCGCATCGGCACCGTCGCAAATCAACATGGAAGCCTGGTGGGTATCCTGAATGCCAAGATCCGCCACCAATGAAGTATTCAGCCGCAGGCCTTGCTCATGCAGATGTTTATGTGCCGCAAGCACAGCAAATGAAGCTGGAACTGCCTGCCGCTCTTTACTTATATTTCTATCACTTAGAATTATGATCGTATTGCCATCACGCGTGAGCCTTTCAGCTTCCGTTCTTATCCTTGTAACTGCATCTTCCAAAGTTTCTTTCGTCACATCAAAAGTACAATCGATTTCAGCAATTTTGTATCCAGAAAGTCCTTTAACTTGCTCCAAATCACCATATTGAAGAACCGGGTCTTGAAGGCGAATTGAGTGCCCCGGGCTCCCATTTAAATCAGTGTGCGCACCCAGATAAGTTAAACGATTCATCGAAGCACTGCTGGTAATCGGGTCCATTGGCGGGGCGGTTACTTCAACGAAGCTTTGCCTTTCATAATCACTAATCACAGCTGGGGTATTGCTTAATCCTGGCAGTGCCACGTCATCACCAAGACTGTGCGGTTTTTCCACACCAAAATGGGCATGAGAAAACACGCTCTTTTCTATGGTTTCCGCATGCCAACCATTAGCAATTTGTCTTTGCACAAGAGTTAAGCCATTTGCAGATTCAGAAACTTTAATATTCTTAGGAGTTAATTCTTTTTTTTCTAAAGATTGTACACGCGCTCCCATTAAACTAACATAATCCTTTTCAGTGGCAAATTCGGCGAGCATTTGCCTATGATCTTTTATTTTGGCAGTTTCAGTATCAATCACTATCATCTTGCCGGCACCAAGCATGATACGGCTTTCTACATTTGTACGCGGCCCTCTGTAGGTTTTTTCAGAACCAATCATCATGAATTTTTTTCCATTTTCATTGATGGTGATCAAATGGTTTGGTCGTAAACCCAGCGAATCCTGCTTTACCGCCACATACCTGCCATCGGTGGTAGCAACGGCTCCAGGGCCTTCCCAACCAGGAGATTCAAGCGACCAATATTCAAGCATCGCCCTTTCATTTGCGCTTAAATCCTTATCATTTTGGAACGCCTGGATCATTTGTTGCGCCAGCGCCTTAGCAACACTCACTCCCTCGTGGCGTATCCTATGCCCCATGGTTAAATCAAATTTCGCTGAATCCCCAAGGCCGCGCATATTACCCATAAACGGGTTCATTCCCCGGGCTACCGCAAGTTCTCTACGATGTTTTATATTCTTGCCTTCCGTATTCATTTCTCCATTGTGGATGCTACCGACCATACCGTGGGGATGAGCAAGTTTCCAATTAGGGCTGGCGCCCGTGGCAAATCTGCGGTGTATAAATGCCAGCATAGTTTCTACTAACGGATTCTCTAAAATAACTCTAAATGCCGGCCATAATTGATCGCTCCTTAACAGGCCTTTAAGAATATAAACTTTATCACTAAAGCTTACCGGGTATATTTCCTCTTCACTTAATATTTTTATCCGTTGTTTTTTATCGGTAACATCAGCAACTTTGGCTTTCAACCGTTCTTCCGATGCTTTTTCAATTTCCATACGGCAGTCATAAAGCGCATTTTCAAAATCATTCTCACCCATCCCGCTTGGCTTGCTGAAAATAATTTCCCACATTGCTGGGCGGCTTTTTTCAGCGTGAGCAGAAATAGCATTTTTATCAAATGGAACTTGATGCCAGACGGCAAAATTTTTAGCGTCATTCCCCTGAATACCAAATTTTTCACGAATTCTTTTTTCTATTATTTCTTTAACTTCCGATAAACTGCCAGGGTCTTTAGGCAAAAAGAAGTTGCCAACGGCAAAATCATCGGCGCTAGTGTCCACACCTGATTCCGCTAATATCTGACGAAAATATTTCTTTGGTAAATTTATTTGAATTCCAGCACCATCGCCGGTTGTTCCATCGCTGGCAACACCACCACGGTGCTCTAATTGCTCCAACATCTCACCGCTTCTTCGCACCATCTCATGTGAAGACGTGCCGTCCAATGCCACTATTACACCAAAGCCACAATTGTCGTGCTCTACATGCGGGTTGGAATCGAAAAAACCATCGTCATCTTGATTAACCAATCTTTTTCTCCACCAAAAATCATCTAGGTATCGCTAGAAGTAAAAACCAATTTAAACCAAAAAGGTTAATAAATGGTTAATGAATATGGTTTTTATATATCACCATACCGATGCAATAAAAATGATTTACTGCCAAATTTTAGAGAATGATAAAAATATCAAGGAATTACAGGCTGATAAAGCACAGTTGTTGCCTTTTCGCGCCGGTTTATTTTTTAAACTAAGCCGCTTCCTTCATCAATTTAGCCGCTTTCTCTTTAGCTTCTTCGATATTGCCAACCATATAGAAAGCTGATTCCGGCAGATCGTCATACTCACCGGAGACAATACCTTTGAACCCTTTAATCGTATCTTCCAAACTCACCAATTTGCCCGGATTTCCTGTGAAGATTTCGGCAACATGGAAAGGTTGCGAGAGAAACCGCTGGATTTTTCTGGCCCGCGCCACGGTCAATTTATCTTCCTCGGAAAGTTCATCCATGCCGAGAATGGCGATGATGTCCTGCAAGGATTTATAGGTTTGCAGCACTTTTTGCACATCACGGGCGGTTTGATAATGCTCTTCGCCGAGAATTTCCGCCGAAAGAATCCGCGAAGTAGAATCGAGCGGGTCAACCGCTGGATAAATCCCAAGTTCTGCGATTTGGCGGGAAAGAACCGTCGTCGCATCTAAGTGGGCGAATGAAGTAGCCGGGGCTGGATCGGTTAGATCATCGGCCGGAACGTAAATCGCCTGCACTGATGTGATGGAACCTTTGTTGGTCGAAGTAATCCGCTCTTGCATCTGGCCCATATCGGTGGCGAGCGTCGGCTGGTAACCCACCGCTGATGGAATCCGGCCGAGCAACGCCGAAACTTCCGATCCAGCTTGGGTAAACCGGAACACGTTATCGACGAAAAACAGTACGTCTTGCCCTTCCTGGTCGCGGAAATATTCGGCGAGCGTCAGGCCCGTGAGCGCTACACGCGCACGCGCGCCAGGCGGCTCATTCATCTGGCCGTAAACCAGCGCAGCCTTGGATTTTGAGAGATCATCAGGCTTGATCACCCCAGATTCGATCATTTCGTGATAGAGATCATTCCCTTCGCGCGTCCGCTCGCCAACCCCGGCAAATACCGAAAATCCTCCATGCGCCTTAGCGATGTTATTGATTAATTCCATGATGAGAACGGTTTTTCCCACCCCAGCGCCGCCGAATAACCCAACTTTTCCACCTTTTGCGTAAGGCGCCAGCAAATCCACCACCTTAATGCCGGTGACTAATATTTCCGATTCGGTTGATTGATCGATAAATTCCGGCGCCGGTGCGTGAATCGGTGCCAAATTCTTGGTTTTCACTGGGCCTTTTTCGTCAATCGGCTCGCCGATAACGTTGATGATGCGACCCAATGTTTCCGGGCCCACCGGAACACGGATTGGGTGACCAGTATCAGTAACTTCCAGCCCACGCACCAAGCCCTCGGTGGAATCCATCGCGATAGTGCGAACGGTATTTTCGCCAATATGCTGTGCTACTTCCAGCACCAGCCGCTTGCCCTGATTTACGCATTCGAGCGCGTTCAATATCGCTGGCAATTCGCCTGATGGAAATTGCACGTCAATGACGGCGGATATTACTTGGGTGATTTTGCCTTTATTCTGCTTTGACATGATTTTATCTAAAAGATGATTGATTTTGGCAGTCGTTATTAATGACAGAGATGGTTTTTGTCCACGAAATTCTTGTGATTTTTTCATTTCCCCCTGGTATTGCTAGCTCCAGTGGGACCACCTGGCCTCACATATCTGGAACGCAAAGGATTATCGACGGCCGCCGGAACTATAGACATATTCGCAGTAGGAGACGGGAAGCTACCCCATCCAGGAACTTGACTATGCAAAATAACGTCCGCCATTGGATCGCGGATAGTTATCTGGGGACTTTTTAGCAAAGAATCATTGATTTTCTGAATATGGTCTTCCAATACCTCTCTATCTGCATTTGGTTTCGTTAAGGCAACCGCCTTTGCTGAATTTACCTCGCTTATTATTCCATTTCTTATTTCGCCCAGCAAAGCTTCGCGATTGACTTCATATTCTTTTTCAACGACTGAAGCTATAGGCAATAGATGGCACCATATATTTATGAAAAAGAACCTGTTAAAACCATCTCTATGAACTTGCGCATTTTTCAACATATCCTTGTTTTTATATCCGCTTGCAGCAAACACATCATAATCGGCTCCAAGCCCTACCGATGGGTCTTGCATTACAAGACGCTCCAACATTCCCTTGCTGGAAAAAACTACATTCAAATTCTGTTGATGTGATTCGGTTTCCATTCCATAGCGCAAATACAGACGCAACAACCCTTTTAAGACTTTCTGTGAATATGCCTTGAAGTAATTAAGAGCTTCTTGTTTATTTTGAACGCCAGCGGATTCCATTATTTCCTTTAGCAATGGCTTTCCTGCAGTAGTCCTAGCAAATAAGGCTGCAACCGGCATGATAACCTCGCCTTTATTAACATGAATATTTAGATTCTCGCGCAAGGCATAAGCAAGATAACGAGCCGTATCTTCGTCAAATCCCCCGTTTTGATATGGGTTTATTTTTGCACCCATTATGTCGGATGATGCCCAGAGAATACCCTCAAAATTACCATTATCATTGAGAAATTCTTTAAATTCAGCACTGTATCTTGGCCCATTCTGCAATACGGCACGGCTTATGGTTCTAGTTCTGGTACTAAGTTGAGCCGGAATGGCAAATTTCATTATAGCCGCGGAAGGATTTTCTACCGACGATAAACTTCTTAACGAAAGCAACGGCTGAAGAGAGATCGTTATGTCATCAAGCATAACAATTTTATTTGTGGCCAATTCCTGCCCAAACTTCTCTCTGATAAAACTTTCTCCTATGGGGTGTATCGGGAACGGAATATAATCGTTGGGAACATATCCTTTACTGGATAATCCTTTTGACCATTGCGCGTAAATATTTGGAAAATCGCGCTTATACAAGTCCCTTAAAGCAGTGGCATCCATACCATGAACGCTAGAGACATCAGCTCCAACCGCATGAAGCGGTACGGACACAATTTGCCCATATTCTGGAGAGTAAGAAATTATTTCCTCATCCGTAAATGGAATGCGAATTCGGGCAAGGGGAATGGTATATAAGCCTTTGTTGGCGCTTAGTTGATTTAGAAGAACAAAATGATTGGGATCAACTTTAATAGCATCCCAATAAGATCTGGTTCCTAAATTATCTTTTGCATCTTCCAAAAACCTTTTTCTATAGGCAAAACTCATCGCTTCATTCCGCACAGACTGAAGCAAAGCGGTTTCGTAGGCTTGCCAATTTCCAGGTTCAACACCAGCTATTCTGCTTTCTATACGATGCTGGATACTATGAAAGAATTTCAATGGGTTAGAAAACGTCAGCCTTTCATCGTCCAAAATCATTTCGAATTCACAATGTCCGTAAGACTCGGAATTATAACATACCAAAAGTGCATCCAACATACCCTCAATATTGCGCTTCTTGCCCTTTCCATCTCTAAAAGATAGCTCGCGCTCTTTATTTAACGAAAAAATACGGCCGCGCGCCGCGCTCAAAATTAACCTAAAGCATTCACCGCTGGCCGCCAGCTCATATGCCTCTTGACACTCCTCATCTTGGAATTTGTAGTTTATGCCAGGATGAGCGTTTAATGCCTCTTTAATTCTTTCCGCTTCATCCAAATATTTCCGCTTCATAGGACTTGGTCTTGCTAATATATTAATAATCTATTAATATATTATTAATTTTATTATATCAAATAAATCAGTTCTATGTTCTCTAATTTCGGAGGATTTCCAAGAAAGGCATCTTTTGCATCGCGATTCTCTACAGCGCCTATTTCCGCAATGTTATTTGATTTTGACGATGTGTTGATGGTGACTGAGGACAATGCCCATAAAATCTTCGAGATAATGTTTGTGCAGATGGAAGTGGGTGGGCATAAAAGGCCAAATGGTATTTCTTTTAAGGACAAAAGATCGGAGGAAAAATCCGTTGATTTCCTTACTAGAGTATATGCCGATCCTGTCCTTGGACAGAAAGCTTACGATATTGTTGAAACATTATATTATCAAACGGAAATTCCTGCGGTTGAAGGGGCGGCCGAAACCCTCAGACTACTAAAGCAAAATAATACACCTTTTGCGATTGTAAGCAACTTGAGGAACGAATTGCTAGAATATCGCTTTAAACGGCTTTTTGGCGAATTTGAAGGAACTGTTGTTTTAGGGCAATCGCGCAAGCCTGAGCCAGATAATATACATAGAGCTCTGGAAATATTGGGAATTACTGATCCGAAAGAAGTGTTGTTTGTTGGCGATAAAATGGATACGGATGTAAAAGCTGCGATTGCCGCTGGCTGCCATCCCGTATTTTTTGGGCCAATTGACTTTGAAGGCGTAAAACGCATCAAAGAGGAAACAGGATATAAAGGTCCTGTTGGATGGGTAAGTAATCACCAAGAACTAAGAGAGCTAATAATTGGCCGCTCTAAGTCTAAACCGCCTCCGCACCCGAGATAATTTCGATAAGTTCCTTGGTAATCGCAGCTTGTCTAGTGCGGTTATAGATCAGCGTCAAATCTTTTATCATATCCCCAGCATTGCGGGTGGCGTTATCCATCGCCGTCATCCGGCTGGCATGTTCGCTGGCAGCATTTTCTAGCAGCGCCCGATAAATCTGCACCGCGATGTTTTGCGGCAGTAATTCCTGTAAAATTTCCTCTGGCCCAGGTTCGAATTCATAGGGAGTTGCCGGGGCTTTTTCATCTTGCTTTAACTCCAAGGGAATCAGTTGCTGATAGGTGACTTCCTGCGAAATCGCAGATTTGAATTTATTATAAAAAATCCCGCAGACATCGAACTCGCCGTGATGATACATGGAAATGATTTTTTCAGCGATATGCTCGGCATCCTTGAATGAGGGCTGACGGCGAGAAAGGCCGGTGACGGTTTCAACTATATCATTTCTCTTAAGTCCTTCGCCTGCTTTTTTACCGATGTTGAACAATCGCACTTTTTTCCCTGCAGCCACCAATTCACGGATTTTTACCCGCGCGCCTTTGATGATCGAGCCATTGAACGCACCGGCCAACCCACGATCGGAAGTTGCGACAACCAAAAGATGTGAGCCATCCTGTCCGTTCCCAACCAACAATTTAGGTGCGCTATCATTCCCGGCAAGCGAGGCTGCAAGGTTCTTAAGCATCTCTTCCATCGCTTTCGCATATGGACGCGCATTCTCCGCAGCAGCTTGGGCGCGGCGGAGTTTTGACGCCGCCACCATTTTCATCGCCTTGGTGATCTTCTGCGTCGACTTAACCGATTTTATCCGGATTTTAAGGGATTTTAGATTGGCCATTTCTATTTAAACAGGTGCACAAATTTCTCTAGTGCAGTTTTCAGCTTCTTCTCGGTTTCATCTGTGATTTTTTGTTCCTTGCGGATACTCTCCAAAATTTCCGGATGTTTTGCATGTAAAAACCGGCGGAACTCGGTCTCGAATTTCACCACATCCTTGGTTTCCACTTTATCCAGATAGCCTTTCACCCCGGCATAAATCACCACCACTTCCTCTTCCATAGCAAGCGGTGAATATTGCGGCTGTTTCAATAATTCAGTCAGCCGTTGTCCGCGTGCGAGAAGCTTCTGGGTCGATGCATCCAGGTCAGAGCCAAATTGTGAGAATGCTTCCATTTCACGGAATTGAGCCAGATCTAATTTGATCGAACCCGCCACTTGTTTCATCGCTTTTGTTTGCGCCGCTGAACCTACGCGCGATACCGATAATCCCACGTTCAATGCCGGACGCACGCCTTTGTAAAACAAATCAGTTTCTAAGAAAATTTGGCCGTCAGTGATTGAAATCACGTTAGTCGGAATATATGCAGAAACGTCGCCCGCTTGAGTTTCGATGATCGGCAATGCGGTCAAAGAACCAGCACCTGCAGCATCCGACATTTTTGCCGCACGTTCCAGCAAACGGGAGTGCAAATAAAACACGTCACCCGGATACGCCTCACGGCCCGGTGGACGGCGGAGCAAGAGCGACATCTGGCGGTAAGCCACAGCATGCTTGGATAAATCATCGTAAACAATCAGTGCATGTTTTTTATTGTCGCGGAAATATTCGCCCATAGCACAACCAGTATATGGCGCCAGGAATTGCAGCGGTGCCGGTTCGGAAGCGCTGGCTGCAACGACTATAGAATACTGCATCGCCCCGGTTTCCTCTAACTTCTTCACGATTTGCGCCACGGTCGAACGCTTTTGGCCGATCGCCACATATATGCAATATAACTTCTTGCTTTCGTCCGAACCGGAATTGATTTGCTTTTGATTTATTATGGTATCGATCGCAATCGCGGTTTTGCCGGTTTGCCGATCGCCGATAATCAACTCACGCTGGCCGCGGCCGATTGGAATCAATGCATCGATGGCTTTGATTCCGGTTGCCACCGGCTCATGCACTGATTTGCGGGCTATGATGCCCGGAGCTTTCACCTCAACTCGCGTCCTTTTAATATTTTTGAGCGGACCTTTACCATCAATGGGATTTCCGAGCGCATCCACTACCCGGCCGAGCAATCCTTCACCCACTGGTACATCGACAATCGCCTTGGTGCGTTTTACCGTATCGCCTTCTTTGATTTTGGAATCATCACCAAAGATCACGATACCGACAGAATTTTCTTCCAGGTTCAACGCCATACCACGGATGCCGCCAGGGAATTCCACCAGCTCACCGGCCTGCACTTCGTCTAGCCCATAAACGATGGCGATGCCGTCACCGACCGAGACTACCTGGCCTACTTCCTCCAGCTCTGCCGCTGCATCAAACCCGGCAATTTGTTTCTTCAATATTTCCGATATTTCTGCTGCTTTTATTTCCATATTTTCTCCAGTTACGCTTTCTCTAAATTAATCTTCAGTCTCTCAAGTTTTCCGGTCAGCGAGGCATCGATCATTTGCGAGCCTAGCCGCACCTTGAATCCACCTAGTATGTTTTTATCTTCCCGCGCGGTGACCCGCACTTTTTTCCCAGAAATTTTTGTAAGGATATTTACCAGTTTAGTATTTTCGTTTGCCGCAAGTTTCGTAGCAGTTATAACCTCGGCTCCTATTTCATTGCGCTTATCAGCCAATAATTCAAGGAAGCTACCTACAATCTCCGGCAATATCTCCAACCGCCGGTTTTCGCAAGCGGTGTGCAATAATTTGATGGTCAGGTCGGAAAATTTTGCCTTTTCTGCCAGTGCAATTAATGCTTTTTCTACATCAACTTTATGCAAAACTGGACTTACAGTTAATCTCACCAGATCGGCCGAGGACTCTAGCATTTTTTTTAAAGAAACCAGATCATTGGCGATTACATCTAGCTTTTCCTGCTCAGCTGCAAGATCTAAAAGTGCCGCGGCGTATCGCCTAGCTAGGCTTAATTTTTCGGATTTTTTTGCCATAACAGATTCAAGTAAAAACGCGGCCGATTAGTTAGCATAGCGGTTTTGTTATGGCAATAACTAAACATAGCCTTTAGTTATTGACGATTAATCAAATCGGATTAATCCTCGTCGTTATACTGCTCTTCGTATTTTTCGTGCTTTTCTTGTGCGGCTACAGTCAAAGTCGCGATGGGACGCGCCTCCAACCGCTTCAGCCCAATAGGGTCACCAGTTTCCTCGCAATAACCATATTCGTCATTTTCGATTTTCCTTAAACCAGAATCGATCTTAGAGATTAATTTCCGGTAACGGTCGCGGGTGCGGAGTTCCAGTGCTGTATCAGTTTCAACCGTGGCCCTATCATTGATATCCGGCTCGTTCCAGTTTTCTTCTTTTAAGTGATTCAAAGTTTCCATTGATTCCTCGAGCAGTTCCTTGCGCCAGGCTAGCAGCTTGCGGCGGAAATACTCCAACTGGCTCGGGTTCATGTATGGTTCTTTTTCAGATGGGCGGTAATTTGCCGGGAGATCAACTCTTACAGGCTTTTTCCCTTTAGCCTTGGCTTTCACCGGCACAGGCTTTTGCGCTACCGATTTCTTCGTTGCAACAGCTTTTAATGCCGCCGGTTTCTTTACTGACTTCACCACTTTCTTTTTCGCTGCGCCTTTCGCTGGACTCATTGATTTCGCTCCATAAAAATAATCAAGGGCAGGAAATATATTGGTTTATGGCCAAAAGGGCAATAAGATTTTATGCCTCACGATCATGTTTAGCGATTTCAACTTTAGCACGAGTCTCTATTTCATTTAATGTTGAAGATAATTTCTGGTCGATCACCCAATTATGATTATCTTTCAAACTAGCTTTAAGCCTTTGAATCTTTTCTGGCGAAATAGCGCCATCCAGCATCCCTGTCTTAAATTCCTCAAGAAAATCAAGTAATTCATTACCATAAGTAACCGGCTCATCCTTATTTTGCTGTTGCGATTGAACCTGAATAGCAATGAGCGAACCAACCATCCCAGCAGGAGAAGGGGATACAACTTCCGGTGTAGATTCACTCGCCTCAGCGGAGCTGGCTTCATCCAACAAGCTCCCGAAATCCGAATCAATCTTGGATTTGGCAGCTTTCTTTGAAGTAGAACCAGTTTTGCCGATGTTTCCGAGATCATTAATCCGCATGCATCAAAAACATAACATAAAACAAACTTTCTCGCCACCGGCAAAATTTGCCTAGGTCACTGGAACTTATCGGCCGGTTAAAATTTTGCATATATTTTATTCATATATTATTCTATTGATATTTCAAGATAAAATCCGTTTGGCACGTTTCTCGCTTTATTAAATAGCCAAAGAGGATTTTTATATGCAAGCTTTTAATTACGGAAGAAAAAGAGGCGGTGGTCAAGGTGATTCCAGGTTGGCTTTTATTCTGCTATTCCTGGTATTTCTCGCGCTATTTTTGGGCCTTAAATCATCACCAGCTCATGCTGGAACCACATCACGCATCAAAGACATCGTGAATTTTGAAGGAATCCGGGACAATACCCTGGTAGGCTATGGGCTGGTCGGCGGTTTGAATGGTACCGGCGATAAATTGAATAACGAGCCATATACCGCGCAAAGCCTGATAACTTTCCTGGAAAGGCTCGGTGTCAACGTCAAGAATCAAATACAATCACTCCAGCCAAAAAACATCGCGGCAGTGATGGTGAGTGCAACGTTACCGCCATTTTCCAGAAATGGCAGCCGGGTGAATGTCAATGTCAGCGCTATTGGTGACGCTACTAGTCTGCTTGGTGGACATCTGTTGGCAACACCGCTGCTAGGTGCCGACGGCCAAGTTTACGCAGTGGCACAAGGTGGACTTGCCATTGAAGGCTATCAAGCTCAAGGAACGGCGGGTGGCAGCATCACCAAGGGCGTACCGACCAATGCGTTCATTGCCAACGGTGCTATTGTCGAGCGCGAAATCGACTACAAACTCAATGATCTGCAAACCGTCAATCTTGCGCTGAAAAACCCTGATATCGCCACCGCATCCAACATTTCCTCAGCAGTGAACCGCAAAATGGGCGGTAATATAGCTAAAGTTACCGATCCGGGGACAGTACAGGTAGCCGTACCACAACAATATCATACGGCGGTGGTTGAGCTTTTGAACACCATTGAGCAAATTCCGGTTGAGACCGACGAAGTGGCAAAAATCATCATTGATGAGGCTTCTGGTACCATAGTTATGGGCGAAAATGTGCGGATAGATACGGTAGCCGTGGCACAGGGCAACCTAGTAGTGAAAATTGAGGAAACACCGCTGATCACTCAACCTGGGCCGTTTGCGCTTGAGGAAAATACCCCGATCAATACCGCGGTTGTGCCAAACAGCATCGTAACTGTGAATGAGAACGCAGATAAGAAGATGACGGTGCTCAAGAAAAATGCTGATCTACGCGACCTGGTGAACGGGATGAATGCGCTCGGTGTTGGTCCTCGTGACATGATAAGCATCTTACAAACGATGAAGGCAGCGGGCGCGATTGAGGCGGAAATAACCACGAGATAGATATGGATATAAATGCAAACATAAGCCAAGCGATCGACTCCCAGACCTTGAATAAGGTCGTGAATCTTTCCGATGTAAAAAAGGCAAAAAACCTGGCCCGTATCGATAAGGCATCGAAGGATTTTGAGGCGGTATTTTTAGGAGAAATGATCCGTCCGATGTTCGATACGGTGGAGGTCGATCCTATAATGGGCGGTGGTCATGCTGAGGAAACCTACCGCTCCATGCTCGTTGATGAATATGCCAAGAATATGGTGAAAAACGGCGGTATCGGCCTCGCCGCACAAGTTAAAAAAGAAATGCTGAAAGTACAGGAGGGTAACAAATAATATGCGTAACAGCAGAGTGAAAACCGAAAAAGATCTTGAATTAAATCGGCATGATGCGGTGGAAAACCTGATTGAGCTTATAGCCAGGCTCGGTGCGATACTCGCCAATGAAACCCTATTTCTGCGCCAGATGAAAATCCCTGAAATAAAAGCATTTCAGAAGGAAAAGGAGGGGTTGGTCGTACTGCTTGAGAAAGCCAAGCAACAGGTTGAAGAAGCGACTATGAAACAGAAAAGTGAATTCACTGCACAGGAAAAGCAGGAGCTGGCAACCGTCAGCCGCATCTTCTCGGAAATCGCTGTAGAGAATTTTCGTGAGTTACAAAAGGCACGTGAAGTGAATCGTCGCGTGATCGTTTGCATATCTAATGCTGCAAAAGATTATTTTAGCCGTCAGCGCGGCTATAACCACAAGGGCGACAAAGGTGGAATGGGTCGCAAACTAGAAGCAGTACCACCATTTACTGTCAACAACGTCATATAGATGTAAGGAAAAGCCATGGCTATTTCACAAGTTGATGCATTAAATTCATCGGTTACCGCGCTGATTGCCAACCAGCAGGCCCTGAACGTTCTATCCAATAACGTTGCCAATGCCAATGACACCAGTTATTCGAGCCAAAACATAAGCTTCTCGCCGGTAGTAAATGGCGGAATCAGTCAAGGAACAGAGCTCGACACTGTAACGCGCAACAGCAACGCCTTCCTGGTTGCCGCCAGCCGAGAGCAATATTCGCAAGTTGGCACCACCGAAGTTCTGGATAATTATTACCAACAGATACAAAGCTATTATGGTACGCCAGATTCCTCCACTGATAGCGTCGGCTCTGGCAACAGCATAACCGATGCATTGAACCAATTTTATTCCGCAGCTGATGCATTGGCTAGCAATCCAGCGGACGCATCATCACAGACTGCCGCACTCGACCAAGCGGAAAATTTAGCCAGCAACATAAAAGACACGGCTCAAAACCTGTATAACACCCAGCTTCAGGCCGACGCAGATATAGGAAGCGCAGTGACCTATATAAATTCACAGTTGAAAAATCTGGAATCGGTAAATCTTTCCATACAGTCCGCATCACAGGACGGCCAATCTACCGCAACACTCCTCGATCAGCGTGATACCGCCTTGCAGAACATCGCTCAGTATATAGGCATCAGCGTAAGCTACCAATCAAACGGCGAAGCGGCAGTCAGCACTAATACCGGCGTCACTCTACTGTCCTCAAATGGGGTGCTTTATCAATTATCCTATACCCAAGCCGGATCGGTGCAAAGCTTCATCAACGGTAATGTGCTCCAGCCAATCAATGTATATCAGGCGAGCCCAGACGGCACACTAGCATCATCAACCCCGAGTGACCAACTTGTTTCCGGAGGTGTTATTGGCGCAACCAGTGGCCCTGACGTGATTACCAGTAAAGTAAGCAGTGGTGAGCTGGCTGGACTTCTACAAATGCGCGATACAGAGATACCTAACCTACTAGGGCAACTAAACAACATGACAACAAATCTCGTCAATGCTGCCAACGCAATACAGAACAACGGCTCCGGTTTCCCGCCAGCCAATACATTGACTGGAACCCGGGCAATAACTTCTACTGAAAAGTTCGCAACTAGCGGCAGCGTCATGATCGGTGTAACCGATTCCAACGGCAATCCGCTGCCAAGCCCGTATGCTAATCAGACTGGTGGCATCCCGCCGCTTACACTGAACCTTAATACGTTGGATGGTGGCCAGCCGACAGCACAGGATATAGTGAATGCCATCAACCAATATTACGGCTCACCACCGACGGAAGTGGAACTCGGAAACATGAATAACATTCAGCTTCAGGCAGTAAGTGACACAGCCGCAACTGGAAGCAACTTCACTTTCAACGCCCTACTCAAAAACTACAGCGCCGACAACGCCAGCTTCCAGGTTACTGGTCTAACAATTACTCCAGCTGCTGGTCCTGCTGGCACTGTAGTTTCCGGGGTGCCTTCGGTTCCAAACACCGTAACCGCCGGGACGATGAGCAATTCACCAAACATAACCGTGAATTTCACCGCCGGCTCTACTGGGCCCTGGACGCTGGCTGCTACAGTACAGGTGACGGATGCAACAACGGGAGCAGTAAGTAATGATGTCATAACTTACCAGGTCAACCCGGCGGCTTCGGGCCTTGAGGGGCAGTTATATAATTTCACCGGCATAAGTGGAGCAGGTGACGCCATCATAGTACCCCCAAGCAATAGCCAGGCCATTGCCCAAGCCCAGATAGTCGATGCCAATGGAAATCCCGTTCCTCCGGGCTATTCCGGGTTTCTCCAGATTTCCACCATTAACCCAAGCAACGGCGTTGCGATTTCTGAACTAGACAGCAGCATGAACGGTCAGATCAATCCCCTCACCAACACCGTAATCCCTGGGACTGACACCAATCAGGCTTTTGCCGATTATTTCCAATTAAACGATTTGTTTGTACGTCAGTCAGATGGCACCAGCAACGCGCTCAATATGGCGGTAAGGAGCAGCATTCAAAATAATCCGCAGTTTATCTCAACCGGGCAGCTTACCGCCGTGCCAGCACCAGCGGCTGGCACGGGGCTATTACCTTCATATACATATACTCTCGGTACCGGGAACAACCAGGCAGCGGAAAATCTCCTGAATCTCCAGAACCAGAGCATATCGTTTGCCGCGGTGACTGGATTGCCAGCGACGACTCAGACTTTATCCGGTTACGCTACACAACTTATTGGCTATGCCGCAAACCAGGTTAGTGCTGCGTCCTCGAATGCTACCAACGCACAAGGCATTTTCACCGGCCTTCAGCAGCAAGCGCAAAGCGTAAGTGGTGTCAACGTGGATCAGGAGATGGCGTTGATGATTCAACTTCAGAACTCCTATGCTGCCGCAGCAAAAGTAATCACAACCATGCAAAGCATATTCACGGCATTGCAAAACGCCATATCATAAGATTTATAGGAGGAAACTATGGCAGTAGACAACATCCCAACTTTTTCCGTATACCAGAATGCAATAAGCGGATTCAATACCCTGCAGACTGCTCTTTCCAAAGTGCAAACTCAGGTTTCAACCGGTAACATTGCTCAAAATTTCAGCGATTTGGATGGCAGTCTCAGCCAGTCCTTAAGTGCCGAGACTCTAGTCGCAAGCAGTAACAGCTATACAACTGGGAATAATTTTGTCATCACCAACGTTCAGGCGTACGCTTCTGTATTACAACAGCTTCAGAGCATTGATACACAACTGCAAAGCGCTCTCGCCACTCAGCGTTCAGCAGCGGGCCCTACCAATCCGCTCACCCAGACCGCAACCAGCTTGCTTCAGACGGTGCAGGGGTTACTCAATACCCAATCTTCCTCCGGGCAATATATATTTTCCGGATCAAGAACCCAAACTCCACCGGTTTACGGGATTACTACAACAACCAACCTAGTAAACAATATACCAACCGCCAATTATTATCAGGGCGATAATGCAACATTAAGTCTTGAGGCTTCCGCCGGAGTCACAGTGCAATATGGCATAAAGGCTAACGATCCAACATTTCAAAACCTGATCGGCGCCCTAAACATGGCCATTGAAGGGGCAAATAACGGCAGCGATACAACGCTAGCCTCAGCGGTAAACCTCGCCAACCAAGCGGGAAACCAGCTTTCCAGCATGGTTGCCGCCAATGGCGATACTTTAACCCAGCTACAGAATGCCAATGACAATAACGCAAGTGATGTAACCTACCTACAACAAGTGTTGGGTAACCTTGATGACACCAACATACCAGCAGCATCAGTGCAAGTTTCAGAAGATCAGACCACTCTACAAGCCTCATACCAGATATTCGCAGATGAGAGCAAAGACAGTCTGGTTAATTTCCTAACCAGCATCGGAGCCTGATTCTAAGGTCAAAAAATAAATTTTTCATAATTGATTAAACATAAGGAGATGTTACCATGCAGCTAGAGTCAGTAAAAATAGAAATGAAAATGGAAAATGCGTTTTTTCCTAAAGAACAGTATTCCGAAGGCGGCAGCCATACGATCGAAAGCCGTTACGGAAATTTGAGTGTCAATCTGGATAATGCAATATTTTTCCCGAAAGGCCTGCTCGGCCTGCCTGATTTCCGGGATTTCTGCTTGGCTGAACTGCCAAATAATTCCAAAACACCAGCTTTGAAACTCCTGCAATCGCTGAACGACAAGGATTTGTCATTCATTGTATTGCCTGCTGGAGCTGAAAATACATTCATCGATGGCCAGGACATGAATGAATGCTATGGCGCAACTGGCGTAACAAAGGAAAACATTCTTCTCCTGTTTATTCTGACAGTGCAGAATGTTCCGGGCAACGTTAAGATAACCGCCAATATCCGCGCACCTATCATAATTGATACTGCGGAAAAACTAGCAATTCAGTATGTTTTCCCGAATAGCAAGTACGATATTCGTCATATATTGAGTTAGTGGACGCGAATGGTGGTTGATGATTCGTGAAGAATAATATGCCTCCAGCGGCGAACCACGAATCACCGATCACTTCTGTTAAACAAATCAGCTATCTCCAGCAATTCCGATGCCTGGCCGATAAATGCGAAGATACATGTTGCAAAGGCTGGGGGATGCAGGTCGATGACGAGCGATTGAAGTTATATCGGGAAAAAGCACCAGAATTGCTGGAAGCCGTGACTACAGGCGAAACTGCACATGTAATGCGGCGTGACGAAAAAACCGGATATTGCGTGAAATTCGAAGGGGGTCTATGCGGCATCCAAAAAAAGCTTGGAACAGATTATCTGCCCGATTCCTGTAATTTCTATCCACGCATTACCCGCAAATTTGGCGGAGAATTATATGTTACTGCTTCCATTTCCTGCCCAGAAATTGCTAGGGCTGCTATTTATGGTGGTGCCGGATTCGATTTCTTACCCGTTGAACAAGAGCGCATCCAACTAGCGGTTAAGGATTACTCTGAGGGCACCGGTATGGGCAAAGATTCAAGTATCGCTCTAATACAAAAATTTATCCAAATGGCCGATGACGAAGCAACCCCGGAGAGAATAATATCGCGCATAGTTTCCATTGCACATTCGCTAGATAGGTTCCCGGTGAAAGATTGGCCAGGCGCGTTGGACACCTTTCGCTCCGCCGTTGATGAAAGACTTGCCCCAGCCAAACCATCCCCAGCCGATCCTTATAATTTACTCAACATCTTAAGCGGATTGGCTGCTAGTACACGCAAGCCGGTAATGGGAAGACTTTCCGAAATTATTTTATCCATTGAGCAGGGCCTGGGAGTGCGGGTGAATTGGGAAAAGAAAACAATTGAACGGGTACGGGTAGAAAATTATGCGGCACTCTGCGAGCGATATTACCGGGAAATTTCACCTCTAACTGTTAAACCACTTAAGAATTGGATAAAAACAGCACTTGCCGCTTCGGCATTCCCATTTGGTGGACTGGGAAAAAATATATCCGAACGCGCTATAATAATAGCGGTAAGGTTTGCCACATTGAAGCTGGCCATCATAGCAAATATGCAACCAATGTTGCAAAAACCTGAAGAAACTATGATTTTCTTGATGCAAGGTCTGGCGCGGTTTTTAGATCACCTCGCCGATGCCCAACTCTCCATGGATTGTTACCGCGAAGCCGGATGGACCGATGAAGGAAAGCTGCGCGGGTTGTTAGATGATCATTAAAGCTACAACTGTAACATTTCCTTCAGTGACGTAAGGTGCTTTTCATAATGCCGCCAACGTTCCACAGATTGCTTGTAGATTGGCTGGCGTACCTGCCAGTTGCTTGCGGTTTCCACCGCACATGGATTAGTATGCGGAGTAAGGCAGCGCTCGTTCCATTCTAACCCAAGCAAATCAAGCGTCTTGCGTGCCACTTGTTCTGTGTTCAGAGTCATATTTTCATAATTAACTTCAATCATATTGATGGGCAAAACCTTCCGCCAGTGCTCCATGATTTTTGTATATTCCCCATAAAAATGAGCAATATTCCTGAGATTAAATGAATAATCATAGCTTAAGGCAAATCGCTGGAAATAATTTGAAAGACAGGTATCTAATGGATCGCGCGTACAATGAATAATGTGCGATTTCGGAAATAACATCGAGATAAATCCCAGATGCCAGAAATTGAGAGGCTGTTTATCAATAACGTATGGAATATCTGCGCCAGCATCGCGTCGCAAACGTTTCTCATAATCATTAATCAGACGAGAGGCGGTAGCAGAACTGATATTTTTTGCCAGCTCAGGCATACGTAAGTTAAACCCTATAATAGTTGGCAGTTCCCCTGCTGTAGCAATAGAGGGGTGGTTAGACAACATGCTCGCCATGAGAGTAGTACCAGACCTTGGCATTCCGACAACGAACACTGGTGATCGATTGTTCGATGCAATCGCAAATGGCTCGGCAAGAACCTCCTTGCTGAAAGTATTGATAATACCATCAGCAATTTTAGTTACCGTGTCAGAATTATAAGAAACATAGGTATTACGTATCTCGTTTCCCTGTCGGTAACATTCAAATGCATCATCGTAGAGCCCACAATCATCGTAAATTTTACCTAAGGAGAAAGAAAGGCATTCCTTATCTTGTGGTAAGATACCTGGCCTACTCAGCAAAATTTTGATATTTTTTATATCTGTATGATCTGCATCACTATACTTGCGGATGTTGGTCAAACCTAACATGGCTTCCGGAAAATCCGGCTTGAGCGCAAGCGCTTTAAGAAACATCTTTTCTGCTTCCTCCATGTCACCCTTACTCAGCAATGTATTACCTCGGTTAAAATAGGATTTCGTATAATCAGGTTTAAGCGCTATGGCTCTGTCGTAACTTGCCAGTGCCTCATCAAACCTTTTTAGAGCTTGCAAGACAGCTCCCCGATTATTATGGATTTCAGCAATGTCGGGTTTAAGTGCAAGTGCTTTATCATAACTCATGAGCGCATCATCGAACCGCTCTAATCCTTCCAACGCTGCGCCTTGATTGTTATAAGCTTCGACATAATCAGGTTTAAGCGCTATGGCCTTGTCGTAACTTGCCAGTGCCTCATCAAACCTTCTCAGTGCTTGGAGTGCATTACCCTGATTGTTATAAGCTACGGCATGGCCAGGCACCTTTGCAATAACAAGATTATAAATATCTATTGCCGCCTGGAAGTTCCCAAGATGTTGCTCTTTTATCGCCAACGCACCCGCTTCTTCAATCGTGTACGACTTGCCGTATAGCCGGAGGATTGGTAGCATTGTATTATAAAATTGTTCGATGTGTTGTAAGCCTTTATTAACAGTACATAGAACGAAGAAGAATCAAAAGTATTATCAGAAAAATTACTTTGATAAAGCTGCTATTTACAATATTGCTGCCATATTTGGCGGAGTTTGGTCTGATAATTCTGAGTAAACTTGGCGGAATCGAAGAAAGGGGAGTGTTTTAACTTCTCCCGCATATTGCTTCTTATGCGTGATAGGTTTGGTAAATCCTTGGCAAGTTCTATTGCTTTCTGCACATATTCTTCAGGTTTCATATGTGGTTTGAACCTTTTTTATATGAATTAAGAGCAGCTGAGCAGAGGGTCTATTATTGGTTTAGGCCAAATCCAGCTATGGCAAATATGCAACAAAATGTTGCAAAAACCCCATGGACGATAGTTTTTCCTGATGCAAGGACTGATGCGGCTTTTAGACCGCCTCTGCGAGGCGCAATTACCCATTGATTGTTAACCAGAAGCCAGAGGGATCGAGGGAGGAAAGCTGCGCAGATTGGTCCGCAGCAATTAAGTTAATCATTTGCAATTTAAGTAAAATTTTATGCTTATTCTAAGTTTAAAATTATATTTTTTGCTTGCTCTACGCAGCGTAAATTGCTATATATTAGGTTAACTGCCGGGCATGTAGCCCGGATTCATCAACATCCAAGTAGGAGTTTAATATGTCTCTCACAATCAATAGTAACTTTGCTGCTCAGCAGGCGATAGGCGCACTGAGAGGTGCTGATAACCAGCTTACCACGGTTTCAGACCAGCTCGCCAGCGGCAATGAGATCGTAAATCCATCGATCAACGCATCTGGCCTTGCCATCGGCACATCGCTGCAAACCGCAGCTTCCACATTGCAGACCGCTCTGAATGGCGCTAATAACGCCCAAAGCTTGCTGCAACTTGCAGCTGGCGGCTTATCAAACGTTGGTAATATCCTACAACGTATGCAATCGCTTGCAACACAGGCCAACGGCGCAACTAGCCAATCACAAGGATTCTTGAACGAGGAATATCAAGCACTCTTGTCTCAGGTGAATCAAATCGCCACCGGCACTTCATATAACACCACCAGCCTATTGAATGGTAGCTTGGCCGGTTCAGTAGCTTTAAATACCAACCAAAATATAGGGACTGGTGCTCAAAGTGGCGCCCAAACCCTTTATACGGTTTCCTCAGCAGCACCAACCGACGGGCAAACGATAACAATCGGCGGGCAAACCATCACCTTCACCACCAACTCAGCAAACGTTAGTGAGGCATTCGTAGTGAATACTAACGCAACTACCGTCGCAGCTGGTCTCACCGCCTTCTTAAACGCAAGCACTAACTCAGTTCTTGATCAGTTCGTATACACCAGTGCTGCCGGTGTGGTAAGTGCACAATATCGTGGAAGCGCAGTGGCTGCTTCTAACACCGCAATTACACTCGTTTCGGCAAACGGCACTTATGTATCAGGTACTGCAGCTACCGCAACCATGGCCGCAACTGGCACCAACGCCGGGCTCACCGCGGGTAGGGTGTTCGCTACCGGTACGATGAATGATGCTAACTTCGCCAGCACCAATGCTGTATTAGGTGGCGTTAGTGCGGCTGGCATTATAAATAATGCGTCTTTCATTGGTAATATAGTCAACAACAATCCAATAACAGCAGTATATAATAACTTAGCGGGAAGCCTTACCCTTTCCTTAACTGTTGGAGGTATTACTTATACCGCAGACAATACAACTACGGGCACTGCCGGCACCGTTCTAACCTTTAACGGTATCAACAGTGCAGGCACCGCAGAAGGTTCGTTCACAGTTATACAGACACAGGCATATACGGTTGCCAATCAGACTAACGCCAATAGCTACGCGTCAGAACTGACTAACGCCCTTTCTGGTGTTACGTTCTTGCAAAACCAGACTATCAGCTCCTATCAAGCTGGCGGCACTATCACCACTGGCGGCGTAACAACTGGTAGCTTGCTTGGTACTTCATTCAACTTTACCTCAAGCGGTTTCGCCAGCCCTACAGTAAGCAGTGTAACCGTCTCTGCACCACCTACAGGTCAAACTACTCCTGTAATTTCGATGGTCGTAAACGGACAGACCTATACTACAGCAGCTACCCCAGTCTCTCTTACCTCTACGATAGCTGTTGGTACTCAGGTTGTGCTTACTAACCAAAGCAATCCGTCCCAATCAATCTCCTTCATGAATGGTGCGACTGCGCTGAATCTCAGCACCGCTGCAAATGCGGCAAGTGCACAAGCTGCCTTTACAACCGCATTTGGGTTGAACAATGGTGGTACCGGACTGATCGTTCAGGTCGGGAACCAATCCAGTCAGACCATAAGCGTACAGCTGGCCGGCACAGGAACTGCAGCGCTTGGTATCTCTGGTACCGATCTATTAAGCACACCAGACGCCATAACTGCTGCAGCTGCGATATCAAACGCCATCTCCGTCAACAGTGCGCAGCAAGCTAACGTGGGTGCTCAGGAGTCTAGGTTTAACTTCGTAATCAATAACCTGACCACCGGCATCCAAAATACCCAGGCTGCTGCAGGCAACTACCTTAACACTGATATATCTGCGGCATCTACTAGTTATGCCAGCGATCAGGTGGAAGAGCTAGCTGCCATCTCGGTTCTGGCACAAGCTAACCAACTGCCTCAGAACCTTCTGAAGCTTCTTGGTTAATTTCGTGAAGTTGCTTGAAGGGAGGTTTTCCTCCCTTCAAGCCCTTTATTAGGAGATTAGATTTATGACAAACACAATAGCTCCAACACCAAACTCGCTGATATCACTGGCCCCCAGCTATCACCAACAGTCGACAGTTAATATCACGCAGCAGCAACACCAGAACAGTACTTTACTGCCACCAACCTCTACGGTAAATGCTGCGGATAAACCACAAAATACTGGCATACAGTTGGATACTGATGCTGGCGGCATGCAGCAAGCCCAGCTAGCGGCAATTAAGGATTGGCTTAAAAACGCACCGCTTGGCAACACTAAAAGCACGGTTTATAAAAATAATCAGCAATACATGGTAATCAGCACCAGGCCGGATACTGGTGAGCTTTATACTTATGTATTGACACCTGGCCAATTGAATCCGTTCCTCAATAACGGCATCCAGGCCTAGGGTAGAAAGGCTGAAGCTATGGTTTCATCGATAAACCTTGGCAATTTTAGCACTATCAGTGGTTCCACGGGTACGGGTACGGCCCTCACCAACATCAGTTCCGGCGGCCTTGACATAAACGCACTTATAACTGCTGCAACCACCGCAGCAAGTGCACCAGCCACTGCCGAGCAAAACACCATCGCAAAGAATAATAATATCATAACCGCGCTCGGCTCCCTGCAGAACTATCTGACCAGCTTGATGAGCGCTTCTGAATCTTTGACTAACGTTTATGATTCCAGCGGAAACCAGAGCGATGACGTATTCAATAACCGCGCAGCCTTCGTTACTGCTAGCGCCGGTACAGCCAGCACCTATCTAGGCGTTACAGCTGATAATAATGCATCAATTGCCAACTATAACATGACTGTCGGTGCGCTGGCACAAGCTAAGACACAAACCACAAATTCATTCTCTAGCGAAACAGCAAGCGCCACTCAGGCAGAAGGCGGTAATACTGCTGGCTTATTTTCCGCAGGAACATTTCAAATCACTGGCGGACAGGATCAATCGGCAATCGGCATAGCCAGCAGCGATACTATTACCTCCTCCAGTATAACTTCGAACGGTACGGTAGGAAGTGATGTTCTTAATTCCAGCTTCGGCACTGGTGGCATCGGCAGCATAACCGTGACCGGTACCGGTGATCAGGCTTTAGTCGGTAACCTTTCGAATGCAAATATTTCTGCAGCACAATCGGGAGGAGCCGGAACCCCGGTAACGCTCACCTTAGACATCAACGGCAGCACTTATACATCAGACGCCATCGCAGCAAATTCCGGTGGAAGCTCAAATCAGATCGCGGCGGGAACTGTAATCACCCTTACTAACAGCACCACCGGAACGTCTTTCCAGGTGGAAGTCGCAGGCAATACAACCATTTCAGATAATGCCGATCTTTCAAATTTCGCCGCGAATGTTAGTAACGACCTTTCCAGCATCAGCTTCTATCAGAGCCACCAAATATCGTCATTCGACCAAACTGCTGCATCAGGCACCTCGACCCTTTCAGGTTTGACTTCCGCCGATGTAAAGCTGAACAGCGATGAATTTAATCCCTCGACGGGTGCCATGGGTGACATGAGCAATTTTGTTGTTACCGCAGAGACTGCTCCTGGAGCAAATAACGCCTCTATGAGCGTAATCATCAACGGAGAAACCTATACAGCGACCGGCTTGGACGGCACTCAGACCAGTAATATCACCCTAACCAGCACAACTAACCCGAATAATACCTTAACGCTGAATTTAACCACTCCTGGCATATCACTCAATTTATCAAGTGCCGCATCAGCGGCCCAAGTACAGGCAGATTTAAATACATCATTCGGCACTGGTACCAACATAACGTTGAACCAAGGCGATAACCTGGAAACCATAGCAAGTAAAATTAATTCCACCTCAAATACTAGCGGGCTTTCGGCAACGGTGATAGAAATAAACCCCACCAACTTCCAGCTTTCCCTGCAATCGACGGTAACAGGTGTCGTCAACGCCTATAACATAAACGATCTGAATGGCACCATGTCCAATCTAACATTTGCCGCGCTAGGATCAGGATCACAAGCTGCTGCCGATGCGAGTTTTACGATAAACGGTATTACGCTCTACCGGCCCACTAATCAGATAACTGATGCCCTACCGGGCGTAACTTTAAATCTCTATGGAGTAACACCAGGAGGTGCATCACCCACCACACTTCAGGTTCAGGTAACTAACGACGGCGCTGGAATCCAAACTGCCATCACCAATTTCGTCACTGCCTACAATAATTTCAAAACTTTTGCAGCTGAGCAACAACAGATCAACTCTGATGGCTCACCAACCTCCACTGCTTATCTCTATGGTGATAATGTCCTGAGTACTACGCTTACCAATGTGCAAAGCGAGTTGAACGCCATGGTTTCCGGCCTAAGTCCCAGTGCTATAAACAGTCTGGCCTCAATTGGTATAACTTTTGGTGACCAGGCTGCTACCAGTACTGCTCCAGCGGTGGGTAACATCCTAAATATAGATTCAAGCACACTCACTTCGGCGATTGCCACCAACCCACAAGGGGTGCAAAACATCTTCGATCTCGTCTTTAATTCCTCGGCCAATGATAAATTACAGGTTTTTGGGGCCACCAGCCCGCTGACAGTGAATAATTTCAGCGTCACCATCAATTCCAGTGCACCTTCAGGTCAGCAAGTATCATTCACCTATAATAATTCGTCCGGCATTCCTCAAACTGTTTACGGAAATTATAACGGCAATTCCACCGGTGGCGTGATAACTGGGGCATCTAACACGCCATTTGCAGGGCTTACACTGCTTTATGTCGGCAGTGGCAATGATACAATAACCGGCGTCAGCGTTACACAAGGTATCACCGATCAGATATTCAATACCATAAGCCCTCTTCTGGCCCAGAGCGGCGCACTTGCAACTGAAGTGAGTTCTTATAACAACCAGAACAACACGGCGCAAACCCAAATCACCACCATAAACCAGCAGGTGTCGGATCTCCGCACACAGCTTTTGAACAAATACGCCGCCTTAAACGCCGCGATCTCAAAAGCCAACTCCACCCTAGAATTCTTAAACGTCCAAGCCGGTATACTCACTGGCGGCAATGTCAGTGGATAATTAGGTGGAAAGGGGAATATGATATATAAAAAACAATGCTCGGCCTACGGAATCGCCCGTGAGACAGTTGGTAAAGTCCGCCAGATAGTGATGCTTTATGACGGCATGATAAAATTCACCATGCAGGCTCGTCAAGCCATTGAGGAAAATCGTATAGCAGAGCGGTTTAACAACCTGGAGCGCGCGTGTAAAATCCTACTCGGTCTGCAATCCTGCTTGGATTTCAAGCAGGATGAAAGAATCGCCCATGTGCTATTCAATTTCTATGTTACTATGCATCTGCGCATTATGGCCTTGAATCAGAGCAGAAGTGCTAAGGATTGCGATAAAATAATCCAAGATCTGCAAAGAATGCGTGACACCTGGGAGAGAATCAGTAATTCGACATCTGAAAACGATGCCGCCAGCGTAGTTCCTGGCCAGGAGAACCTTTCAGCAACGCTCGAATCCGTAGCAGTTTCAATTTAGATTTCACCTCCTATCTTATCTCCGGGAAAGCTTGGGATGGAGAGCTTAAAACCTTAGTTGCTTTATGATAACTGCATAAAACCAATCTTAACTCCTCTTCGTTTGATAAGTTTCATAGAAATCACGATCATAATCCTTCACCCCACCGTGACTCGGTACGATTGTGGCTTTGATAAATATAACGGTTTCTGTAGTTTGCGTGGTGTGAGAACTGGCCTTAAAGGCATTGCCAACAAATGGCAGCTGCATAAGGCCAGGTATGCCTTGATCGTTACCAACCTGCTTTTCCTGCATCAACCCGCCGATCACCATAACTTCGCCACTTTTTATCTTTAGAACTGAATCAAGTTCACGTACTTGCACCTCAGGGATGGCATTTGGCGGAAGATTAGCAGCTGCTGCTCCCAATTCCGCCTCTATTAGCGGCACTGCTGGATCATTCACCTTATCAACTATGCTTGATATGGTTGGACGAATATTCATTGTGACCTCATTGGTATCAAGATCAATCGAGGGCTGAAGAGTCATTATCACCCCGATTGGTACAACCTGTGGCGAACTGCTGATTCCACTAAAGGTTTGCGGTGTAGTAGCGGTGGTAGTTTGCGTTTGCGAGAAACTCACTGTGAAATACACCGAATTTTCGGCAAAAGTTAAAACTGCTTGCTGATTATTCATAGCATTAATACGCGGGCTAGAGAGCGTTCTGGTTGTGCCGAACTGCTGAGTGAAAGAAACCGCGCTGTCCAGGGAAGTGTTGGTGCCAAACAGATTTTGTGGAAGTACGGTGGTGGAGAAGAATGGCACGGAAGGCGCATTCGCCGAACTCAATGCGGCACTCGCCGTGGCAGTGAAATTCTTACCCACTGCATCCCATTTTATACCGCTGCTATATTCATCGTCTAAGTCCACCTCCACCACTTTGGCTTCAATCAAAACTTGCGCTGATTCCGCAGCTCTCACACTATCCAGGTATTTCTTGACCTCACGGTGTTTTTTGTCAGTAGCGAGGACAGTTATCACACCCGCCTGCTTGTTTACGATAACGAAATTATCCGGCGAATTGCCAGCGGCAGGCTTGGCTGCCCCGGCAGCTGTACCGGCTGTACCCGCTGCAAGCTTTTCTCCGGAGGGAAGTAAAATACCAGGCGGTGCGCCAGTGTAGTTAGCCATTATAGCTTTCACACCTTCTTCGATTGATTTCCACATATCGCCTTCATAGGATGATTTCAGGTTGTTTTTAGACCCGTTAGTGAAACTGTCGTTGGTGTTTGAGGAACCTGAACTGCTTCCTGGCGTAGACCCAGGAGTTCCTGATGTTCCGCTGCCACTGGAAGTGCCTCCACTGACCGTAGCAGAAAGCACCTTGGTACTTATAGTTTCTTCACCGTTATTTGACCGTATCAAATTCAGGAAATCCAACGGATAATTTACTATATAAGGCGTATCGAGACTTATCTTCAATATCCGGTCCTTTATGCTACAACGCAAATCAGCAAGATCACATATCCGATTTATCACTTCGGAAAATGGCCTGTCCTTAGCACGGAAAATAATGCCGCCCTTAACACCCGGATCAACCTCTAAATCCATATCGGCCTTACGGGCAATTTCCACAAAAACCTCGCGCAGTGGCACGTTCTCGGTGACAGATAAACTAATCAACTTTTCATCCTCTCCTGTAGGAGGAGGCGCCATGATCGGCATTGGTTCTGGAACGGCAGGAATTTCTGCACCTGATTCTTTCAGGAAATCATCATTTTTTATAAGGTGGCGCTTGTATTCATCCTGAGAGAGTTCGGCCTTCGGATCAATTAAATCCGGCCTTTGCACCTGCTTCCAGTCATAACAGGAAGAGATGCAGAGCAAAAACGGCAGAAAACCTATCAGCGCAAGGGCTTTTTTACTAGAATGCCGTAATGATTCTTTTATTGGCCAGTATATCACTCCTACTTTATATACTACTTATAAAATTAAATGCTACTAAATGTTGATTACGCCACCAAACTTTCTGCCATCAATTTACCTATCATAAATTTGCCAGAAAAAATGTGATATTTCCGGTACTGTCAGGCAAAGAAAAAGCGACATTGCAAGAGCTGGGCCAAATGGAAATTCCCTGCCACGCCCCAACCGATTCCATAGCGTACCGGTTATGATCCCAAATATTCCAGCGAAGAAAATGAAAGGTAATAAGGTAAATGGCCCTAAAAAAATACCGGCGATAATTAAAAATTTCACATCGCCCATCCCTAGCGATTCATGTTTTTTTAACCAAAAAAATCCCCAGCGCAGTCCAAATCCTAGCATAGCTGCTGCTGCTGCACCTTCTAGGGCTGCAAACCATTTACCAAAGTAAAAACCATATATCACTGCAAGAACCAATAGGGCTATTTGCAAGGTATCAGGAATAATTTTTTCCCTGATATCGATTGTGATGATGACGATAAGCAAGAATGCAACGCCTAAGAAAATGGCAAACTCGAAACTTATGCCGTATTTCAGATAGAGGAAAGTGAAAGCACTCGCAGTCGCAAGCTCAATGGCCGGATAGAATCCAGAGATCTTTGCATTACAAAAGGCGCATCTGGCACGCTGCCAGGCCCAAGAAACCAGTGGTATCAAATGCCAAGGGCGTAAGACTTTGCCGCAGGTTGGGCACCTGGATTGGTCAAATACCAGCGGCCCGCCTGATACAAGACGCGAGGCAAGAACTGAGCCAAAACTGCCAAACACCAACCCAATTATAAATATGAATGGCAAGATGATAAATTTGTCTACGTCCAGTATTTGACTGGTCAATGAAAAAGGCATGGGTTATAATTTATAGTACCGGGCATGTGAAAGTCATATGAAAAATCTCCTACCTAAGTTCTCCCGCGGCTTCACCATAATCCAGCTTGCGATCATATTAACGGTGCTGGCGATAGCACTGCTTGGGTATATTACGTTTATTTCCGGCAGAAGCCAGCAACGATCCTATGTCGATAACCAATCCCGCGAAGTCTATACAATGCAGACGCTTTCGCAGATGGTTATCAACAAATTCGGCTATATACCCTGCCCAGCTGTGGGTACTCTGGCTCCAGGCCAGGCTGGTTACGGGGTAGCGGATTGCACCAATACTGATAAAAATGGCTCTCTTAGGGCCGGAACAATTCCATTCATAACCTTAGGGCTGGATCCAGCACGGTATTATTTTGATCCCTACGACTATCCATACACCTACGTGATGGATAGCAATTCTGATACTCCTAGCGGTTTCGTCACCAATACCACCGGGGCAATAGTGATAAATTACCAGGATGGCACTCAGGTTAATGCGGTATTGCTGATCATCAGCCACGGTTCAGATGGAACCGGCGCTTTCATTCCAGGCAGCAGCAATGTAGTCAATAACCCCACGGTGGGCGATATGCAGGAATTGAATAATGCCAGAAGCGGAGGCGGATGGCCGAACCGTGGCTTATCCTATGCCGGGAACGGCCAGTTCTATGCTGGCGCACCGAATATATATAACGAGCAAAAATCGTCATCGTTCGATGATGTGCTCTCGTGGAACACCGCGCAGGGTCTTACAAATCCAACTGGAGGAAGTGGTTCGGGCCAGCAAATGTGCGATCCTACAATCTGCTGTATGTCTAACGGAACCTGTGGCTGTCCTGGCACGTACTGCACACCTGGTCTTAATAACGGTTGCGCATGTGGTTGTCTCACAAATGGTGTTTGTGGAGGATCAGGTGGTTCGGGCGGAAGTGGAGGTTCAGGTGGATCAGGCGGCAGTGGAGGCTCCGGCGGTAGCGGTGGATCAGGTGGATGCTCAGGGAATGGCTCTGCCTGCACCAGTGGCATTACCTGCTGTAGCGGCGATTGCCAGAGTAATTTTTGTTGCGAGGCAGATTTAATGAGCTGCACTTCTAATTCGGACTGCTGCAGCGGAAACTGCGTATCTGATGTATGCGAAAATTCCGGTGGCAGCGGAGGTTCGGGGGGCTCAGGTGGGTCAGGCGGCAGTGGTGGTTCCGGTGGTAGCGGTGGCTCAGGTGGAGGCGGTGGTAGTTCGGGAGGATCAGGTGGTGCTGGCCTGGGCGGTCTTGGTGGATTAGGTGGTATTGGTGGTTCGGGAGGATCAGGTGGAAGTGGAGGTTCCGGTGGAAGTGGAGGTTCGGGGGGCTCAGGTGGGTCAGGTGGCGGCGGCGGATCAGGTGGATCAGGCGGCAGTGGAGGTTCCGGTGGCAGTGGAGGCTCTGGTGGTAGCGGAGGATCAGGTGGCGGCGGCGGATCGGGTGGATCAGGCGGCAGTGGTGGCTCCGGTGGAAGCGGTGGGTCGGGTGGCTCTGGTGGAAGCGGAGGATCAGGTGGTGGTGGCGGATCCTGTGGCTCAACAGGCTCACCATGCGTTTCAGGAGCTCAATGTTGTTCAGGAAACTGTGGTGTGTTTCCAGAGCCACTTGGTGAATGTGATTAAAATAAAACAATGTTTAATTGTGCGGAGTAATTTTATGTACGAAAACGTAAGAAATCGCGGCAATTCTGCCTTTACTATCGTTGAGCTATCAGTAGTTCTGCTGGTTATAGCACTTATACTTGGCACTTCGCTTTCACTCGGCGCCAGCCAGGCGGAGGTGCAAAGAATATCTCAGACCAACCAGAAACTTAACTCCATTCAGTTGAACCTACAGAGTTATCTGATGGGCGGGGGCACAGTGGTCACCAATGGCTTACCCTGCCCTGCTGATCCTAGCCAGGTACAGACTGCCGCTCTTTTTGGTGTAGCGTCTACAGCGGTTCCTAATAGCGCCCCTGCAAGCAGTACGTGCACAATTGCCGCCGGCTCGCAGGTTCTGTATATAGGCACCGCAAATGCAACCGGAAAAGCATATATAGGCGCACTACCGAACCGTACGTTATTATTGCCGGACGAATATCAGGTCGATGGCTGGGACAACAAATTCGCCTATGTGATGAACGCCGCCTATAATAGTTCAACTAACCTAGCCAACCTGAATTACCCCTATCCAGCGATAACGGTAAACTCTACCGGAGGTGCTGTCTGCGTAGCTCCAGGCACTACGGCAAACTGCCTGACCAACGATGCCGCTATCGCGGTAATCAGCTACGGCCACTCCAGCTATGGCGCGTGGACGCGAAAAGGTGCATCAAGGATAGCCACTGGCTGGAACGGCGGTGCCGACAACGACCAGATACAAAATGTCATATGCGATGGGACATACATAACTTCCCATTGCACTGCTGTTGCCACCTCGCCTGCCACGTTCGTTGCCAAGGCAGCCAATAGCAACTATGACCAAATAACCCGCTACATGGCACGTTGGCAGCTGGTCTATAGCCCGATCGCCGGTGGCAGGGTGGTTACTTCATATCCCGATTGTAACCGCCCACTTCCAGCAGCAACCAATACTGACCCGACAATTAACAGCGGCAATGCTTACCTTTATCAATGCGGTACGGGCGCTGGCGAACCAGGCTACATCGCGCCGAATCATTGCGTACCAATGGCCTTTGTCACTGATACCAGTAATGGTGATGCTAGTGCCGGATTGATCGATTACGACATCACTGGCAACGGTACATTTAATGATTACAATATGGGCTTTGCCGCAGATATGGGAGGATTCACTCCTAGCTATCTTTGCATGGCCCCAGACGGTAATCAGGTGATTTGCGCGGCAACTGCTCCTCTTTTGGGCACTAGCCTAGCCGGACAGTTACCCGTTTTTGATAACAGTAATACCGTTGCTGGCCATACACCACCTGTTACTCCTACTGATGCCACTTACAGCACATATGCCATAACTCCAAATACCAACAGTGGCAGCTGCTACTGGCTGCAATATTGATATGGCCGAGGTTATAGTAATAGGCTCCGACCATGCCGGTTTCACACTGAAGGAGAAGATCAAGAAAAGTTCTCAAGCTTCAGGTTTTGAGGTTAAGGATTTGGGAACCAATTCCGAAGAATCAGTCGATTACCCAGATTTCGCAGAAAAAGTCTGTCAGGAGATTATCGCTGGCCGGGCAAAACTCGGAATATTAATTTGCGGCAGCGGTATCGGCATGTCGATCGCCGCCAACCGGCATAAGGAAATCCGCGCTGCACTTTGTTGGAATGCGGAAACCGCCAGGCTTTCCCGCGAACATAACGATGCAAATATCCTGGTTCTTGGCTCGCGCATGGTGGATGAAAAAGAAGCCTTGGAATGCACTAATATATTTCTCTCTACTCCATTTTCCGGTGGCAGGCATCAGCGCCGCGTGGAGAAGTTAAGCAAGAAAACCTAGCCTCTCTTCTTCAATTCCTCTGAAATTAGGAACGCCAGTTCCAAGCTCTGCGAGGCGTTCAGGCGTGGGTCGCAGTGAGTGTGGTAACGGTCTTTCAAATTCACTTCGGAAATCGCCTGCGCGCCACCGATGCATTCGGTCACATCCTGCCCGGTCATCTCGAAATGCACACCGCCAGCATGGGTTCCCTCTGATTCATGAATTTCGAAGAAGCTTTTCAGCTCGCTTAAAATACGATTGAATGGACGGGTTTTGTAGCCATTCGGTGATTTCACGGTATTGCCATGCATCGGATCACAGCTCCAGATAACTTTCGCACCCTCTTTTTTCACTGCGCGCACCAATGGCGGCAATAATTCCGCAACTTTATCCGAACCCATACGGGAAATCAGCGTCAATCTGCCCGGCTCATTTTTCGGATTCAAAACAGCGATTAATTTCAGCAGATCATCCACTTTCATCGATGGCCCAACCTTGGTGGCGATCGGATTGGCAATGCCCCGCATATATTCTACATGCGCCTCATCAAGCGAGCGCGTGCGATCACCAATCCACAACATATGCGCTGAGCAAGCATAATGCTCGTGAGTTTTTTCATCGATTCTAGTCAGCGATTCCTCGTAACCAAGCAAAAGTGCTTCGTGCGATGTATAGAACTCCGCCTCACGCAACTGCTGCATTTTCAGCGATAATCCGCAAGCGCGGATGAATGAGATCGATTCACTGATGCGATCGGCGATATCCTGGAACCGCTTGCCTTGTGGCGATTTGGCGATGAACGAGGCGTTCCATTCGTTGATGCGGTCGAGCGATGCATAGCCGCCAAGCGCCAGCGAGCGCAAATAATTGAGTGTCGCCGCTGACTGGTAATAGACCTTTAGCAAGTTTTCCGGATCGGGCGCACGCGCTTCATCGCTTGCATCCATACTGTTGACCATATCGCCACGGTAACTGGGAAGTTCCTTACCATCGACAGTTTCAGTATCAGCGGAACGCGGTTTGGCGAATTGGCCAGCAATTCTGCCAACCTTCACTATTGGCCGCCCGGCACCATACATCAACGCTACCGTCATTTGCAGCATCACCCGGAAGAAATCTCGCAGATTTTCCTGGCTGAATTCAGCAAAACTTTCAGCGCAATCGCCACCCTGCAGTAGAAAAGCTTTGCCCTCGGCCACTTTCGCCAATTGCTCTTTTAATTTCCTGGCCTCAGTCGGGAATGTAAGCGGTGGAAGGCTATGCAGCTTATCCTCCGCCTCCTTAAGCTTCAGTTTATCGGGGTATCCCGGCTGCTGCTTGATCGGAAATTTCCTCCAGCTAGAAGGATTCCAGTTGTTTTCGCTTGCAGTTTTTTTCATAGATTGCATATTCTTAACCATGAAAAACAACAATACCATAGCTTTTCAAGGGTTGCCAGGGGCGAATTCTGATCTGGCCTGCCGCCAGGCCTATCCCTATATGGATACACTCGCGGTTCCCAGCTTTGAAGATGTGTTCCAAGCAGTTGAGGATGGCAGAGCCCTGCTGGGCTTAATTCCGATTGAAAACTCCCAAGCGGGGAGAGTGGCTGAAATCCATAATATCCTGCCACGCACGAAACTGCATATCGTCGGCGAATATTTCCAGAAGATCCATTATCAGCTGCTGGCACCTGAGACAGCAACTTTACAAACCGTGAAAACCGTTTATTCGCATCCGCAAGGGCTAATGCAATGCCGGGAAAATATCAGGAAATTGAAACTGCACCCGGAGCCACATTCAAACACCGCTGCAGCTGCTGCCGATGTTGCCAAATGGAATGATCCAGCAAAATGTGCTCTCGCCTCCTCGCTTGCCGGGGAATTATATGGACTAAAAATATTGAAGGACGGCATGGAAGATTCAGGTGATAACACTACAGTTTTCATAACCATTGCCAAGGAACCAGCCGACCCGGATCCGGCCAAGGGCGCGGTGATCACAACATTATTGTTCGGCATCAGAAATATTCCAGCAGCACTATATAAATCACTCGGTGGGTTTGCCACTAATGGCGTCAATATGCTAAAAATTGAAAGCTATATTCCAGGTGGAGTCTCAAGCGGCGCACAATTTTTTATGACTTTCGAAGGCAGCCCACAGCAGAGGAATGTTCAACTAGCCCTGGAAGAACTGGGATTTTTCAGCAAGAAAGTTCAAGTGTTGGGAGTTTATTACGCCGATAAAGCTAGGGGACTTTAAATGCTGCGGGATGGAACAGCAGCCAAATACTTATTCCTCGATTCAGTCATTTTCAGGAAAATATCGGGCTTGGTGTTGCGCTCGACTATCTTATAAAAATTATCCATGCAGTCGAAAAAATCTTGCAATAACGGCAGGATCTCTCGCCTTTTTCCAACCAAGTATCCAGCAGTTCTCTCAGCATCGGAAATGATTATACGGGTGAAATCCAAAAACCCCGGCCCGGCATATTTCATATCTCTGGTAACCTCCAGTAACGCCAGCGCAATCACCCGCGGCACCATCGTTGTCACATCAAAATCCACCGCCGCCCATGGTGTTTCATGGTAACCGGAATATTGATCTTTCAGTGCTTTTCTATCGTTGATCGCTTTGGCGAATCTTTCCTGCAAATCAGCTTTCTGAGCTGATTCTACTTCACGCATGATGTTTGAGAAATTCAGGTAAAAATCAGCCATCACGCTGGAAATATTTTTGTTGTTTGCCAGAAAAATATCTTGCCACAGAACCGGGCTGGAGGCAGCGATGCGGGTGAACCTGGTAAAATTTTCCTCCGGGTTTTCAATATGCTTGCCGGTTCGACCTAACAAATCGGCATAACACCAGCTTAAAAACTGCGGCACGTGAGAAACCGTGGCATATATGGCATCATGCACCTCTGCCGCCATAACCTCTGGTACGCCGCCTATTTCCTTCCACATTTTCGTCACAGTCTGAACGGTTCTGGGCTTGGTGTGGCTAAACGGGGTTATTATAATTTTCCGCCGTTCGAATAAATCAGCGCGCGCAGCGGCAAGGCCGTTATTTTCAGAACCTGTTATCGGATGGCTGGAAACGAAATTATGCTTTTGTTCAGAGGTAAGGAAGCTTGCAACCAAAGAAGCGGGAGCTTTTACCGAGCCGACATCAGTGATAATCGCATCGGCTTTCGGAAACCGTGAAATTATATTGCCAATTTCCTTATATGCGGCAAGATGTGAGCAAATCACCACTAAATCCGCGTCAGCCACAGCAGCAGCCAAATCCGTGGCTTTCTTCTGGATCATAGTGCCGCGTAGCGCTTTATCTATCACTGCTTCTGCGATGTCATAGCCTGATATACTTTCGACCAGCTTTTTCTGTTTCAATGCCAAAGCGACTGATCCACCCATTAGCCCAAGCCCGATTATCAGTGCATTGCGGAACATTTATTTTTTGTCGGAGTCACCGGGAGGCAATTGCAACTTTTCCATAACATGCAAATCTTCTTCCGAGCGAGACTGAGCGGCAGCCAGGTTTTCTCTGATGATTCTTTCTTGTATTTCCTTGCGCAGGATCGAAGCACCCTTCGGTGATTCGAAACCAAGTTTCACCGTCTTGCCCTTCACTTCAACCACCATCACCTCGATATTTTCGTTGATGATGATCGATTCGCCGATTTTCCGCATGAGATAGAGCATTTAAAAACTACCTGTCTTTAGGCGCTGTTAGCATATTATTTTAGTGTTGCGTTGTAGGAAAAATTCTCTGTCCGCTAGACGCAAGGCGAAGAGCGATGCGGATCCATCGGTCGAGCCTTGCAACGCTGCGGGAGAGAATTTTTCCACAACCCGAAGGGAAAGACACTTTTTTATGAAGAAAAGCAAAAAATCCTCCACCGATTCACACACATCGCTGTCGAATTTTTTGCTTTTCTTCATAAAAAATTCTTCTTTCGCAACTACTTAAATAATATGCTAACAGTGCCTAATAATTCACGATTTCTTCCGCGTGATAGCCCTGAGCATAAAGCAAGGCGGTTAAGTCGCAAACATCTATTTTTACATGCGCTTGTTCCTTCACCTTCGGCTTGGCATGGTAGGCGACGCCAAGACCTGCGCCAAGTAGCATGGGCAGATCGTTCGCACCATCACCAACAGCAAGGATTTCCGGCATCTCCAACCCATGTTTCCGGCCATAGCTTAGAAGAAAATCCAGCTTCGCTTCTTTGCCGAGTATTGGTTCTTTAACCTTGCCAGAAAGTGTGCCGTTTTCGATTTCCAATATATTCGCATGGTCCGCATCGAACCCTAAAGCATCACGCACTTTTGCAGTGAAGAAAGTAAATCCTCCAGAAACGAGCAAGCAGAATGCGCCATTTTTCTTCATAGTCTGCACCAATGCACGACCCCCAGGAGTAAATTTCACCCGTTCACGATAAGCTTTCTCCAGCAAAGATTCGGAAAGACCTTTAAGCATCTGGGCACGTTCGCGCAGAGATTCCTCGAAATTCAACTCGCCCTGCATTGCCTTTTCGGTTATTGCCGCAATTTTTTCTTTCAATCCCGCGAAATCGGCCAGTTCGTCGATACATTCGACACTAATCATGGTCGAATCCATATCACTTATCAGCATCTTTTTTTTGCGCTTGGCCGCCGGCTGCACGATGAAATCTATTTCCTCTCCAGCAAGATTTTTCAGAAGCGCTGCCTTCGCCTGGGCCATTTCCCCACGGGTAAAAAACAAATCGCAGGCTTCTGACATTGAAAGCCATTTATGCCCGATAACCTCAATGCCGGTTGCAAGTAAGGCTGCGGTGATGCTATCAACATCCCGGCTGTTCAGCTTCCTTTTCTTCACTGGGGAAATCAGCGTTATAACTTTATTCGGTCCAATATCGTTCATGGGTAAAATAATAATAATCGCCGGGCCGACCGCATCCGGAAAGTCTGAAGTAGCTTTGAGGCTAGCCAAAGAAAGGCCGTCTGTCATCATCAATGCCGATAGCATGCAGGTTTACCGTGAAATTCCCATTCTATCGGCGCAACCGGGCAACGCTGAAAAAACTGCCATGCTGCATAAATTATATGGGTTTATTTCTGCAGTAGAGGAGTTTTCCGCAGGGCGCTGGCTGGAATTGGTGAAAGCGGAAATTGACCGGGCATTGCAGGAAAAAATAATGCCGATAATTGTTGGTGGCACCGGGATGTATATAAAATCACTGCTTGAAGGCATTGCCGAAATCCCGGATATATCGGCGGAAATCAGGAATAAAGTTCGGAATCAGTTTGAGGAAATCGGTAAGGAAAAATTCCATGAATATTTGCGAAAAATCGATGCAGCCGTGGCGGAAAAAATTAGAGCCTCGGACAAGCAACGGATGATCCGCGCTGCGGAAGTTTTTCTGTCAACCGAGAAATCTATCCTCTATTGGCAGAAAAACACCAAACCACATTATCCGAAAGAATATTTTGCGGTTTCATTGATAATGCCCGACCGCGCGGAACTTTATCGCCGCTCAGACTCCCGGTTTTTGCAAATGCTGGAAAATGGTGCGCTAGACGAGGTGAAAAAACTTCGGGAGATGAAATTGCCGGAAAATTCCATGGCGCTGAAAGCCCTGGGGGTGAAGGAATTATCAGATCACCTAGATGGAAAAATTTCATGGGAGGAGGCAATAAAAAACGCCCAGCAATCCACCAGGAATTATGCCAAACGTCAATATACTTGGTTCAAGCACCAAATGCCTAAAACTTCATAATGTTTTTTTTATAACCATTGCCTTACTTCAGAGGAATCAGCTATAAATCTTGCTCCATGAAAAAGCTATATATCCTCCGCCATGCCAAGGCCGGCAATAAAGGAACTAAGAAAATCCTAGATGATCACGAACGCCCCTTAAGCAAAAAAGGTCTGGATTCCTGCAAACTAATAGCCAAGCACCTAAAAAAACATAAAGAGAAGCCAGCGCTGGCGATTTCCTCCACGGCGAAGCGCACCAGAAAAACTTTCGAGAATGTTTTTAAGGATTATCCGCCGCCGCCAGAAGTGGAGTTCACCCCCAGGCTCTACCTTGCCGGAGCCGATGATATTATTTCCGTCATCAATGAGGTTGAGGATTCGATTAAATCACTGATGGTAATCGGCCATAATCCGGGATTGCATGAGCTTTGCCTGGAGCTTGCCGGTGGTGGAGATAAAGCGTTGATAAGGGCGGTGCAGGAGTATTTCCCACCCGGCTCACTCGCGGTTTATGAGATAGATGAAGAAAGCTGGGAGGATGTCGGCAGTAAGTCCGGCAAGCTTGTAGAATTCACTACTCCGAAGAATTTAACGCCTGGGGTGGATTAAGCACCTTCTTCACCAACGGTATCGTGATGGCGCGTTTTTCCTCGGCAGAAAGGGTATCAATTTTTTCCACTAGAGCTGCCGCATCGGGGAAAGAGCGGTTCATGCGCGAAAGAATAAAATCAATGGCAGCCGCTGGAACTTTCAACTGCCTATCGGAAAATAATTTCATCAATACCGATTTTAGCAGTACATCATCAGGCGGGTTTAAGCCTACGCTAGGAATGGCTTTCAGCCTTGATGCCAAATCTGGAAGAGCAACTGGCAGCCGCGCCGCTGGAACATTTGCAGTGAGCAGGAGCCAGCCATTTTTTTCCTTCATACGGTTTATCAGGTGGAAAAGTTTTTCCTGATCCGTGAATGATTCGATATTTTCCACCACCAGTGCCAGTTTTTCCGCATCACTAGAAAATTCCGCACCGGATTTTTTGGCCCAGATATTAGCCAAGTGCGTCTTACCGGAAGATTTTGCACCATGCAGCAGCAGGGCGTTTCCCGGCCATTTAGGCCACTCCGTTATCCAGGAAAATGCTTCCCTGTTAGCTTCCGAAACGACGAAATCCTCGGCCGAAAATACGGGCTTCGGTTTGAAACCGAACTTTAATTGAGTCATACCCACCTTAGGCTTTGTATAAGTCGCTTTCCCGGTAACGTGCGAGGAAAAACCGGGTCAACACACCGATTATTGCGGTGAGAGGAACTGAGAGGATAATGCCAGTTACGCCAAGCAGCGCACCACCGCAAAGCATCCCAAAAATTACCCATACCGGATGCAGGCCCACCTTTTTCCCGACCAATTTTGGCGTTAGAAAATAAGCCTCCAGCGACTGTCCGGCTAAGAAAATCAATCCTAAAATTATGAATGGCGGCAAGGAATCGAATTGCAACAGAGCAAGGATAAAAGCCACCGCCGCGCCGAACAACACGCCTACGAACGGAATGAATATCAAAAGCCCACAGGCAATCCCGATAATTAGCCCAAAATCAAGCCTGAGCAGCGAAAGCGCCGTGGCATAAAACACCGCCATGATAATACAAACATTCAACTGCCCACGTATGAAGCCGGAAAGCGTCTTGTCGATTTCCTTGAATTGGCTACGAACGTCTTTCGCATAGGAGGCAGGAAGTAAATTATTTAGCTTCAGCACTATCTGGTGCCAATCGCGCAATAGATAAAACGCTACTATTGGAGTTATCACTAGTAACGCCAAGAGATCCAGCACTAACATACCAGAAAGCCATAGGCTGCCCAGAATCGTAGTGCCGAATTTCAGAACATAATCCGAAGAATCTTTTGAAAGGTGCGCTAAGTTTGGCAGCTGCCGCGAATCAAGGAAAGGCAAATATTCTTCTGCTAGCATGGGCAGCGCGGATCTTATCTTCTCGTAGTAATCCGGTAGCTTGCGGAAAAATTCCAGTGCCTGGTTATAAAGCAGCGGCACCAGGAAAAACCCTATAAGAATCAAAACCGAAAAGAAAACTAATATTATCAGGGCGGTGACAAGCCCACGCGGCAGCCCGAATCTTTCTAATCGATCAACCGAAGGGTTCAAAAAATATGCCACCATTATCCCAACTACGAAGGGCAGCAACACACTGTGCACCGAATGGATGAACAAGCAAAACAACACAAAAGTGATTATCCAGAACAGTGCTCTTTCGCGGTCAGTGATCATTGCGATTCGCTCCTTTCCTTATATCTGGCCTTTTTCTGGGATTTATATACCCAGCACATGGCAAATTGTCCTAATATCTGAAGTATACAGGAGCTATGCCAATGTCAAAGAATTTCAAACCGCCAATTTATTTGCACTAATCGCAATATTATAGTTATTTGGCTACAGGATGAATTATAAAACAATAAAGCTGGCCGGGTGGGGAAATTATTTGCCCATAGAATGTCAGGTCTTCCGACCGGAAAAAGAGCGCGAAGTTCCGGCTCTGATAGTCTCGCACCCATCAACCTTGGTTGCACGCGGCATGGGACGTAGTTATGGCGACGCATCACTGAACCCTGCAGGTGTTATCAGCAGCGAGCGGTTAAACCGTTTTTTAGCATTTGATGCAGAAAATGGTGTCATCACGGCAGAAGGCGGGGTGAGTCTGGCGGAAATCCTTGATGTTGCGGTGATGAAAGGCTGGTTCCTGCCTGTGGTTCCGGGCACGAAATATGCAAGCTTGGGAGGCGCGATCGCCTGCAATGTTCACGGCAAAAACCATTATGCAAAAGGCGATTTGGCTGAGCATATTTTGAGTTTGAAATTATGCTTGCCAAACGGCGAGACACTAGAATGTTCGGCCGCTAAAAATGCGGAAATTTTCTGGGCTACCTGTGGTGGTATGGGTATGACCGGATATATAGAGCAAGCAACGCTGAAGCTTATTCCCATTGAATCTGCATCACTTGATTGCTGGCGCGTAAAAGCAGAAAATATCGAGGAAATGGCTACGCTTTTCTATGAAAATGCAGCTAATTCTGATTACATGATTGGCTGGATTGATCATTTCGCGCGCGGTAAAAACTTAGGCGCCGGAATATTTGAGAAATCCAATCATTGCAAATTAACCGAAGGCATGCCGCTTGGAAAATATCACGAGAACCCCCCGCTAATCAGCATACCTAAATTTTTCCCATCATTTTTGCTCAATAAATATTCGATGGCGCTATATAACCGGGCCAGATTTTATGGCGTGGGCAAAAAAGGCGCTACGATAAAAAGAAATTTTTCTGAATTTTTCCATCCACTTGATGCCTTAAAAAACTGGAACCGCATGTATGGCGTAAGAGGATTTTTCCAATATCAATTCATTGTGCCGGAAGGAAAAAACGCCGCAATCGACATGCGAAATATATTGCAGCTGATCCAGGATAGTGGTTATTTTTCGTTTCTGGCAGTGATAAAGTACCACCGCACCAGCAAGGGATTGATGACATTCCCCATGGCAGGATTCAGCATAGCACTCGATTTCCCGGCCGGAGCACAAATACTTGGGCTTTTGGATAAAATTGACGAGGAGTTATGCCGCATCGGTGGGCGGATATATTTGGCGAAAGATGCGCGGGCCAAACCGGGGGTGATAGAAAAAATGTATGGAAAAAATTTCTACGAATGGAAAAAAATCATAAAGGAAATTGACCCCCAAAATAAATTGGATTCGGCTATGAGCAAAAGGCTAGGATTCCATGAATAATACTATAAGAAAAGCACTCATTATCGGCGCAACATCCTCGCTTGGCACTGCGATTTGTCATAAGCTTGCACAAAAGAATTACGCACTTTTCCTGGCTGGCCGCGATATTTCGGAGCTAGAAATAATGGCTGCTGATCTGCGAATCCGGCATAACACCAGTGTATTGACGGAGAAATTAGATCTCTCCTACATCACATTTTCTGCTGAGAATTTTTTCGAGGAAGTTCAGGAAAAATTCACAGATTGTGACACCGTTTTTTTACTGGCTGGAGATATGGGTTCAGTAATACAGAATGAGAAAAATATCGAACTAGTGATAAAGATTAATTATCTACAGCCAGCAAAAATCTTGGAATTATTGGCAGAAAAAATGGCGACACGGCATGGCGGAAGTATAGCGGTGATTTCCTCTGTCGCTGGCGATAGAGGACGGCAGAGTAATTATGTTTACGGTAGCGCCAAGGCTGGCCTTGCCACTTTCGCATCTGGCCTACGTAATAAATTCCTGCGCCGCGGTGTTCATATAATGACTGTAAAACCTGGATTTCTTGATACGCCGATGACCTACGGCATGCAAAGCCCGATAATTTGCGTACGCGAAAAAGCCGCACAATCCATCATAAAAGCCCTGGCCAAAAAAAAAGACGTGGTTTACGTACCGTTTTTCTGGAGGTATATAATGCTAATAATAATGCTGATACCGGAAAAAATATTTAAAAGGCTGAGGCTGTGATAGCAGCATTGGAAATCTTAAGGCCGCGACAATGGGCAAAAAATGCCTTCGTTTTCGCTCCATATATTTTCACGCTCAAGTTCAATGACTGGGCTATGTTGCATAATGCAATCATTGCTACATTCTGTTTTATCGCGGTTTCCGGAGCGGTTTACATTTTCAACGATTTTATGGATTTGGCCACTGACAAGCTACATTCACTGAAAAAGTTCCGCCCTCTGGCCATAGGAAAAATTAGCAAAGAAAGAGCCGGCACACTGATGGTACTTATGCTCCTTGCCGGTTATTTTCTGGTGAGCTTCCTGCCAAAATCCTGTTTTGTCATTATCTTGATTTATCTAGCCTGTAATGTTGCCTATTCCAAGGGCTTAAAAAATTACGCGATAATCGATGTGCTAATCATCGCTATGGGCTTTGTTTTTCGCGTATTGATGGGTAGCTATGCGATAGGGGCAGAAGTATCAGCATGGATAATTCTTGCAACACTTCTATTGGCGCTCTTCCTAGCATTCGGTAAAAGGTATGCCGAAATCGGCGGTGAAGGACAGCGCCGGAGCTTCAGTGGATACAATAAGGAATTGCTCGGAAAATTGATTACGGTGTCATGTGCCGCCGCGCTCATCTGCTATGGAATATACGCGGCTGATGTCGCAGCACGGACAGGGCGACAGGAATTCATTTATACCACGATATTCGTTGTATTTGGGTTGTTCCGCTATATGCAGATAATTTTCGTAAACGGTGGTGGGGAGGAACCAGAAAAAATCCTATTCCGTGACCGACCGCTGGCAATAAATCTTATATTATGGCTCATTTCCAGCGTTTTTATACTTATATATTGAGGAGCCGGTTTGCCCGCTTTGTCGGTGTTGGCTGCTGTACTACCGCGCTTGATTTTGCGATTTTCTATTTTCTGCATTTTATCTACGGTCTAACGATCATCCCAGCCAACGTCTTTTCTTATGGAACTGGCGTCGCTATAGGATTTTTCATCAACCGTGCCTGGACTTTCCATGACGCCATGCACCGCTCACACCGCCGCGTCTTGCTATCGCTGATATACGGTTATATCGGCCTAGTTCTAAATACCGGAATTGTATGGAGCTTAAGCCTTTATATTTCGGCCATGCTTGCAAAAATTCCCGCCGTGATGATAGTCTTGCTATATAATTACCTCACCAATAAATGGTTGGTTTTCCGTGTGCACAAATAAAAAAATCTTAGGTCTTTTTCTACTAGTGCTGTGGCTCATTTCCAGCATGGCAGTAGCTAAGGACGATATTTTAGTCAATTGCGGATTCACGCCCAACGTGGCAGCGCCAGAGCATTATCCGGGTGCGCAGAATATACCCACCAGCAATGACTTGCGACGTAAAACTGGCAGCGCTCTGGTGGCAAAAGGCAAAATGATCCGGCTTATTGGCCGTGTTGTCGATGAAAATTGTGTGCCGGTAGCCGATGTGAAAGTGCAGATATGGCAGCCCAATTCATATGGTTACTATCAGGACGAAGCAGAAAAGATCGATGAGGTGAACGATCCCAATTTTTCAGGATCTGGCGAATTCATTACCAACAATCTCGGTCAGTTTGATTTCGCTTCAATCAAGCCGGGAGCACAAGGTTGGCGTGCGCCACAGATAAATATCAAAGTCACACATCCAGATTTCGATGAGGTGAACACTACCGTTTATTTCGAGGATGAACCGAAAACTGATTTCGATCCGGTTTATTCCAAATTGCCACCGGAAGTGCAGAAATCTTTGATTGCGCGAAAAAGATTGCTTGATGAAAAAAACCCACCAGAAACCGCCTATTATTTTGACATTACTCTGCGCGGGATGAGCAAGAACAAGAGTTATTAAGAGATATATTCTTGATTCTCAGTAACGAGCTATAGAATGATGTGCTATAAAATCTTGGGGTTTTCTTATATAGTAAAGTATCGAATCAATTAAGGATGTCAGCAATGGACTGGAAAACTATAGTAATCAGATTATCTTTAGCTTTGGTGCTTGGCATTATAATCGGTATTGAGCGCCAGTTGCGGCAGAACACGGCGGGCTTACGGATGAACTCGCTGGTAGCAATCGGCGCCGCAAGCTTCGTGATTTTTGGCAGCAGTATAGGGACTACCGATACCCTTGCACGCGTTGCCGCCCAGATTATTACCGGGATTGGATTCTTAGGCGCAGGCGTAATCATGCGCGAAGGGGCCAGCATCAAAGGAATTGCTACTGCAGCAACTCTCTGGTGTTCGGCAGCAGTAGGGATGTTTGCTGGAGCTGGACTTGTTTCATCCGCGATTATTTGCACGGTATTTATTGTTGCAACCAACTTGTTTTTGCGGCCGCTAGCATGGATTATCAAAAAAAGAATCGATATGCCGCACCTGTTGTCTGAGTCTCATCATAGCCATATTTATACGATATCCGTCACCTGCCAAAGCAATGGACAAGAGCATATCCGCGCATTATTGTTACAAGAAATAAATGATGGCGGGCTTCACTTAAAAAAACTTGAAAGCAGCAATGCCGCTACTGCTGATTGTACTCAGGTCAGCATGAATCTTAGCGCAACAAGCGATAAGGATATAGTATTGGAACGGATAGTTAGCCACTTAAGTCTACAACCGACTGTTACGGCCGCCAAATGGCATATGGGATCTAGCGCAACTTAGGCAAACAAAAAGGCAGTCTTTTTAAGACCGCCCTTTGTGTAGTTTTTTATTCTGCAGTTAAGAAGTAACCACTGTACCTTTGTGAATTAGCGTATCGTATAACATATAACCTGCAGAAACGCCGATTAGGATATGCACAAGTTTGGTAAGGATGGTAGTGCCGAATAATGTTACTACCAGATCAAAATTAAACAGCCCGATCAGACCCCAGTTAATGCCTCCAACAATCGTAAGAATCAGAAACACCATATATAAGTTACGCATATTTCCTCCTTTAGGGTTATAACCTCTAAAATCAAGGCTACAAGTTGATTATACGTGATTATAGAATATCAGTCAACCTATTGAATTGAAAGCATTTTAAGTGGATTTTCAGGTTGCTATGCAACATGAATAACCCATTGCTATATATGAAAACGCAATGCAGCAAAATCAGGGTTTTCGCAACGCACAAAAATAATATATTTTGAGCCATGAGTGAAAATCTCGTTATAGCCTGCGTGAAATGGGGAAAAGCTTTTCCTGCCGCATGGGCCAATATTCTCTATGACATGGTTCAACGTAACCTGCCGAACACTGCATTCGATTTTTTTTGTTTCACTGATGATGCAACCGGATTACATCCAAATATTTCCGTACGTGAATTGCCGAGAAATCTCACCGGCTGGTGGAACAAGCTTTATCTTTTTAAAGAGGGAACTTTCTCAGCCCACCAACGCATAATCTATTTCGATCTTGATACACTAATCATCGGCAAACTAGATGATATCGTAAAATATCAAGGTGATTTCGCGTTGCTCAGGGATTTTTACCGGCCAGGTGGGTACGGCTCCGGCGTTATGATGTGGCCGGGCGGCACAAATCATCATATTTGGTCTGAATATGAAAAAGCTGGCAGGCCTAACCTACCCGGCGGCGATCAGATATGGCTGGAAAAAATTTGCCCAGGTGCGGATTTACTACAGAATTTATTCCCCAATCGGTTCGCGAGCTACAAAGTCAATTGCCATCCTCTGCCACCGGAAAATGCGAGTGTCGTCTGTTTTCATGGCGAACCGAAGCAAGATAATGCTAATGAGCACTGGGTTGCCGATGTTTGGCAAGTCGGCGGAATATTCAATCCGGCCTTAGGGTATTTAAGCGCCGATGAGGAAAAAATTGTTAATATCCGGCACGCAATATCACTGCCTTATCCTTGGCTCAAAGCAAAACCATCACATGGAAAAACTGCTGCAATAATTGGTGGGGGACCAGCATTAAATAAACATGTTGAGGAAATCAGGCAACGTAGCAAAGGCGGTGATACCATATTCGCAGTAAATAATTCCGCCGCCTGGCTTGAACAACATAATACCGGGTTCGACGGCCACATATTATCCACCATGGATTTTGAACCGGTAAATCTCCCCGGAACTACAAGCTATTGTTCCTCCGCTTGCTCTCCCGCAGTATTTGAAAAAACTAGCGCAGGCAATATCATTATCTGGCATCCGGAAATTTCAGGTATCGCCGAATTGATAAGATTGGAATTGCAAAACGAAAAAACTCCGCAAGAATTCATCAAGGGCGGTACTACCGGGTTAATGGCTATTTGGCTCGTTTACACACTGGGATACCGCATGATCAGCCTCTATGGATTTGATAGCTGCTTGGATGTAAACGGCGCACATCACGCCTATCCGCAGCGGCGAAACGATAATGATAGAGTTATTGAAACGGAAAGTGGTGGGAGGCGCTTCTACGCCGCACCATGGATGCTGAATCAGGCTCGAGAGTTCGTTTCTGTTGCCCGTGAACTAGCCAGCAAAGGCTGTAAGATCACAGTACATGGTGAAGGGTTAATACATTACATAGCTGGACTGCTATAGCCTCTTCTGTCCTGGCTTCAGCATCAGATTTTCCACCAGCGTATCATTAACCAAGTGGCTCTCAATGATTTTATCCACATCTTCCTTAGTTTGGTAATGATACCAAATTCCTTCTGGATAAATCACCATAGTTGGTCCAAGTTCACAGCGATCGAGGCAGCCGGACGCATTGATACGGATTTTTTTTAAGCCCAGTTCCTTACATCTATCCTTCATATATTCCCTTAAGTCCACCGCACCTTTATCGGCACAGCAGCCGCGCGGATGTCCCGGCTCGCGGACATTCTGGCAACAGAACACGTGCTTATCGAAAATCCTTGGAAATTCACCCTGCATCTTGAATAATATTGTTATTTGTCAATATGTTGCGTGCTAAGAAAACTATTATATTCCATTTTGCTGCCAAGTATGGCTATCTAATCGTCCCTTTATCTAACGATTATCAAACATTTGGGACGTGAATGCCACCGAAAAAGAACCATAGTAAAACCATCGAATCGCTGCGCGATAGAATCGATTCAATAGATGATGGCATCATCACACTGCTGGCCGAGCGTGCGGCTTATGTCAAGGAAGTCGGGATGATAAAAGCAAGGGAAGCGAAGGATCGCAACATCATTCGTCCGGGGCGCGAAGCCATGATGCTTAGGAAAATCGTAACCAAGGCTAAAGGTATTTTCCCAGAAGAAGGAATTGCGATGATCTGGCGACTGATCATAGCCGCTTCAATAACGCTGGAAGAAAAAATTTCGCTCTCGGTTTATTCTCCAGAAAATGATATGCGGAGTAGCGAATATAAAGGAATGGTACGCGAATATTTTGGGCCATTCACACCAGTTAAAAGCCGCAAGCGCATCCGTGAGATATTGGATGACATACGGGCCAACAAAGAAATTATCGGCGCGATTCCGTTCTTTAACCGACGATTTGGTGAGAAATGGTTCGCAGATTTTTTTGAGAAGGGCGGCTGTAAGGCATTTGCCATATTGCCATTCATAAATTTCGATCCAAAAAAACCTCTGCTCCTGGTCGGGAAAGTAACGCCGGAAAAAACTGGATCGGATATTTCACTTTTTGCGTTGGCAGAGAAAAAATTAAGCAAAGCCGTGCTTTCCAAGCTGCTTGCCAGTGCCGGTTTTTCTGAGCAGAATTGCCGCACCCATGCTTCGGAGAAAACTGTAAAAAAGCCATTCAACCTAATCGAAATATTTGACTTTGTTGCTGCGGATGATGAGCGAATCACTAAACTCAAAGCAACAATCGGAAAAAAGGGTGGTAGGCTTTATTATGTTGGCTCCTATGCTACGCCCTTAAATAATTTGGGGATTTCTAGATGACGCAAGAACCAGAACCACGCCCCGGAATTATGCAAATCACGCCTTATAAACAGGGCGGATGGAAGGCCGGAAAAAAGCAAAAAATCATCAAACTTTCCTCAAACGAAACACCTCTCGGGCCTTCACCAAAAGCGGTTGCGGCATATATAAAAGCCACAAAAATCCTGAATCTTTACAATGACGGCAGCTCGGCGGATTTGCGGGCAGTGATTGCCAAAGTGCATGGGCTTGATGCAGAAAAAATCGTTTGCGGCGCCGGATCAGATGAGTTGATTGCCCTCATCATCCAGGCCTATGCTGGAGTCGGCGATGAAATTCTATATTCCGAGCATGGGTTTTTGATGTATCCAATTTCGGCGTTAAAAGTTGGAGCGGTACCGGTGAAAGCTAAGGAAAAAAATCTGCGCACAGATCCTGAAGCCATACTGGAAAGCATAACGGCAAAAACGAAAATAATATTTATCGCTAACCCGAATAATCCGACAGGAAGTTATCTTACTGCCTCAGAAATGTTAGATTTACGCAAAAAAATCCCGCCACATATTTTGCTGGTGATCGATTCCGCCTACGCCGAATATGTGACCGAGAAGGATTATTCCGATGGCTCAGAACTAGCGAAAAAGACCAAAAACACTATAATGTTGCACACTTTTTCGAAGATTTACGGGCTGGCAGGTTTACGCCTAGGCTGGTCCTATTCCGCGCTTAAAATCGCTGATGTTTTAAACCGGGTGCGCGGGCCATTCAATGTTTCTGCTCCGGCACAATTAGTCGGTATTGCCGCAATTTCTGATAAAAAATTCACTGCCAAGGCGGTGGCGCACAATAAAAAATGGCTTACCTGGCTCAAAGGAAAACTGGAAAGCTTGGGATTAAAAGTTTATCCAAGTGCGGCGAATTTTATTCTGGTCGAATTCCCGATAGGAAAAAAATCCGCTGCCGCCGCTGATGAAATTTTAAAGCAGAACGGCATAATCGTACGCCGTATGGAGGCTTATTCATTGCCAAAATGCCTTCGCATTACAATTGGAAGGCCAGAAGAAAATCAGTTGGTGTTTGCCATCTTGGCCAAGTTTATGCAAAGTTAAGGCGATATCTTATCTATCCCCAGCATATCATCAGTAGTCTTGGGTAATAACGGCTTATCCACAACCGGGCCTTCCGTATTAGGTGCTACACCTTGATTTCCACCAGCGCCGCCGGTTTCTTTAGGTTTCTCGACTGGCTTTTGTACCGTCTTTTTAACAGCTTTTTTAACCGGTTTTTTCTTCACGGATTTCTTTACTGGTTTTTTCTTTGTGGTTTTCTTGGACACAGGCTTCTTCTTCGCTAGCGCCTCTGGCTTTTTCACAACAGGAACGGTTACCTTTTCCACTGGCGTTAACGGTGTAATTACCGCACCACCTGGCTGCACAGGCTTCAACTCCTGACCTTGCAGCGTCTCAGGTTCCGGAGGTATCGGGCCTTTGCTTACTTGCATCGGTGTCTGGGAAGGCTGGATTTTTGCTTCCGCCTTACGCGCCTGATTTATCACTTCTTGGTTGGCAATCTCTGTTTGGTGTTGCTTTTCGCGGTTTGTGGCGCTGTCATCACAATATGATTTGTCTTTGTTTGCTTCGTCGCAATCAAGCACATTATTCACCTCCCCATTGATTTTCTCCGAAGCATAACTTTCACCGCGTTTATAATATTCGATAGTGTCATGGCAAGCAGAGAGATAGAGGATAGATAATAGAGAATAGAGAATGGATATGGTTTTCCATCCTGCATTCTCTATTTTCCAGCCTCTAAATATCCGCATAAGCCTTCACTTCTGCCTTTGCACCAGGATGGGTAACGGCACCAGTTGATGCTGGGCCAACGGTTTGAGAATATTTCCACAGTGCGCCTTCCCGATAATCATTTTTATGCAGACGCCACTTTTTCCGGCGTTCGGCCAATTTTTTCACAGTTAAATCCACCGAGAGGATTCCTTTATTCGCATCTATCGTAATTACATCGCCGTTTTTGATAAGAGCAATCGGGCCTCCAACTGCAGCTTCCGGCCCAATGTGACCCACGCATAACCCCCTAGTTCCTCCAGAGAATCTACCATCGGTGATTAGTGCAACCTTATCGCCCCTGCCCTGTCCGTAAAGCGCCGCCGTGGTGGAAAGCATCTCGCGCATTCCCGGTCCGCCTTTTGGACCTTCATAACGGATCACAATCACATCGCCGTCTTTATATTTATGTGCCTGGACAGCAGCGAACGCCTCTTCTTCAGAATCAAAACACAGTGCCGGGCCGGTGTGCACTAGATGATGGCCTTGCATCCCAGCAACTTTCACAATAGCACCTTCGGGCGCTAGATTGCCCTTCAAAATCACCACCCCACCAGTTTTGGAAAATGGGTTATTAGCTGGGCGCACGACATCCTGGTTTTTTGGGAATTTCAAATCTTTCACATTCTCTGCCAAAGTTTTTCCCGTCACAGTCAAGCAATCTCCATGCAAAAATCCATTATCCAATAATGTTTTAATCACGATCTGCACGCCGCCAACTTCAAATAAATCCTTCGCCACATATTTACCACCTGGTTTCAAATCGGCGATATAGGGGGTGCGGGCAAAAACTTTCCCAACATCGAATATATCGAACTTTATTCCCGCTTCATGCGCAATTGCGGGAAGGTGCAATGCGCCGTTGGTTGAACCTCCAGTTGCCGCAACCACTGCTGCTGCATTCTCCAGCGATTTCCTGGTTACGATATCGCGTGGTCGGATTTTATTTTTGAGCAATTGCATCACCGCCTCACCTGATGCGAAAGCATAATCATCCCGGCTTTCATATGGCGCAGGAGCACCGGCAGAACCCGGCAATGCTAGCCCCATAGCTTCAGAAACACATGCCATAGTATTGGCGGTGAATTGCCCACCACAGCTTCCCGCAGATGGGCAGGCGACGGTTTCCAATTCATGTAATTCCTTGGCTGTCATCTTGCCAGAATTATACATGCCGACACCCTCAAAAACATCTACCACCGTCACGTCTTTACCGTGAAATCTCCCCGGCAATATTGAGCCGCCATACATAAAAACGGATGGAATATTTAAGCGCACCATCGCCATCATCAACCCAGGCAGAGATTTATCACACCCCGCCAATCCCACCAACGCATCGTAGCAGTGGCCGCGAACTGTTAGCTCAACCGAATCGGCAATTACTTCACGAGACACCAGCGATGATTTCATTCCCTGATGCCCCATAGCAATGCCATCTGTGACTGTTATGGTGGTAAATTCGCGTGGCGTGCCGCCAGCTTTTTCCACACCTTTTTTCGCGACTTTTGCTTGTCGAGCCAAGGATATGTTGCAGGGTGCAGCCTCATTCCAGGTGGATACCACACCAACCAACGGCTGATGGATTTGTTTTTCGGAGAGGCCCATCGCATAATAATAGGAGCGGTGCGGGCTACGCTCCGGCCCTTCCGTCACATGCCTGCTGGGAAGTATTGATTTTCCGTATTTCTTCATTTTATTATCAAACACTAACTAATTTTATCATCTAAGGCAATCACTGCGCAGGAAGCGGCTGGTTTATTCCTGGCTGAGGTGGAATCATCACACTATTTTTATCAGCAGGCATAACTTGCAACGGCGTGATCGCGGGCAATGGAGGAACTGAACCATTATTAGCCGGATTGCTTGACCGTAAAGGCTGTCCCGGCGATGCAGAATTATTCGCAGGAAGTTGGACGGCTGTATCAGATTTCCGCTCGGAAATGACCGGCGATGATATAGCTGGCGCATTACCTTCAGGCACCTCGGATGATGCTTCGGGCAGAGAGTTTATAACTTCTAGCAGATCGATTTTGGGCGGAGAAGTCGGCAATGGCTCATCCTCACCTGGTAATTTTTCCGGCGTGGCGGCCGGGGCTGCTGGCTGCGGTTTGATTTCCCCTTCGATCGCTTCGGAAAATAGGCTATCGGGAATGAAAAACTTCGCTATCGAAGGTGTTGATCTTTTAAAGATTATTTCAGACGGTGCAGGCGCGCTAGGAACATTCGGGATTGCGGCTGGAACTGCGGACGGAACTAGGGTTGGGGCTACGACCGCTGGAGCTGAAGCTTGGCTTGGAGGTGGAGCAGCAAGAACAGGAGCTGGCTTTCCTTCCACAGGCGCTGGTGGAGGTGATAATGGTACTGTTGGTTCTGGTGACAATGACGGCATCGGCGGTGGCGCATTCGTCTCAATGAATTCCTCTGCACGTTTATTTTCCTTTTGTTTCTTTTCCGCCACTTGTTTTTGTTGCTCTTGTTCTCGGCCCGTAAGATTAGCCAAGAATCTTTGGATACGCTCCTTGACTGACTCCTCTTTTTCCAGCGGAAGCAATGGTTTTTTCTCTTCTGGCTTCGGCTGCGGGACAGGAGGCACCTCAGCAGCGCTTTCCTTCACAACCCTAGCAGTGGGGTTCGGTGTGGGCATTTTGTTCTCGGCACGCAACTCCCTCTCGCGCTTATCCTCCTGCCTGCGATGCAGGCGTTTTATTTCTTCTTGGCCACCGGAAAACTTTAGTTCACTCAAGCGTGCCAATATTAACAACGCCACACCATAATTGCTTTTGGCTTCGGCAAGCTGCAATGCTGTTTTACCGTATGCATTTTTGATACTAGGATCAGCATCCATTTCCAGTAACAGACGCGCTAACTCTTCGCTGCCAATAAATGCCGCAATTTGCAGGGCGTTAACGCCGTTTTTAAGATTTTGCGCATCAACATCAGCGCCGTGCTCAAGCAAGATTCTCGCTGCATCCACATTACCGATAAGTGTTGCGTAAAGAAGCGGTGTATCACCGTCACGATTCCTTACTTCCAGGCTTCTACCTTGTATAATAACAGAACGTAAGGCATCACTGTCACCACTTTCTATACATCCGAAAAGCAGGCCATCATAATCACTCTCGTAAACCACTTTCGGTAAATGCTGGTTACCTTCCTCATATTGCTTTTTATATATGGCTTCAGGCATAGTTTCTCTGCGATAATTATTCCGCCCCATATATTCTATTTTTTTCTGCAATTCTTCCCGCACCTGCTTTTCCTTCTCTTTTTCTTGCGCCTTACGCTTATTTTGCTCGGCTATATCTTGGCCACTGCTGAATATTTTGCCAACTATATTACTCAACCCACTGATATCTGGACCTTTCTGGCCGGATACTCCGCCTGCACCTCCTGTACCACCCGCACCTCCTGCTCCACCGGCACCACCAGATGACTGTTGCCTGGAACTGGAAATATTATGCGCAGGTGTAGGGTTTTGAGCAGGAGTTGGAGATTGTCCAGGAGTCGTTGTAGCAGGTTGTGTTGTTGCAGGAGAATTTGTGGTTGAAGGTGTACCGAAAATCTCAGGATTTGCTGGAATCACAGGGGCTTGTGGTATGAACCCACCAGGCTGGTTTCCCTGTTGCTGCGGTGCTTGAGTTTGTGTGTTTTGTTGTTGTGTGGGCGCACTATAACCCGGTGCAGAAGATTGTGGCTTGGCTGTGTTAGCGTAGGGTAGAGTATTCTGGTTGCTGTTCGGAAATGAAAACGGGCCATTTGCTGGAGAAGCCCATGCCGGAGATGCCCCCAGACAAAGCAGCAACGGAACCAAATATCTCACCCTTCCACCACCTCCGCAACTTCTCTCAGAGATTTGAGCTTCTCAATAGTCTGGCCGCTAACAGCGTAAGTGCCGGGCAGTGCGATTTCTGCCTCCATAGAGCCATTCGCTGGCACTACGAGCCGCACTTTTGCTCGACCCTCACCGCTTTTTCCAAGAATCGGTTTCAGCGCATCCACGCTTCCGGCCAGAAATATTTTTAAGTGAATCGGCTGGTTATGTAACACACCGTCCAATAACCTGATTGATTCAGCGAGAAGCCGCACACCACCTTCATCTTTACGGCAATCAGCATTAATGAGGAGCGGCCTTTTACCTTCAATCAAGTCACGTGCCTCGGAAATCAACCTATCGTCAAACACTGAGATTTCTATAGTGCCAGTCGGATCGGAGAATTGCAGATAGGTGAACCGTTTTTTTGCTGCTGCGCGGTGAGTGGTTGCAGTGACTACACCTGCGATCTTAACTTTCTTGCCCTTGGAGCCGGGCGTATCATTTTCCATCTCCTGCAATTCGCGTATTGTTGAAGTCTTAAGTTTAGCTAACTCTTTTTTATAGACATCAAGCGGGTGAGTGGAGAGATAAAACCCTAGAGACTCGAAATCATGCAGACTTCTTTCTGACTCATGCCAATCCAAGACAGCAGGAAGTATCGGCACCGTTTCTGGCGCCGCCGTTCCACCCCCAAAAAGGTTAACCTGATTGCTTGATTCCTCGCGCTTTACTGCCCCGTTGTACCGTGTCAGGATATTAGCTGCCTCAAAAACCTGCCTGCGGTTAGAATTTAAGGTATCGAATGCGCCGCATTTAGCCAGACTTTCGATCTGACGTTTATTCACCGCTCTGGCGTCAGCACGACGGGCAAAATCGAACAAATCTTTGAACGAGCCGTTTTTCTCACGCTCCGCCATCATTAATGCCATTGCTGGGATACCAACACCTTTCAATGCACCAAGAGCGTAGCGGATGGATTTATTTCCTGCTTCATCCTTTTCGATACCAAACCATGCGCTGGATTTATTTATATCCGGCGGCAGAATTTTTATCCCATGACTTACAGCCTCCTGCCGGAAAATATTTAATTTATCTGTATCACCAATATCGAGATTCATTGAGGCTGCCAGAAATTCTACCGGAAAATTAGCCTTCAAATATGCAGTTTGATAAGAGATTATGGCATAAGCTGCCGCATGCGATTTATTGAATCCGTATCCGGCGAATTTATCCACCAGTTCGAAAATATGCTGGGCTTTATTTCTATCAATGCCATTTTTTACTGCACCGCTGACAAACTGCTCACGCTGCGCTGCCATTTCAGCTAAATTTTTCTTACCCATAGCTCGGCGTAGTAGATCAGCAGCACCGAGAGAATACCCAGCCAATACTTGTGCAATTTTCATTACCTGTTCCTGATAAATGATAACGCCGAAAGTTTCCTTCAACGTTTCTTCCAGCAACGGATGTATATAATCCGGTTTTTCTAAGCCGTGTTTCCGGGCAATGTAGGCCGGAATATTTTCCATCGGACCAGGACGGTAGAGCGAAATCAAGGCTATGATGTCCTCAATTTTATCTGGACGCATTTTGCGCAGTGCATCGCGCATCCCGAATCCTTCGACCTGGAAAACACCGACTGTATCACCTTTCGCCAAAAGCTCGAAAGTTTTCGGGTCATCATAGGGAATTTTTGTAATATCGATCTTTATGCCCTGATCTTCTATAGCTTTTAGCGCATGGTGAATGACTGTAAGTGTTTTTAGGCCTAAGAAATCAAACTTTACCAAACCAGCAGCTTCCGCATATTTCATCGAATATTGCACAGCAGGAATTTCCGAACGCGGATCGTAATAAAGTGGTACGATTTCGGTTAAAGGCCGGTCAGCGATAACTATGCCTGCCGCGTGGGTTGAAGCATGCCGGTGCAATCCTTCAAGCTTGAGACCTATATCAAGCAGCCTACCCACCTCCTCGTTTGATTCACGCTCAGCTTTCAATACCGGATCAAGATCAATCGCTTTGGATAGCGTAATTGGATCAATCGGATTGAACGGAATCATTTTGCAGATTTTATCGACTTGCGAATAAGGCATTTGCAGCACTCGCCCGACATCACGCAAAACTGCCCGTGCTTGTAATTTTCCAAAAGTAATGATTTGCGCTACACGATCGTGGCCATATTTCTCTCGCACGTAATTTATCACTTTATCGCGCTGCTCCTGGCAAAAATCTATATCGAAATCAGGCATCGAAACGCGATCAGGATTTAAGAAGCGCTCAAACAATAGTCCGAACCGGAGGGGGTCCAGATCGGTGATTAGAAGTGCCCAAGCAACCACTGATCCAGCACCAGAACCCCGTCCCGGCCCAACCGGAATTCCGTTCGCTTTACTCCAGCGGATAAAATCGGAAACAACTAGGAAATAACCCGGGAATTTCATTCTGATGATTACATCTAATTCATACTCCAAGCGTTCATGGTATGGCTTTTTTGCGGCTTCCGGTATATCCATCAGGCGATTAGCTAACCCTTCCCGCGCCGCAATTTTTAATTCATCTGTCTCGCTCCGGCCATCCGATGTCGGGAATTTAGGCAGGATAGGGGCACGCTCCATAGCCATAACTGAGCAACGCCTGGCCACTGCAACCGTGTTCTCTATAGCTTCTGGAATATCTTCAAATAATTCCACCATTTCATCCGCTGTCTTGAAATATTGCTCTGGCGATATACGCCGCCTATCCTCATCCATCTGATATTTACCATCGGCGATGCAGAGCAATATATCTGCCGCCTCATATATTTCCTTGGTTGCGAAATGTACGTCGTTGGTAGCAACAAGGGGGACATCATGCGCATAGGCCAACTTTAACAACCCCGGTTCGATCTTTTTTTCCTTCTCGGTGCCAAGCCGGGTAATTTCCACATATAAACCCCTAGGAAATATTTTCTTCAAAGCTAGCAATATCTCCGCCGCTTTGGGTAGATCCCCGGCAAGGAGCGGGGTTGCCAGAATGCCCTCTGCTCCACCGGTCAGCGCTATTAGGCCGGAAGAACTAATAGCCAGATCATCCAGCATGATTTCTGGATAATCCACAGATGAGGTATTTAAATAAGATTTGCTGACCAGCTTTAGAAGGTTTTTATACCCCTCCTCATTCTGGGCAAGCAAAACCAACTTTCCTAATCGCGCCTCTTTGCCGATATTCACCACGCAGCCGATGATAGGCTGCACGCCAGTTTTTTCCGCTGCCAACGAAAATTCCAGTGAGCCGAATAGATTACCGGAATCAGTGATTGCTACAGCGGGCATCCGCATAGCACGTGCACGTTCGGCAATATCTTTTACCGCCATTGCCCCTTCCGAGAGCGAATAAGAGCTATGAACACGAAGATGAATGAATTTCACTGACATTGTGGTTTTTATTCAATAGCGGCAAATTTTCCTTGAGGTTATCCGAATTAATAATCTTTAAACCTTGCCGCGGCAATGGAGAAAATTCATCATGTACGGATATGGGTTTCTTGAAAAGAATGTTAGGTCGAAAGCGTACCCCCTCCTTCAGCTACAAGAAGGAATGGGAGAAGCTAGAAAACAATCTGGCATCCCTTAAATGGAGCGCAGGAGAAGATTTTGCCGAAGGCGTTACTAGCATACGGGAAATCGCAGGTATTATCGAAAATAAACTTAGGATTTTTGGATTCGAGAGTCCAAGCCATTTCAGCATCAGCCGAGCGGCAGAGCAGGATGAGTATACTTTTCGGTTCAGCGCTTCCGGGTTGGCCAACCTAAGCAAAAAAGGAATAAAGATTCCAGGAAAATAAAAACAAGCTAGATTTCTTATTTCGCCGAGTTTATAAAATCTACATGATAAATCTATCCGTCGTCATTCCTGTTTATAACGAAGAGGAAAACATTCGCCCCTTAATGGAATCATTGGCGAAAAACTTAGCCGGCTTCGACCATGAAGTTATTTTTGTTGATGACGGCTCAACCGACCATACTGTGGAAGAAATAATTAAACGTAGCCAGGAAAACACCCGCATTCTGGTTTTTTCGCGCAACTTCGGCCAAACATCAGCCCTGGCAGCCGGGATAGATGCGGCACGCGGTGAATTCATCGCCACACTGGATGGTGATTTGCAGAACGATCCGGCCGATATTCCTTCGATGCTGGAACGCCTCAAGAAAGATAATCTAGATATTATTGCCGGGCGCAGATTACAACGCCGTGATGGCCTGATGCTGCGCAAAATCCCCAGCGCTATCGCAAATTTCCTTATCCGCAAATTAACGCGCGTGAAGGTGCATGATTACGGCTGCACCTTGAAAGTTTTCCGGGCATCGCTTGCCAAAAAACTTGATCTTTACGGCGAATTACACCGGTTCATCCCAATACTCGGAAGCATACATGGAGCGAAGATCGCCGAGGTTTACGTTCGCCACCACCCCCGGAAATTCGGGGTTTCCAAGTATGGCTTGGGGCGCACATTAAAGGTCGCGAGCGATCTACTGCTTATGTTTTTCTTTGTCAAATATCGGCAGAAGCCAATGCATCTTTTCGGTATGCTAGGGCTTTCCATGTTTGGCGCCGGGTTTTTAATCGCGGTTTATTTATTGCTGGAAAAACTTGGTGGGCATGATATTGCCAACCGCCCAGTTTTCTATATCGGCATATTGCTGATAATCATGTCGATGCAATTCATCACCACTGGGTTCGTGGCCGAATTAATCATGCGGACATATTTCGGCGCAACCAGTCGCAAGCCATATTCCATCCATAAAAGGTACCGCGGTGGGGTGGTGGTGCGTAAGAAAATACGGAAATCTGAGGGCGATGCGGCGCTTAAGGAGTGAGCGAGGCGATACCCGATAAAAAACATCGGCGCGGCTGGCTTTTGCTTAAATGCTTATTTACCGCCGCAGCTATCTCTTTCATCATCTTCAAAGCCGATCTGAAACAAATCTGGCACGATTTGCAAATCGTTTCGCTACCATATGTTTTGATAGCTTTTCTTTTCTTAAATATTGGTCAGCTGATAAGTGCGCTCAGAATGCGTTATTATTTTGCCAGTGCAGGACTCATGATGTCAAAAAAATTCTCAGTGCTGTTTTATTATGCCGGAAATTTTTTCAATCTGCTTTTACCTGGCGGTATAGGCGGTGATGGATATAAGGCCTATCTGATGAAGAAATTAAAGGACTTTCCGGTATTGCAGGGAGTGCGGCTAATGCTTTCCAACCGTGCCAATGGGCTGTTGTTGTTGGTATTGATTTCTTTAATTCTTGCACTCTTCAGCCAGGTCATCACTTCATTACCATTTGCCATCCCACTGATAATCATTTCATTCTTTGCCAATATTTTTGGATATTTCATCCTGGCAAAGTGGTTACTAAAGGAAAAACTAAAAACTCAAATTGGCGCCGCGGGTTATTCGTTTTTCGTGCAGCTTCTGGTTCTCGTTACCGCATATTTTCTATTCAAAGGCACAAATGTAAGCAGCGGGATCACCGATTATTTATTGCTATTCATGATCTCTTCTATCGTCTCGATATTGCCGATTTCAATGGGAGGAGTTGGACTACGCGAACTCACATTCTTCAAAGGCGCACCGCTTTTCGGACTCTCCCCGGAGCTCGGCATTGCTATCGCGATAATTTATTTTTTTATCAATTCACTATCGTCACTGATTGGATTATTATTCATTCCACGCTTGAAACATATGATAGAGAGGTAAACTATGCCTGCACTCACCACTCCAAAAGCTGAAATTGGCTGGGAAGCCCCGGATTTCTCGCTCAAAGGGATCGATGGAAAAACCTATCACTTAAAAGACGTGACTGGCAAAAATGGCCTGGTCGTGATGTTCATCTGTAACCATTGCCCCTTCGTGAAAGCGATTGGCACCAAGCTCGCACGCGATATGAAAGAATTGGCTGCAGCTGGAATTGGCTCTATTGCAATCAATTCCAATGATACTGAGACACATCCAGAAGATTCATTCGAAAACATGAAAAAATTCGCCAAAGAAAATAATTTCCCGTTTCCATATGTGATAGATGAAACCCAAGAAATCGCAAAAAATTACGGCGCGGTCTGCACCCCGGATTTCTTCGGGTTTGATCGGGATTTACAATTGCAATATCGCGGTAGGCTCGACGATTCAGGCATGGAAAATAAACCGAGCGCCGAGCGGGATTTGCTGAAAGCGATGCTCGAAATCGCAAAAACCGGCCACGCTGCTGCGAAGCAATATAATAGCATCGGCTGTAATATTAAGTGGAAGAAGTAGGGATATCGAACTTAGCTGATGTGGAAAATTTGAGATAATGCCTTATGGGTTATTCTCCGGTAGAAATGCTTGATATACAGAGGATAGAATTTCCAGGCATATTCGTTTATGGAGAAAAGACCGGAGATATAGAACACACTTTGCATCTTGGGCTTAAAAGCCCTGATAGGTCTCTATCTGGGAAGCGTAAAGAGTTTGCAAATAACATTAAAATTGATCCTGAATATAGCAATGAAAAAGAGGTGCGTTATTACGGCCTTGTAGAGAACTTTACTGCTATGGAACAAGCCTTAAGTAAGGCAAACTTACCAAAAGAATTAGCATGGGCTCCTAGAGCAGTGGAGATTTTTACAAAACAGCTTTCGATATGTGCTTTTCGCGATATAAATTTTGCCCGTCTATGCGCTGCAAAAAAAGATATAAGCTTTACGCCAGCAGCAAAAGATTCCAATTCCAGCGAGGATGGATATGGCGGCATAACATTAGGATTTGGCAGTTTGCTAGCTAATGAAGCGAAGGAAGATGGCGCTATTGGTGCTGTCCTTATGCACGAGGCAGCTCATAGTTTAGGAAGGCACTCAGGCATTCCGCTTTTCAGAACCTCTTTGAAATGGGCCTTGCTAGATCAGGCTGGATTAGGCGCGGAAATGACCGATCTCTTAAAAAAGAGAAATTATCTGCGTGCCGACGGCACTCCGATAAATATATACCCCTATTTGGCATCCCGAAATGAAATTGAGAACTGTATATTTGAAGAATATTTTGCGATCATGATCGAACATTTTTATGGAAGCAGCAAAATGCGGAAGCCTTCGCCCCTAGATCATTATATGTCTCTGATAAGGCTGGATTCAGCAGTCAGAAGATCATATTCTTATGATCTAGTTGAATTGAAATTGAATAAACCACTGGATAGGATTTTTAGTTCTACACAGATAAGTTCCCTTACACAAATAGAAAAGGAACTTGAAACTGCGGGAGATAAGGCTAATAAAACGCTTCTAAATAAAGGATACGGAATATTAGGAGAAGGAATAAGAAATCTGATTGATCAAGAAAAAGACCTGCTCTCCAATTTACACTTTATGGCCCCTCCTCACATAAAACCGCCATCGGCGCGATGGCCATAGGAAAATACTCATTCCTTTGTTAATGCCTCAATTCTTTTCTTAACCCCTTCCGGGCTTGTCCCGCCATAGGAATTACGTGATTTAACGGAATTTTCTACCGAAAGAACTTTAAAGATTTCTACGGAAATTTTCGGGAAAATTTTCTGCATTTCCTTGAGTGGAATTTCATCCAACTGGCAATTTTTTTTCTCGGCCAATGCTACGATCTTGCCGGTAATGTGGTGAGCATCGCGGAATGGCAATCCTAAATTTTTTACCAGCCAATCAGCAAGATCCGTTGCGGTCAGGAATCCGAGCGATGCTGATTCCAACATTTTTTCCTGATCTGCCTTAAAATCCGCAACCATTCCAGACATGGCCAGTACACACAACTCCAACGTTTCATCCGCCAGGAACACCGGTTCCTTATCCTCCTGCATATCCTTAGAATAAGCGAGCGGTAGGGCTTTCATGGTGGTGAGCAATGAGACCAGCGCTCCATAAACCCGGCCGGTTTTTCCACGCACCAGTTCGGCGGCGTCGGGGTTGCGCTTTTGCGGCATTATCGAACTGCCGGTGGTGAACTTCTCTGACAATCTTATGAACCCGAATTGCGGAGACGACCAGACGATTATTTCCTCAGCCATCCGCGATAAATGCATGGCACAAATACTCCCCAAAGCCAGATATTCAAGCGCGAAATCACGATCAGAAACGGCATCTAGAGAATTGGCCATTGGCCTATCGAATCCCAATTCCTTGGCGGTGAAATCGCGGTCGATTGGGAACGATGTTCCGGCTAAAGCAGCAGCGCCCAATGGGCATTCGTTCATTCGTATAATCGCATCTTCTATCCGTGAACGGTCGCGGGAAAACATTTCAAAATAAGCCAATAAATGATGCCCCAAAGTCACTGGCTGGGCCGGTTGCAGATGGGTAAAGCCCGGCATTATAGTTTTCGCATGTTCGTCTGCGCGGTCTAAGATATTTTTCTCTAAAACCGCCAGATTCTCATCCAATTTCTTTAATGCATTCCGCACCCAAATCCGAAAATCCGTTGCCACCTGATCATTCCGAGAACGCGCTGTATGCAACCTTCCCGCCGCATCGCCAATCAATTCCTTGAGCCGGTTTTCGATATTCATATGAATATCCTCCAGCTCCTCCCGGAACATGAATTTGCCAGACTCAATTTCTTTTTTGATTTTATCAAGCCCACTTAAGATAGCGCTGCAATCCTTCTCTGATATGATTTTCTGGCGTGCCAACATTTTCGCATGCGCCTTGGAACCAGCTATGTCTTCAGCGTATAATTTTCGATCGAAATCAATGGATTGGTTGATTTTCGCTAATATTTCCGCCGGGCTTTCCGAATATTGCCCACCGCGCATCTTGTGTGGTGATTTTTTCTTGGGCATAAGCTATTATTGGCAAAATATGCCTTATAATTCAATCGGAATAATCGCAGACGATACCAGGCGGGCGCAAAAAACCTTGGGCGCGCTGGTCAGGCATTACGGCTATGCCGATCTGACGCTTAAGAAAAAAGCTAAGCCAGACTTGATAATCGCGCTCGGCGGCGATGGATTTATGCTGCATAGCCTGCATAGTTACATGGAAAAAAATATCCCGATATATGGCATGAATTGCGGCACGGTGGGATTTTTGATGAATGAATATAACCTGCACGGCCTACCCGCACGCATCGAAAAAGCCAAAGCGGCACATATTCATCCCTTAAAAATGCGGGCCCGGACGGTGAGCGGGAAAATCACCGAACTGCTTGCTATCAATGAAGTTTCGGTCTTAAGGGAAACCAGACAAACCGCCAGAATCCGCATCAAAATAGACGGCGCTATCAGGATGGCGGAAGTAGTATGTGACGGAATTTTAGTTGCAACTCCAGCAGGCTCGACCGCATATAATCTCTCAGCAGGCGGGCCAATCGTACCGCTTGATTCCAAGCTTTTACCGCTGACGCCGATCAGCCCGTTCCGTCCACGTCGCTGGAAAGGCGCGCTGCTGCCCCATGCAGCGGTAGTGAAATTCGAAATATTGGACGCAAAAAAACGCCCAGTTTCCGCTGTGGCAGACTTCATCGAAGTACGCGACGTTTCATGGATTGAGGTAAGGGAAGATAGATCACGGAAAATCACGCTTCTATTCGATTCTGAACATGCCCTTGAGGAACGGATAATTCGAGAGCAGTTCGCAGGATGACCACACCAGACCAAATCACTCTGAAACACGAGCTTTTCCGAAAACTCCTGCATCTAGCATCGCTATCGATTCCGGTGCTTTATGCATTGACCGATGAAACGATTACTTTGCTGGCTTTAGTTCCGGTAACTTTCATCGTCGTCGTAATTGATTTGGTCAGGAGCAATGCCAAGGGACTGAATGCCGTAATCACCGGAATCTTCGGAAATATAATGCGAGCGCATGAATCTTTAGGACTCACTGGAGCTAGCTATTTATTGCTGGCATCCTGTATAGTGATAGCGGTTTTCCCAAAAAACATTGCTATCACCGCCATGGCCGTTCCAGCGGTTGGCGATGTGATGGCGGGCTTGATTGGCCGCAGTTTTGGGCGTATACAGTTCTTCAGCAAAACGGTGGAGGGCACTCTGGCATTCATATTTTCCGGTACGCTTGTTGTTTATTTAATCATGAATATTTTCCAGTTAAGCCTGTTGTTTTTCGTTACCGGATTTGCTGCTACCTGTATCGCCAGTGTGGTGGAAGCGGCATCGAAATATCTGCACATAGATGATAATTTCTCAGTGCCGATTTTCATGGGTTTATTTATGGGGGTACTTTTATAATGCAATCATTCACAAAACTTTCCGGCATCGCCGCGCCACTGGCGATTGATAATGTCGATACTGACATGATAATCCCCAAGCAATTCTTGAAAACCATTAAGCGCACAGGCTTAAAAGAAGGATTATTTTACGAAATGCGGTACGACGTTTCCGGCAAGAAAATCGAGAATTTCGTGCTGCATCGCTCACCCTATGACCACGCAGAAATCTTGGTGTCAGGAGCAAATTTTGGTTGTGGCTCCTCACGCGAACATGCGCCCTGGGCACTCTTAGATTTCGGTATCCGCTGCGTGATTGCTGAAAGTTTTGCCGATATTTTTTATAATAACTGTTTCAAGAATGGCATATTGCCAGTGCAATTACCGAAAGAGCAAGTCGAGCGAATCCGCGAAGTAGCGGAATCTCAGCATCCGGAAATTCGCGTGGATCTGGAAAGCCAGAAGATCACTGCTGGTAATGAAATTTTCAAGTTCGAAATTGATCCTTTTCGCAAGAACTGCTTGTTGAAAGGCTTGGACGATATCGGCCTAAGCTTAGAGAAAAAATCGAAAATAGATGCTTTTGAGGCAAGCCAGCAGCATCTACAGCCATGGCTTTATGCCGCCGAAGAATCATGAGCTATAAAAATCTGAATTCAGAGCCTGTCCGTCATAACCATGCGGGATTCTGGATCAGGCTTTTCGCAACGCTGATAGATATTTTCATCATTCTTATCGTCGTCTCCATTATCATTCCCTGGTTATCTCCTTACCTGAAAGATTTCCTGCCATTACGACTGCTGGAACTTGATAAGAATTTTTCAAGTATTAGGATTTACCTTCCAGCAGGTGATTCACCAGCAATGTTTGGGGTTTTATCGCTGGCCGTAGCTTCGGTATGTTATATCCCTCCTACCACTGCACATATGCAGGGAACCATTGGTAAATGGCTGATGGGAATTTATGTAGGCGATATTTCTGGCAACCAGATTTCTTTTTTCACCGCATTCTTCCGGTTTTTTTGCTATGCGATTTCCTTGGCGCCCTTGGGTATTGGCTTTTTTATGATAGCTATTGATAGGGAAAAAAGAGCTTTGCATGATATAATCTGTCGAACCCAGGTGTTTAAAGGCTCGCCAATTGGTACACAGTGGATTGGCACGGAAGATGACTACATTGATCTATATAGCCAGCAGAACTATGCCTGGAAGGAAAAACCCGCCCGATCTACTACCGAAAAGAAAAAAACCGTGGGGTGGTAACTCCCTTAATTTGCCACCAAAATCACTTTATTCCCGCTGCTACGCTGGATTTTCCCCGCGAGCTCCAACTCCAGAATAACCGTCATAGTAACGCCGACCGGCAATGCGGTTGCGCGGATTATATCGTCTATAGCTGTCGGCGCATGGCTCATGATCTCCATAACCCTGCCACGTGCATTCTCAACTACCATCGCATTGGGCCGCAGGGCAGGCGGCACGAGAAACGACAATTCCGGTTTCTCGGTAAAAAGCCCCGGCCGCTGGTTTTTCAATACCTGAATAATATCTGCCGCAGATTCCAATAGGTTCGCACCATCCTTTATTAATTTATTCGGGCCATGACAACGCGGATCAACAGGATGGCCAGGCACCGCAAACACTTCACGACCCTGCTCAAGCGCCAGCCGGGCAGTAATCAACGAACCGGACTTCATCGCTGCCTCAACTATAACGGTGCCAAGCGTCATTCCGGAGATTATTCGATTGCGTTGCGGAAAATTTTTTGGCTGCGGCACCGCCCCAAATGCGAGTTCGGAAATTATTGCACCTTTCTCTGCGATTTCATCGTATAATTTTTCGTTCTCTTTTGGATAGATATTATCGATGCCACCCGCTATTACAGCGACTGTTCCAGTTATAACCGAAGCTCGATGTGCCGATGTGTCGATGCCGCGTGCCAATCCAGAAGTGATTACATATCCCTCACGGCCTAAATCTCCCGCCAATTTCGAGGCGAAATGGCAACCGTTCAGCGATGCGTTGCGCGCACCGACCACCGCAACTGCATCTTTGTTTAGCAACCCTAAATTCCCACGCACCGTTATCACCGGCGGCGGATCGGCAATTTCCTTCAGTAATTTCGGGTATGATCTATCATTGAGTGTGATGATCCGAGCCCCGAATTTTAGAGCCTGCTCCATTTCTTTTTCTGCATCATGAAGACTCAAGATTTTTATCGCTTTCTTGCCGCCACGCTTGGCTAGTTCTGGCAGAGCTGCGAGAGCGTTTGCGGCTGAACCATAAAACTGAGTTAGATCGAAAAAGGTTTTAGGACCAACGTTTTCTGAACGTATGAGCCTCAGCCAATCAAGTGTGTCGCTGCTTTCTGGCACATCAGAAATATGTGCGGTTTCAAGAATCATAATTTCCCTTCCTCGCCCTTTAATATGCGACGAATATTTTCATGATGCCTAGCAATCACTAACGCGCTTAAAACAAAGCAAAAGAGAGTAAACTTCCCGCCAGGCGGGACAAAAAACGAGAAAAATGGCACCATAATAAACGCCATTATCGCGGCAATCGAAGAAATGCGTGTTTTCCAGAAAAATATCAGCCATAGAACTAAAGCATAAATCCCGACCGGCCAATTAAGTGCTAGGATCACTGCCAATCCCGTCGCCACGCCTTTACCACCTTTGAATTTTGCAAATAACGGCAAAACATGCCCGAGAACCGCCGCTAAGCCGCACATCAGCGCCACATCATAAGGAAGGTAAATTTTTGCCAGCATTGTCGGGAGGAATCCTTTCAGGAAATCTAGAGCCAGAGTTATCCCGCCCAGTTTTTTCCCCCCTATTCTAGCAACGTTGGTGGCACCGATATTGCCCGAACCTTTATCACGCAAATCGCCAATTCCTGCAATTTTCGCCACCAATAGTCCAAAAATTACCGAACCAATCAGGTAACATAGGATAATCGGTAAAATATACGCGACATACATAATCAGAAGGTTATCAGCCTGGAAATGCTAGGTCAAGATTGGCCGAGCAGGCCCTTTAGCCCACCGCGCATTAGTTCTTTTTTATCCATCCCAGAGAATTTTTTCATCATCCCGCTCATCTGCTGATGTTGTTTAACGAGCCGGTTTATTTCCTGGATGGTCGTACCAGAGCCTGCCGCAATTCGCCTTTTACGCGATGCATTCAAGAGTTTCGGCCAGCGACGTTCCTTTCTGGTCATAGAATTAATTATCGCCAATTGCCGGTCGATAATTTTTTCATCTACACCCGCTGCATCAATCTGTTTTTTGATTTTTCCGATGCCGGGAATCAATCCCATCATGCTTGATAATCCGCCCATTTTGCGGAGCTTTCGTATCTGATCGGCCAGGTCCTCAAAATCGAATTCGCCTTTTTTTATTTTGCGTTCGATTTTTTCTGCATCAGCATAATCGCCAGCTTCTGCCGCTTTCTCCACCAACGAAACTATATCTCCCATGCCTAGGATACGTGATGCCGCGCGCTCGGGGTGAAATTCCTCCAGATCACTCAATTTTTCGCCTACGCCCACGAATTTTATTGGCTTTCCGGTAATGGTTTTCATGCTAAGCGCCGCACCACCACGCTGATCACCATCCATCCTTGTCAGCACAATGCCGGTAATGCCGATTTCTTCATTGAACTGGCGGGCGATGTTGGCCGCATCCTGCCCGGTCATGCTATCGGCAACCAGAAATGTTTCTGCCGGATTCGCCATTTCCTTAACCCGCTTTAATTCTTCCAGCATGTCAGCATCAATGTGCAATCTTCCCGCGCTATCCAGCAACAAAACGTCAAAACCACCAAGCCTGGCTTCACGGAGGGCGCGCTCGGTTATCGCTAATGGCTTTTCATCAGGAATGATCGGAAGTGCCATGACATCAGCCTTTTTCGCTAATATTTCCAACTGCTCCTGCGCAGCTGGCCGGTAAATATCCAGGGATGCGGCAAGGATTTTTTTATGCTGTTTCTCTTTCAATCGCAGAGCAAGCTTTGCAGTCGTGGTGGTTTTGCCCGAGCCTTGCAGCCCGGCCATTAATATAACCGCAGGAGGAGCAATCGAAAGATTAAGTGGTGAAAAATTCTCGCCCAGTGCCAGCACCAGTTCATCATGGACAATTTTTATCACCATCTGTGCCGGGGAAACGCTCCGCACCACTTCTTGTCCCACCGCTTTTTCCTTCACCCTTTCGATGAAATTTTTTGCCACCGTAAGCGCTACATCAGCCTCCAAGAGTGCAATCCGCACCTCACGTAGTGCGGTATTCAGGTCATCATCGCTGATTACCCCTCGACCTTTCAGCCGGTCTAAAACTTTTGTCAGATTGCCGGATAGATTTTCAAACATTATCCAATAATTTGTAATTCTGGCTGCCGTTTTTCTGTATGCATCGGGTCTTGATGTATCAATACTTCTGAGCGCGGGAATGTAGCCTCGATTGCCCGTTCCAGGTCATCGCTGATGCGGTGTGCTTCTTCAAGCCGCATATCGCCATCTAGCTCAAGATGGAACTGGATGAACGAATTAACGCCGGAGATACGGGTGCGTAAATCATGCATCCCAGCCACCCCCGGATGAGCAAGCACCATATCCCGAATTTTCTCCCGCTCCACATCAGTCATTTCCTCATCCATTAAGTGGCTGAAAGGCTTGGCAGCAATCCGCACGGCTCCAGACATTATATAAAGCGCGATGCAAATTCCCAATATGGGATCAGCGCTCTGAACCCCGAAAAACTTTGCCAATACCAGTGAAGCTATCACTACTAGGTTAGAAACTATATCGGTAAAATAATGATAGGCGTCCGTTTTCACCAGACTCGAGCCAGTTTTTTTTACCACCGATTTCTGGAACGTGATAAGCAATATGGTGAGTGCGCTGCAAAACAGCATAACCAAAATGCCGGTGATTTCATTCCCAATGATGTGTGGATGGATAAACCTACGTGCTGATTCCGCCAGCACAAAAAGTCCGGAACCAAAGATGAATGCTGCCTGCCCTAGGCTTGCTATATCCTCAGCCTTACCATGGCCAAACCTATGCTCATGATCCGGCGGCTGGAGAGCATAGCGGATGGCAATCATATTTATGGTGGCAGAAATAACGTCCAACCCCGAATCCGTGAGTGAAGCTAGTAAGGCAATCGACCTAGTTTGCCACCAACTAACCGCTTTTACCAAGACAATTATCAACGCAACGGTAAGCGAAAAGCACGTGGCCTTCTTCATCAATGCGGCATGGGCAGCTTCGTGCATATTTTATGTCATACTAGGGCTTTCCCCTAAGTATCCATTCTAAAAATATTAAGTTCTTTAATGGATTCTCGCATCAAGCGCGAGAATGACAAGAAAAATTTAGCTATCCGTGAATTCCAGCATCGCCCGAATATTCGGCTCAGCATGAAATCGAATGCTGCCAGAAATATGGGCAGCACGACCCTCACGGCGACGGTCATCTTCAAGGAGCCGGAAGGTTTCCTCATGCACCTTCACTACCAGGTCAATAACCGAATCCCCGCGCGCGCGTAGCTGGTCCTTGCTGAATGCACCACTGGCGATAAGATCGGAAAGCATTAGTTTTCTAACTTCTTTTTCCTTGGCGCGAAGTTCGGCACGAGTGAGTTTCCGGTCAGAATTTATCTCTTCTGAGGAATAAAAATCTAGCGTTCCACCCGCAATCTTCCCCGCTGGTTCCCGCCATTTTATTTTATGTTTACCCTGTATCTTGCTTGGTTTTCCTGTTCCGATTTCAATTTTTTTGATGATTTCGCAAAAGCCTTTCAGGCCCATTCCGTTATTTTCTTCATTTCGCATTATTCAATTTCTCCTTTATTCGCCTTTATTATAAACCAAGAATAGTTAATAAATCGTTAATGCTGCGTAGCTTTAGCTAACCAATTCTTTTTCCAAGGAAAAATTGCTTTAGTAATTCCCCAGATTCGGCCGCACCGATGCCGCCATAGACTTCCGGTTTGTGGTGGCAGGAGGTAGAAGAAAAAATGCGTGGTCCGTTTTCAACCCCACCACCTTTTTCGTCATGTGCACCGAAATATAGACGCCGAATACGAGCGAAAGATATGGCAGCCGCGCACATGGGGCATGGTTCTAAAGTTACGTATAAATCGCAATCCGGAAGCCTAACTAGGTTTTTCTTATGGCAAGCCGCCCGTATCGCCAACATTTCCGCATGAGCAGTAGGGTCGGATAACTCTTCCGTTTTATTTCCGCTAGCAGTGATTATCTCCCCAGTACGCCAGTCTATCAGCACCGCGCCGACCGGAACTTCGTCGCGCAGGGAAGCCTTTTGCGCCTCGGCGAGCGCCATTTGCATATAGGGATTAGGCACACCCATAAATACTACGGACCTTTTTAGATGCAGACAATTCCTGTGATTGGCTATTCATCACCACCGATGGAGGTGGCCAGGGATTTTATGATACCCATTACTTTACGACGCAACGCCGGATCGGAAATCTGGTAATAATAGCTAACGAGATTGGCGGTTTCCTTACTGTCCATCCGCCCATGATCAAAAGTAGCGGGGCTTTCGGCAAAACCTTCTTGGGGTCTTTCGTTGAAATCCTCGAAGAAAAAAGCAATTGGCACTGATAAGATTTTTGAAAAGGCGTAAAGCCGGCTGGAGCCAACACGATTCACCCCTTTCTCATACTTCTGAATTTGCTGGAAAGTAACCCCAATGGCCTTGCCAATACTTTCCTGGCTGATCTTCAGCATACGTCGCCGAAGCCTAAGACGAGAGCCGACATGAACATCAACTGGGTGCGAAGGCATATGGTAAACAAAATGTAAGCAGGTTTAGTTTTTTCTTATTATGGACAATAAAATGCCCCAAACTTCGATAGAGTGTGAACAAACAGCAAACACTCTGGTCTTTCAAGAGTAAACCTTGGAATTTATGGTTTTTTACAGGAAAAAATCGCAAAAAACCCCAAAATAGAAACCGCAAGTAGAATAATTATAAGGTTAAATCTACTAAAGATTGTATCAATCCGGCCATCCGTATTATTCGCCAGAACAATTTCTGATTGTAAATTGCCTTTTTTGTTTAAGCCCAGCTTTGCAATCACCCGGCCATAACGATCAATCGCCCCAGAAATACCCGAATTGGCGGCACGAATCACTGGGATTCCTTCTTCAACTGCCCTAAGCCTTGCCGACTCAAAATGCTGATAAGGGCCAGTACTTATGCCGTACCAAGAATCATTTGTCACATTTATTAAAACATCAGGACGGTTTGCCATTTCTACAACCTGGTGCGGGAAAATTATTTCGTAACAGATCAGCGCACCAATTTTCATACCGTTTGGCAAAGTGATGGTCTTCGGACCTTCGCCACGCGAGAAATCTCCGCCACTTCCAGCCACGCTATCCACAAACGGTAAAAACTTTCGGAACGGCACATATTCGCCAAAAGGGACCAAGTGAGATTTATCATAAACGCCAATTATGCTGCCTTCGTCATCGAGTAGAAAAAGGCTGTTCCAGAATTTATAATTTTTTTCATCACCCTCCATCCTTAAACCTCCGGTGACAAGATATGAGCCTTCTGGCATGACATCTGCTATGGCACGGCGCAACTCCGGCTGCTCTTCCAGCAGGAACGGTACTGCCGATTCCGGCCAGATTATAAGGTTATTGGATAGGTATTTATTGGTATAGGAAGTGAGCTCCAGGTGGGCAAGGAAATTGTTTTGCCGCTCATTTGGGTCCCATTTGAATTTTTGCTGGATATTAGCCTGAATTAAATTCACCTGAATTGTTTTGCCCCATACTATTGCGTTTTCCAGCCGCACCCAGCCGAAAATTAATATCGCTGCGATAGCGGCTAGAGTTGCTACAATGGGAATTATTCTTCTCCCCACACGGAAGAAAACATAAGGCATCGCGCCCAATACTACCGCGATGAGGCTTAAGCCCCAAACACCGGTCACAGAGGCAATTTGGATTAAATAATCGGAGAAATCTAAACTATAGCCGATGAGATTCCAGGGAAATCCAGCAACATAGAAATAACCGCGCACCACCTCAGCAATGATCCAGAAGCACGAAAATATCAAAACTTTTCGCCAGCCGGGACGGGGAATCATATATGTGAATAGTGCAGCAAATCCGGTTGAAGTAGCGAGCAAGGCCGGGAAGGCCAGCGCCGCAAACGGCACCAGCCAGCCAAATTTTATGGGATCAATCAGGAGTGCATTGGCAATCCAGTAAAGCCCTGCGGTGAAGAACCCAAATCCAAACCACCAACCAGTAAAGAACGCCTGTTTTTTTGAGACGGAGCCATCCAAAATCAGTAGGCACAGGGTGAAAGTAAGCAACGCCGGGAATATGTAAAACGGCGGCAGCGCCAAGGCAAGAATAGAGCCAAGGAGGAACAATGCCGCGCATCTTTTCCACCTTTTAAGGCTTTCTAATTTTGCAATTGCAATAAATTTCATCCGGCGGAGAAATTTCCCTGCGGGATATTTTTCCTAATCAATATTTTCTTCACTCTGCGATTATCGGCATCCAGCACCTCAAACCCTAACCCGGCTGAGTGGTCGATGATTTCGCCCTTTACTGGCACACGACCAAGCCGAGTGAAAATCATGCCACCTAGCGTGTCGAAATTTTCTTTTTCCTCGTCGGAAAAAATTTTCATTCCGAGCTTTTCTTCCAATACTCCAATTGGCATGGTAGCAGCAGCTTCAAATGCGAAACTATCGATTTGCGAAAAATCATGTTCGCTTTCTGATTCATCGTGCTCATCCTCAATTTCGCCGACGATTTTCTCCATCAAATCTTCCATCGTCACCAATCCTTTTACACCACCATATTCATCAATGACGAGCGCGATATGCACACGGCGAACACGCATCCGAGCCAGTAAATCAATAATATGCATGGATGGAGGAATGAACAATATCGGCCTAAGAATTTCCTTTATCGCAAATGCACGGTCACCACCCAGATAAGGAAATAAATCCTTCACATGGATGAAGCCCTTCGCCTCATCCAGTGTTTTCCGATAAACCGGAAACCGAGTATGCCTCTTTTCTGCAATAAATTTTTCAAATTCTTCAAGCGTAATGCCTTCATTCACTGCATCTATGTAAGCACGCGGCGTCATCACTTGGTCAACGCGCAAATCTGCGAACGCTAGCACGTTAGAGAGCATCTGCTTTTCCTCAGGATCGATCTTTTCTCCGCTCTCTTCGCGTAGCTCAATCAATTCCTCAAACGATTCTTTGAGTGATTCTGATTTTGGCCTAAGCCAACGCACCAGGTTTTTCAAAACCTCCCTGACTGCAGCACCGGAAATACTTTCCTCAGGTTTTTTCTTTCCCCCATTCATAATATTCATATAATATAAGGGTTTTTTATTCCGTACCTTTTCAGCAATTTAATTTCCAGTGTTTCCATAGTTTTCCCGTGATCGTACCCCACCAAATGTAGTACCGCATGGATTAGCAGGTGCCGCAGATGATCGATAAATTTTTTTCCTTGCGCTTTTGCTTCCTGCTTTACTGTTTCATATGCCACCGCAATATCGCCAAGCATAACAAAATCTGATGTAAATTTCCGGTAATTTCTTAAGTTTAGGCCTTGCGCCGGAAATGAAAGCACATTGGTTGGGAGGTTTTTCCCACGGAATTTTTTATTTAAATTCTTTACCGTTTTGTCATTTGCCAACATCACATTCATTTCAACCACCGCGAAATATTTAGCAGGCGGCGTAAGTTCAAGAGCGGCAGAGCAAGTCTCAAGGCAAAAACCCTTCAACTTTGAGATCTCTCGCCCAAACTTTTTCTCAGCAATAACAACTTCAACAGTTAATCTAGTTTTCTCCGGAATCCCTGACTCTCCTGCCTTTGCCTTCCTTTTTCTCCTGACGGTCGTGTCTTTCATATGCCTCAACTATTTTAACCGTTAATTCATGGCGTACGATATCAGTATGCTCGAACCGAACGAATTCTATACCAGAAATGCCTTTCAATTTCTGGATTGCGTCACGCAAACCAGATTTTTGACTGCCCGGCAAATCGGTCTGTGATAAATCCCCGGAAACTGACATACGCGATCCTTCACCAAGTCTGGTCAAAAACATTTTCATTTGCGTGGTTGTAGCGTTCTGTGCCTCATCCAAAATGATGAAAGCGTGGGAAAGCGTGCGACCGCGCATAAAAGCAAGCGGTGCGATTTCGATTTCCCCGAGCTCCAGGCATTTATTGACACGGTCGGACGGCATCATGTCATAAAGCGCGTCATAAAGCGGGCGCAGGTAAGGATCGACCTTCTCTTTCAAATCCCCGGGCAAGAATCCAAGCTTTTCCCCAGCCTCAACAGCGGGGCGGGAAAGAATTATACGGTCGACTTTCTTTTCCAGGAACATCGCTACGGCAGCAGCAACAGCCAGGTATGTTTTTCCAGTTCCCGCCGGTCCGGAGGCAAAGGTCAATTCCCGCTGCAGCAGAGCTTTCATATAATCGGCCTGGTGCGGAGAATAGGGGAAAATCTGCTTACGCTGGGTTTTGATTACGACATCCTTCTTGAAGTGCCCACCGTTTTTCTCTCCATTGGCCATTCTTATAGCTGCGTCGATATCGGCTTGGCCTACCGGTTGGTTTTTTTCGAGTTTTGTATAAATGGATTCAAGTATGGCTTTGGCAATTTTCAAACCTTCTTCGTCACCAGTAAGCGCCACGGTATTTCCCCGGCTGGAAGCAGAAATATTCAACTTCTCTTCAATACGTACCAGATTTTTGTCCTCCTCACCGAACAACAGAGGGAGTAATTTATTATCGCTAAATGTTAAGAGGATTTGTTTTTCGCCGTGCACTATATGATTTTCCTAGTTTGATGATTATATTCGTTTTCTTTCATAGTCTCAACAATTTCCCCAGCTAAGCTGCTGCCCCTCGCCTCAGTGATTTTCACCGGGGTCAGCCGTCCAGCATAACTTTCCGCACCTTTCACATGCACCGATTGCATATAAGGGCTTTTGCCCATTATCTGGCCTTCACGCTTTCCTTTGCGGTCGAATAATATTTCCATCTCCAGTCCCACGCATGATTCATTGAATTGCCGCTGCTGATTGCTAATTAATTCCTGCAAAAGTTGTAGCCGTTCAGATTTTATTTCATCGGGAATTTGGTTTTCATTATCAGCGGCTGGGGTTCCTGGACGTGACGAATATTTGAATGAATAGCATTGAGCGTAACCGATTTCTTTGACTAAATCCAATGTAGCTGCAAAGTCCGCATCCGATTCGCCAGGAAATCCGACGATAAAATCAGATGAAAACGCTATGTCTGGTCGTGCACGACAGAGTTTTTCTATGGTCTTTCGGTAATAATCTGCATCATGTTTACGGTTCATGGCTTTTAATATTTTATCGGAGCCCGATTGCACTGGCAGGTGTAAAAACGGCATCATTTTCTCCTCTTCGCCATGTGCCGCAATTAATTCATCATCCATATCAAGCGGGTGTGACGTAGTATACCGTATACGCTTTAATGCAGGAATTTTTGCCAAATGTTTGATGAGTTTCGCCAGATTCCAAACCTCACCGTCTAATCCTATGCCGTGATAAGCATTGACGTTCTGGCCGAGCAGGATGATTTCCCTCGCTCCATTTGCTACTAACTTCAGTGCCTCACGATAAATCTCCGCTAGCGGCCTAGAATATTCCGCACCGCGAGTATAAGGAACCACGCAAAAAAGTACAGAACTGGTCGCAGCCCTCTTGGATGGAAAGGAATTCCGAGATTGCGCCACCTGTTGGTTCTGGCAATGAATCAAATTTAGAAATCTCTGGAAAATCTAAATCAATCAAACCGTTCGCTCGCTTGCCGTTCGCAACTTTTTTTACCAAATCCGGTAAGCGGTGATAGCTTTGCGGACCTACTACAATATCCACGAACGGTGCACGAGCGAAAATTTCATGACCCTCCGCCTGCGCTACACACCCGGCAACAGCGATCAGCATTTCCCGCCCGGATTGTTTCATCCGCTCTTTTTCCTGGCGGATGCGGCCAAGTTCGGAATAGATTTTCTCCGATGCCTTCTCACGGATGTGGCAGGTATTCAAAACTACCATGTCAGAATCCACATAATCTTCAGCAGTGCCGAAACCAAGGGGCTCAAGTAAATCCGCCATCTTCGATGAATCGTAAACGTTCATCTGGCAACCGTATGATTTTATAAAGAGTTTTTTCATTGCGACGATTCGTGATTTTCTTTTTGCACCATTGGATTATCCACCCTACGCCCAGTCAGTGCGTGAGCAACCGAGCCAGAGATTTTTTCATGGCAGTAATCTGCTGCATCCTTGCGTGATTTGAAATCGCTAGCTGCTATGGCCGGATAAAATTCCACCTCGGCGGTGACACTATAAAACTTCAGCAATTGCCAAAGATGGGGTACTAGACTCATCTCACCATACCAAGCAAAATACGGGCGCTGATGTATGCCAATCGGGATATTATTGATGCGAGTATAAACGATCGAAACTGGCTGCAGCATGAGCTTTTTTCCCCCAAGATCATGCTCAAGCAGCGTGAACATTGAAGACTTAAAGGGTAGCACGCGATTGCCATTGCTGGTAGTTCCTTCGGCAAAAAGCGTAAGCCCGCCGCCTTGAATAAAATGCTTTTTTATTTTTTCGATATTCGCCTCAGTTTTGCTAACGCTCCTATCGATAAAAATGCAATCGACAAATCTCGCCGACCAACCGAAAACCGGCCAGTCATTTACTTCTTGCTTAGCAACGAACGGCTTTTTTATCAAATGCCAGAGCACGAGAATATCCAGATAAGAGCTATGGTTGGAAACGTAGAGCATTGGTATTTCCTGAGCGGCTTGGCCTTTCACTTTGATTTTTATGTTGATGATATGAATCAGAAGCCAGCACATCAACTCATGCACTTTAAATTTCCAGGGCGAACCGAAGGCATGCAATATACCTATGATGGGAAGTAGGGCGGTGATTACCAAAACGACCAGCACCGCCCGGATTACCGGGAAGAAATCATTCTGCATTTCGGTTGCGGCTTGGCGTGTAGCGATTGGCGTATTTTTCTGTTATCAGATCAATTTTGAGAATGATGCATATATCGGTGGTATTGTAGGCATAATCCACCACCGCGCCCTCGCCTACCACCCCTCCAAGTCGGATATAACCTTTTATTAGCGGTGGCAAAGTAGCGGCCAGTCTATTCGAATCCAATAATTCCGGCGATACGGAATCCATTTTGATATATCTTCCGGGTGCAGCGCGTGCACGAAATTCTTCGGGCGCCAGTCGGTTATTATATAGATAGGAAAGATGCTCGGCATGGACTTCTGGGTTAGCACCAGGAAAGCTGGCACAGCCGAATAGCAGTTTTATATCATAATGCGTCACATACGCACCGATACCACGCCAGAGAAGCTGCATTGTCGCGCGGTCACGATAATGCTTATGGACACAAGAGCGCCCGAGTTCCAAGATTTCACCCCGAGTTTTCAATATCGGCGATATATCAAACTCGGATTCGCTGTAAAACCGGCCAATTTCGCTAGCACGTGAACGGCGTAGCAGTCGGTAAGTTCCGACCACTGGGTTTTTCCGTTTCACGTTCCGGTCTATCACCAATAAATGATCGCAATATTCATCAAACTCATCAGAGTCGCGACGGAACTTGAGGATTTTTCGGCTAGGCCTTGCACCCATTTCCTTTACGAAAACCTGATAGCGCAATTCCTTGGCCCATCTTATCTCCTTTTCGCTTTCCGCCAGCCGCACCTCAAGCGTCCCAGCAAACATATTAGTGATGTTCCAACGCGGCTTCAAAAGCTCACGGTAATTGCGGTGATAATACCGGGAACCATAATATGGAACCAGTGCGCGGAATCGCCCTAGTTTTTCACTTCTTATCAGCGGGAACAGCATATAACTCCAATCTGTGATCCACCAGCTCGAAGCCCAATTCATTGGCAACTTTGCGCTGCAGGTTTTCTATCTCTTGGTTGAAAAATTCAACCACCCGACCAGATTTTAGGTCAATCAAATGGTCATGGTGGGTTTCGGCAATTTCTTCATAGCGCGCACGACCATCCCGGAAATCATGCTTTTCCACAATCCCCGCTTCATCGAAAAGACGCATAGTGCGATAGACAGTGGCGATACTGATTTTTGAATCAATACGGGAGGCACGGCGATGAACCTCCTCAACATCCGGGTGATCATGGGATTCAGAGATGACTTGCGCTATGACCTTTCGCTGCCCGGTCATCTTCATCCCCCTTTCGATGCAGAGCCTTTCAAGTTTGGATGGCATTATTTCCCTGATTCAAGCATTGGCGATATTTTGCATATCGCCAATGATAAAGCAAGGCCAAACCAGAGAATTAATTATTCGTTAATTCTTTGATTTGCATGATTTATGCAACCAAGAAAAACTTGAGGACAATTCAGGATAGCAGATAACGATATAAGAATAATTCGTCATCCTTCTTAATAATACTTATCCTGCATCTTGTTGAACTGGGTCACAGTACAATCCCGGAATTCCTTGGTTCCCTGATCAAAGCCAAGCGTCTGACATTTGTTCGCTGCTTCCAGCACCAACTGATCTTTGGTTGGTTTCTTTAACGACACGTCTGGGCCAGGAGAAACAGGATTGTTACAGGCCGCAACCACAAATGCTAGGGAAACAGCGGTGATTCTTAATATTTTTTTCATAATAGAGCCTTCTGTTAGAGTTAAAAAAACAAAACTATAATTTATCCATAATTCGATTGAACTGATTCACAGTGCAATCGCGAAATTCCTTAGTGCCACGCTCAAATCCCAACACATCGCATCGTTCTGCCGCCTGCCTCACCACCTGCTCCTTGGTTGGCTTCGGAGTTGGTTGGTAATAGGTGTTGCTATGACTCGCACAACCGCAAAGCAGGGAAAAAAGCGCTAAAACCGAAGTAAACCTTCTCACGCACGTGAGTTAACCTGAGTTTTTATAAAAAATCAATAATGATCCAGCAATGCCTGTAAAATTAAACTGGCCGCTATCCACAAGGCCGCGTTTTTTCTGTCGAGTAAATCCACTCTCATCCAGGATTTCAGCGGAGGCAAAAGTTGAAAGCCGTTCATCGAAAAATATTATCTGGATTTTGATGGCTTTCAAAATATCGCGCGCGAATTGCCGCACCGATTGGCAACGCGGCCCCTCGCTTCCATCCATATTTAGCGGCAGCCCGATAACCAACCCACCGATATTGTTTTCCGAAATTATTTTCTGTAATTCTGCCAAATCGTACTTAAGATTTTTTCTTTCGATGCTGCCGATCGGTGAGGCAATTTTCATTCTCGCATCAGCAACCGCCAGCCCAATATTATTTTTGCTTACATCAAGCGCCAGAATCTTTTTCCCGGCCATCGCGGTTATGAAATCAGGGATTTTTTCTAAAATCACAAATTATGCACTGTTAATATCATGCACAATTTATATAATCCGGAAACATGAGTATGGCAAACATCATAGAATTTTTCCTCCGCAGGTTAATAAGAAGGGGCGAGCTTAAAATTATCACCGCAGAAGGCCGAATAATAACCTTAGGGGTTTCCGGGGCAAAACCGAAAGTTTCCATCCGCTTGCACGATAAAAACCTGCCACTG
>Ga0206851_1005_pt1 | contig 97905 bp, 104 predicted proteins | sample Alteio_BWOrgCont_13_FD_152904 | JGI IMG/M metagenome (GOLD analysis project Ga0206851, IMG submission 152904) | Enriched cells from forest soil in Barre Woods Harvard Forest LTER site, Petersham, Massachusetts, United States -... | ecosystem: Environmental > Terrestrial > Soil > Temperate forest >... | reverse complement strand
AATCATCGACCCGGCCGGAGATTTTATTCAAATCGCCAGAGAATTTATTATAGAAAATCACAGCCGGAATAGCGGCAAAAAGCCCAACAGCCGTGGCAAATAGCGCCTCAGCAATTCCGGGGGCAACCACTGCAAGCGTGGTATTCTTCGTTGCTGCGATGTTCTGAAAGCTGTTCATTATTCCCCACACGGTGCCGAAAAGCCCTACGAACGGCGCGGTAGAACCTACAGTGGCTAGAAATCCAAGATTCTTCTCAAGCCCTTCCATACCACGGTTCCTAGCAACGTTCATCGCTTGGAAAATCCGCTCTTTTAGGCCAGCTTTTAAGGTATGATCTCCGACAGCAGCTTTCTTTACATCCTCGCGTTTCCATTCATGCATGGCAGCAGCAAAAACCATCACCATTGGGTGATCTGCAGCAGTTTTCAGTTTTTCATACAGCTGTTCGAGTAAGCTACCAGACCAGAACATCTCCTCAAACTGCCCGGTTTTGTAGTTGATGTAGCGGAAGCGGATAAACTTATCAAAAATTATTGCCCAAGAAAAAATCGAAGCGAGAAACAGTGCAATTATCACGAACTTTACAATCAAATCCGCCTGAGCAAATAGACCAGCCATGCTCATATCATGCGCTGCGATACTACCTGCGACTTCGGTGGCTTTTACTGCTGGTGTGGGTGACATATAAGGCTTTAAGCTTTGAAATGTTAGGTTTTAGAAACACTACTTTTACGCTGAAATCATCACAGGCTCAACAAAAAACTGTTAATTTTTTTGCACATGTAGTATTTATTCCTGATGGAAAAATTTCCGATAACACTGGAAGGCTCACGCCGTATTGAGGAGGAGTTAAAACGCTTAAAAACCATCGAGCGCCCGGCGGTAATACAGCAGATTGCCGAAGCACGTGCGCATGGCGATTTATCCGAGAATGCGGAATACCATGCTGCACGCGAAAAGCAGAGTTTCATTGAAGGCCGAATAAAGGAACTGGAAGATAAAACTGCCCGCGCGGAAATCATTGATACATCAAAACTTTCCGGCAAGACCATTAAATTTGGCGCATATGTAAAAATCGTGGATGCCGATACGGAAGAGGAAACTGAATATCATATCGTCGGCGAATATGAGGCGGATATAAAAATCCGGAAAATTTCGATAGTTTCGCCACTAGCCCGCGCGCTCATTGGAAAATCCGAGGGCGATTTTGCCGAAGTACAAACACCAAAAGGATTTAAGTCTTACGAAGTGCTGAAAGTTACTTATAAGTAAGACCTTTCAGTTCTTCACAAAACTATTTACGACTTCCCTCTTTGCACCACCTGCGCCACATCTGGCGGTAAGTTTGCTCCATGTCTGAAGCAAAGCGTTTGCCATCCATCAGCGGCGAAGTACGCATCCGCTCACGTAAATTAGCGCGTAACGTCTGCAACCTGGGTAAATCCTTAGCCAGCTTAACCGCAATCTCCAAATATTCCTCCGGCGTATGGGCCACCAACTCTTGAAGTCCTATATTACTTAATATGCTAAAACCTGAACGACCGGCAATGGTTTTACCCAGCAATGTGATCATCGGAACTCCCATCCATAAGGCATCAAGAGTAGTAGTTCCCCCGCAGCATGGCCATGTATCCAGACATATATCTATCCAATTATGCACTTGCATATATTTTTCCTTTTGCAGCCTATCTGTTAGATGCAGACGTGACGCATCTATTCCCTCTTCCCGGAACATGGCATAAACTCTATCCCACGTTTTACCTCTCGGGGCAAAAAGCATGAGTTGGGATTTTGGCAAAGCGTTCAATATCTTCGCCCACAACTTGAGCATACTGTCATTCACTTTGTAAAAACCGTTCGTACATCCGAAGGTGACAAAGCCATTTTTTAGGGCAGGCAAGGTCTCGGCCATCGGCATATTGCTGAGCGGGTCATAGCACCAGAATGTATGGGGCAAATGAACTGACTCCTCAGTGTAGCAGAAATAATCGGCTCCAGGCGGGTCCAAATAGGGATCAGTCAAGCGGTAATCAATTGCGGTCATGCCAGTGGTGCCTGGGTAACCAAGCCATGTAACCTGCACCGGCGCAGGTTTGTGGGCAAAAACCAGCAATCGGTTATTGTTTGAATGCAGGGCTAGATCGACCAGAATATCAATCCCATCTTGTCTGATCATCTCAGCCATTTGCTCATCGCTGAGCCCTACCGTGACTCGCCAAGTATCAGCACAGGTGCGCAGGCGCTCAGTCATTTCATCCGGGCGCACTACTTCGGCATAACAAAATATTTCCACCTGACTATGGTCATGGTTTGATAAAAGCGGCAGCAAAAAATGTGCGACGGCATGATTTCGGAAATCCGGCGAAACATAACCGATGCGTAACCGCCGTTCAGGATCAGCGGAATTAGTGTGCGGTTTCCAGCATCTTGCAAGCGGTGCAGCATGCTGCTCGTTCCACAACTTCGCCCCTTTAAGTATTTCTGCGGAATCGTAATCTGGGCTATAGCGCGGCAGCACCACAAGAACGTCATGAGTCTTAACAATATCAGGCTTGATGTGCCAAGCTTGCCTATAAATTTCGATAGCATCATTTATCTTTCCCTGACGGTATAAAACCGTTCCTAGATTATGATATGCTTCGACATAATCAGGCTGCATATGAATTGCATGTTGATAAATCACAGCGGCTTCATCCATTTTATCCTGATCCTGCAAAGCAATTCCCAGGTTATTATAAGCCCCAACATAATCAGGCTTAATGGCAATAGCCCTTTGGTAGTTGGCAGCCGCTTCTTCCAACTTATTCTGCAATTTCAGAATATTGCCGCAATTATAATACGCTTCGGCATAATCCGGCTTTAGGGCGATGGTTTTATCATAATCCATTAATGCCGCTTCTAACTGATGAAGTTCTTCCAACATCCTGCCGCGATTATAGTATACTTCGGCAAAGACCGGATTAATGGCTATTGCTTTATCATAGCTCATAAGTGCAGCTTCAGGCTCTTTAAGCTCTTGCAGAACGATGCCGCGATTGCAATATGCTTCAGCATAGTTGGCCCTTAGGGAGATGGCTTTATCATAACTCGTAAGCGCAGCTTCAGGCTCCTTAAGCTCTTGCAGAACGATGCCGCGATTGCAATATGCCTCCGCTAAGCCTGGGTTTATGACAATCGCTTTGTCATAACTTGCTAATGCGGCTTCTGGTTGCTTGAGTTCCCTCAGCGCAAGGCCATAATTATAATAATATGTGGCATTCTCTGAATTTATCTCTATTGCCTCGCCTATCAAATCTACCGCCCTCTGGTAATCCTTTATTTGATACGCAATTAACCCTAACAAATTTAAAGCATAGGAGTGCCGAGGTTCTACTTTCAGTATCCCTTCGTAAAGGGCTTGCGCTTCAGCCAATCGCCCTTTTTTATGTAAATTAATAGCCTTTTGTAATATCTGCTCTGCTGTTGTATTACTCATGAGTCTAAAGCGAATGCCATATTAATTGCCCCGATTTTTCGGCCGTTTTCATTATAATATTCAGATCGGTGGCCAATGATTTCAAATCCGGATTTTTTATAAAAAGTGATTGCTGAAGAATTTTCCTCGGAAACTTCCAAGAAAATTTTTTTTATATTCTCTTTTTCCAAAAACTTTTTGGTGGCATCAAATAGTGCAGCTGCAATCCCTTGCCGCCTAGCACTTTCCACCACTCCTATATAATAAATCTCAGCTTCGTCCGCTGCAATTCTGAAGACGCATAAACCGTTATTTTCAAGAAATGCAAATGTTCCAGGAATCGAAAAAGTTTCCCGGAGCGAACTGATCTCCCAAAACTTCCCGAATGATTTAAAATACATATCAGCAATTGATTTCAAATCTTTCTCCGCCTCGGGGGAGGAAATCAGGCGCATTTTCCCGGCAACTTTGCATCCGGCGGGCGGATGTATAATGGCAAAATTTTGTCTCCGCTAGAGGCACGGTTAATATTTTCCGCAGCCAAGCGCGCCAAACTTTCTGCATCAACTTCTTTTACTTCAAATACATCCAATACTGCAATATCAGCACGAGGGATGAGGGCAGGAAAGCCATTCTTCCCAGGAAATTCCTGCATATAAACCATGCCACGCCCAGCATCCTGGATAACGGTGATATTTTCCGATTTTGCAACCGCAAATGCCTCTACTTCTAGTGTTGATGCGGCAAAAATTGGCACACCAGAAACCAGCGAAATTCCCTTCGCTGTTGCTAGCCCGATACGAGTGCCTGTAAAGCTTCCTGGTCCATTGGTAACGGCAATCACATCAAGATTTTTATACTCCAACCTGTCGGCACACAAAGCTTGCTCTAGCAAATTCATTAGGATTTCCGCCTGTTGTGACGGTCGGGATTCTTTTTTACTAAAAGTTATTTTCCCATCCTTCAGCAGCGCTGCAGAACAGCCCTGGATACATGTATCGAATGCCAATATTTTCATTTTCTTGCAATCTTGATTTAATTTGCCCATATAAGCACATATGCAAAAAACGAAAAACAAAATAAATGCACAAGTAATAACCGAAGTAGAGCGGGCGATCACCGAGTTGCGCCGTGGCCAGATTGTGGTGGTAAAAGGCAAAAAAAGTCATGGATTATTGGTCGCTTCGCCAGAGAACCTGCATCCAAAAATTTATGAAAAACTTTTCCGATTAGCAGAAACCGGGTTTTTCCTAGCCATAACAGCGAACCGAGCCAAAATTATCGCCGGTACGGCCAAAGTATCGGCGCACCTTTCTCTGCTGAAGATAGATAAAAAATTTAACCACGTTCTATTAGAAGAAATTGCCGCCGCACGTCAGGATAAAGCAGATTTCGGGGAGTTAATGCAAAACGCCCTACCCGCCAACGATCCGACCATAGCTTCCGCGATAAATCTTGCCAAACAGGCCGAGCTTTTACCGGCCTTAATCGTCGCGAAAGTTGCAAATCCCAAGGCCATTGCTGAGAAAAACGATTTCCTAGCAGTAGCAGCAGAAAATATCGATGCATATGATAAATCAGAAATCACCAGCCTTTCTGAAGTTAGCAATGCCCCACTGAAATTGGAAGGCGCGCCGGATGCCAGAATAATATCGTTCCGGCCAGCCTTAGGTGGCAAGGAACATCATGCAATAATAGTTGGGAAAATAGATAAATCCGGCGTGGTTCCAGTCAGAATCCATTCATCCTGCTATACCGGCGATTTGCTGGCTTCCTTGCGATGTGATTGCCGCGACCAGCTGCATGGTGCTATCGAATATTTCGCCAGAATTGGCGGTGGAATTGTAGTTTACCTGATGCAGGAAGGCCGTGGTATAGGCTTAGTCAACAAGCTACGCACCTATAAAATGCAATATGAACAGGGTTTTGATACGGTAGATGCCAACAAGTTCCTCGGGTTTGATGAAGATGAAAGGCCATTTGGGCTAGCGGCAGAAATCCTTAAGAAAATTGGCGTGAAAAAAATTTCCCTGATGACTAACAACCCAAAGAAAATATACGAGATGGAGCGCCTGGGAATCAAGGTTTATAGCTATATCCAGGCACCAACGGAAACGCATGAGCATGTTCGGAAATACCTAAAAACCAAATCTCGCCGCATGCACCATATGATTAAGATATGAAAAAAATCATCATCGGCATAACCGGTGCTTCTGGCGTAGTTTATGGTATCAGGTTACTGGAAACATTGAAAAATGCCGGGATTGAAACACATTTGGTGGTTTCGAAAGCCGCACAATTGACACTTTCACAGGAAACTTCTTTGAAATCCACAGATTTGCAAAAACTGGCGGATTATAACTATCAACCAGCTGATATTGGTGCAACGATTGCCAGCGGATCATTTCAATCCTTAGGGATGATTATCGCACCTTGCTCAGTGAAAACCATGTCAGAAATTGCTACCGGAGCCACTTCTGGCCTTATCGCGCGCGCTGCTGATGTTTGCTTGAAAGAGCAACGTAAACTTGTGCTAATGGTACGCGAATCGCCCTTGCATCTAGGCCATTTGCGAACAATGGCATCTTTGGCAGAAATAGGGGCTATAATTGCCCCTCCACTACCCGCTTTCTACCCAAAACCAAAAAATATCGATACGCTGATAAATCACAATATCGGCAGAATTCTTGATCTTTTTGGGATAGAAAACTCTATGGTTGAGAGGTGGAAAGGCCTAAAACCCCGGGATAAATATAAAAACACTTGAGTTGAAATTTCCTAAAAAATCTGTATAGTAATTGGCTCAATTTACAGGTTTCTATGGGTGAAGAAGAAAGATTGCTGGAAGAAATAGAAACGCTGCGTAAAGAGCATCAGTCTCTGGATTCGTTGATAGAAAACGCTTTTGACCAGCTGCAGCTTCAGCGCATGAAAAAGCGCAAATTGATGATAAAGGACCAAATCATCAGGCTGGAGAGCCAGCTCCACCCAGATATAATTGCCTGATGCCTACCAAGAAAAAACCTCTGGTCGCGGTGATAATGGGCAGCAAGTCAGACTCAGAAACCATGTCCCATGCCACCGAAATACTAAAGAAATTTGCCATACCACATGAAGTAAAAATAATTTCCGCGCATCGCACACCGGATCGGTTATACGATTTCGCCCGCAAAGCCGAGGCGAATGGCCTGAAAATAATCATCGCCGGAGCGGGCGGTGCAGCGCATTTGCCTGGAATGACAGCAGCACTAACGATTTTGCCTGTTATTGGCGTGCCGGTGGAAAGCAAGGCACTGAAAGGTTTAGACAGCTTGCTTTCAATAGCACAAATGCCTTCTGGCATTCCAGTTGCGACAACTGCGATCGGTAAGGCGGGTGCAGAAAATGCAGCACTTTTGGCAGTGCAAGTTCTTGCACTATTTGATAAAGCCATCGCAGTGCAGTTAAAAAAATGGCGGAAGAATCAGACCGATTCCATCGCACTCACACCAAAATAATGATCCCTCCCGGCGCAATAATCGGAATTATCGGTGGCGGGCAACTTGGCCGGATGACAGCCTTGGCCGCAGCGAATCTCGGATATAAAACTCATATATACACGCCAGAAAAAAATTCCCCCGCTGCGCAAGTTTCCGCCTTCGCAACGATTGCAGATTATGAAGACAAGTCCAGCTTAAAAAAATTCGCAAAAAGTGTCGATGTGGTTACTTTTGAATTCGAAAATATTCCAGCTAAAAGCGTTCAATATCTTGAAAAATTCTGCCCGGTCAGGCCTGGAAATTTATCCCTTCACATTTCACAAAATCGGCTGCGCGAGAAGAAATATTTGAATGGAATTGGTGTGCCAACGGCTAAATTTTTTGCAATAAAAAGCGTTGCTGAGTTGGAAAAAGCTGCGGCAAAATTTGGCTATAGTGGCATTCTGAAATCAGCGGAATTCGGTTATGACGGCAAAGGACAGTGCAAAATTCTTCCTAAGGCAGATTTGCAAAAAATATGGAAGCAATCACACTTAAAAACAGCAATTCTCGAAGAATTGGTCGATTTCAAAAAAGAAATTTCGGTAATCGTTGCCAGAAATGCAAAGGGTAAAACCTTATGTTTTCCAGCAGCAGAAAATCTTCATGAACACGGCATATTGCGCACGAGCCAAGTTCCGGCAAACATCAGCCCTGCTCTGGAAAAAAGCGCACAGAGAATTGCAATAAGGATAGCCGAAAATCTTGAATTAATTGGCCTTCTTGCGGTTGAATTCTTTGTAACAAATAAACACCAATTACTGGTCAACGAAATCGCGCCGCGCCCGCACAATTCCGGGCATTGGACTATGGATGGATGTGAGACCAGCCAATTTGAGCAGTTCATGCGAGCAGTGTGTGGGCTACCCTTTGGCCCAGTGGGCTTGACCGCCAAAAAAACCAGAATGGTAAATTTACTTGGAAAGGATGTAGAAAAATGGCAGGAAATCCTGACAGATCCCAAAGCAAAGCTGCATTTATACGGTAAATCTGAAGCGAAAAAATGCCGCAAAATGGGCCATGTGAATTATTTGGAATTTTAGCAGAAATAAAAAAGCCACCTCAGGGTGGTGGCTTAAGATGTCGTCAGTACATGGATCTTAAAACTGCCGACACCACGGTTTTTTGTTCGCGCTGTTGCAATGCGTTTCGGCATTGTTGACACAGCGCCAGGTGGTCGGTAGCCACCTGTCTTTGCGAATCGGTCAGATGACGAAGTTGCTCTAACCGTTCACAAACCAACCGGTCGATTATCTCTTGTGAGAGATGATCTCCCATGTTAATCACCCCCTTCCTGCCACATTTCTATGGACTTGGTAAGTGGTGTAAAAACTACAACCGTCCTGAATCAGCTAACGAAGCTGATACGATTGTAGAGTTACAAGCATCCCGCCTGAATGCCCTTAATCTGATTCAAAAGATAAAGAATATAAACCTGATAAAACATCATTAATATACCACGCAATTGTTACAGAATTATGAAAACCTGAATTGATTTCTATGAAGCATAACCATTTGATAAAACTGATTTTATTTCGGATTTTATCTTCTGAAAACTCATCAAATCCGCAACCCTCCGCTCTAGAAAGCCTTGAGTCGCAGCGAAATCCTCCGAATCGTCGGAAAGCCAGAATAGTAGGGTTTGCGAATATATAGCAGCCAGGGAGAAGCGCTTAGTATAATAGCTGAAATCCGCTGACTTATCGCCCGCTAGCCGCCAGATTTCATCAGCCAGTGCGGCCAGATTCTTTAAGCCCTGCGTCGGATTCAGTGCATAATATCCAGCCAGTTTTTTTACCGCTTCCTGATTTTTTGTATTCAATTTAAGATATTCCATTATGAGCCAGATTATTTTCCCAGTCAGCTTCTCCTCCCGCATAGTTTTTGCGGATTCACGGAGCTCTCCCAGCTTTTGCTCGGCAAAAAAGTCGATTAAATCGGAAATTCCGCGTGGAAAGTGAATGTAAGCTTCATTTTTCGCACATCCAGCAGCAATGGCGGAATGCGTCAGCATTGCACTATTCCAGCCGTCAAAAACCGCATTTTCCAATGCTTTAGCCAGGATTTTTTCTTTTATCACCACTAAATGCTTGAAGTTCTAAGTTATTTATGATAGACGGGAGCACTTTTTGCTAAAAAACAATATCAGATAAGGAGGATATTCATCTGGTTCAGATTGTAGTCAAGGATAATAATATCGAGCAGGCACTGCGCGTGCTCAAGAAAAAGATGCAGCGTGAAGGTATTTTCCGTGAAATGAAAATGCGCCGCCATTATGAAAAACCTTCCGAAAAACGCGTACGCGAGAAGGACGAATCCATCCGCCGCACCCGCAAGCTCAACAGAAAACGCATCTACGAGCAAAATAACTAGGTTTCAGGTATTTTGGTTTTAAGGTTTAGCGAAATTGTATAAGCTAACCTGAAATCTTACTGAAACCTTAAATGAATCTAACCCAAATCATCTCCGCTATTGTTTCCTTTGCAATCGGCATGGGCATAGGAAGCTGTGCCACTATGCCTTATTGGCGGCTGCCGCGTGGTGAAGTATCCAGCGGAAAATGGTATGGCGGCAAGCGCTCGGCCTGCCCACATTGCGGCACACAACTGAGGACACGCGATTTATTCCCGATATTTAATTGGCTGATAACGCGTGGACGCTGCTTCAATTGCCAAGCACCGGTGAACCCGGTTTATTTTTTCATTGAGCTTTCCTGTGCAATTCTTGCAGCATTAGTATATCTGAAGTTTGGAATCAGCGAAGCCGGGCTATTAGTTTACGGAATGTGCGTTTGCTTGGTAATATTGGCTGCCACTGATTATTCATTCCGCGTATTTCCGAATGCCGTTATGGTGGTTTTCCTACTTTTTGCCACCAATTACCGTGTACTGGCCGACCACAACCTGATCCATATGCTCCAGCAATTTGTTTTCACCACGCTGGCGCTTATATTATTTTATAACGGCTATCAAAAGCTATACGGAAAACCGTTTCCGGGATTGCATTACTTGCAAATGTTAGCACTCGCCACACTATGCCTGCCGATTGCGGTATATGCGAAGTTTTTTGCGGTTTTCCTAGCCATAACTGCTTTCTCATACCTACTCAGCCGCAGCGGAAAATCATATTATGGAACGGCGCTGGCGCTTTCGCTGATTCTGCATTTGTTTTACCCAGGTTTGTGGCAGGAGTTTTAGGTGAGTCTCCGGATTCATTTCATCTCCAATGTTCGCCAAGGAAAACATATCGGTTCACGCAACCAGGCGCTGGGAGTTATCGAGGCGCTGCAAAAGCTAATTCCAAAAGTCGAAATCCATGAATATGACATTCATGATTTGGCGAAATTGCAACAATCATTGCAATCTTCAGAGAAGCAAATCTTAATAACCGTCGGCAATGACGGGACTAAGGCGCTAAAAGAACTGCCAAAAAAACCGGGATATATTTCCATATTACTCGGGCATGAAGTCCCACGCGGAATCAAAGAGGTGAAAGACGCAGTAAATATTCTCGCCATCCCAGAACATATAACGGATTATAAGGAAATAACCGGGATAAAATGCATTCGCACACATGGCGTTTCGCATGCGATGACGAAAGAAAAAGCCGCGGCAGCGCTTGAGCAATGGCGTGACAAATTTCCAGGAAATCGTTGGCCGCCAGCGGTTGTCGTTATGCTTGGCGGCATAGTGGATGGAGTGAATTATGATCCACGGGAAGCGTTTTTACTTGGCCGCTACGCGGTAAAAAAAGCTAAGGAAGTTGGCGCGATGATTTTAGCCACTAGCAGTCCGCGTGCAGAAAAAGCGGCGATCGAATTGCTCACCGATGCACTAGAGCAAGCAGATTACCCTGCAGCATTTTTCCCCTGTGGCAGCGCTTTTGACGAAACTGCATTTCAAGCAATGGTCGGGCTGGTCGCAGAAAATCCAAAAAGCAGTGTCATAGTTAGCGGCGATTCGGTTTCTATGCCGTGCGAGGCGGCAAGCATTGTAGCGCCTCATCAATTAATCATCTGCTCCATGAGCAACGAAAATGAGCAGAACCAGAATTTCGTGGAATGGATGCACCGTGAAGGAAGAGCGAAAATCATCGAATCATCACCGAAATCCCATAAAATCCTGGTGCGGCCTTTGGTTAAAAACCTCTCACCCAAGCCACTTGATGCGACGAGGCAGGTAGCGGAGGCAGTCTTGAACTTACCTCCTATAGCGAACCTGAAATCAGAAATCTGAAATTTTTTATATGAAATTGGAAAACTTCTAAAGGAATAATATCATGCCGGAAGGGAAAATGAATTCAACCGCTAGAAGACGTTTGTGCTAATTTACGTTACTATTCTTGTGGCACATTTTTCCTTTAATGCTTTAAGCATTTTATTGGCAGCGCCGGTCATGGCAGCTTCATCAGTTCCAGCCTGGCTTGTTTCCATATGATTCCAAGGCCTTCCGGACATACTCGATACCTCAATAATGGCATGAAAAGGGGTGGCAGCTGTGAGAGCATTAGTCGTTTTCTCTATTCTCAAAATGGGCTCCGATAAACCATGATCAGCACAAAAGCTTTTTAATTTGGCCATATGATCTATTTTACGGTTAAGGATTTCAGGATCTTCTGACAGCTCAGGGAAGAGATTTCCTACGATAAATGTAACGTTATTCGGCGTGCCATCTTCTTTATCCCTAGAAACCGTCGCTTGCGTAATGTTGGAGTCTTTGGCAACGGCCGAGACTAATAAATTAACTTTTGCCAACGTTATTGGTCTTTTCACGCCTTCGATCTTGTCAAATAGCTCTGCTAACCATGCGCAAAGATCTTGCATAGTTTGCCCATCTTGATCCAGCAAATATTGCACAGCCTGTGTTCTAGCTCCAACTTTTGCCTTTTCTGGGTATTTCTTCTCGAGGATAGCCCTCATTGCAGCTCCTAAAATATTCATTTTCTTCAGATCGTGCAGCAAAGAAACGTCTCTAGCATTATTGAGCATCTCTGTCAGGGCTAAATCAAGCAATGCAGGATCATTAAACTTATAGCCAAGTTTTTCTTGAATTTTCTGTAGATCAGGTGGCGTAATTTTTGTCATAGAGTGAACTTCTATTTTTTTAATACATCAGGTACACTTGCTTGCATAACTTTTCTCTCTTACCACAACAAGGATTCGGCGATCTTTTGAGCCTCTCCACTAGATTCACGAATTTTCCAGATAGATGGCATATAAAAATCTCAAATCTATAAATGCTCCAACGCCTTCACCACGCCTTCAGTAACCTTCTTCGCATCACCAAATAGCATCATCGTGTTATCCTTGAAGAATAATTCGTTCTGCACACCGGCATAACCGGCCGCCATGCCGCGCTTAACGAAAATCACCGTTTTGGCCTTTTCCACATCCAGAACTGGCATACCATAAATTGGGCTGGATGGATCACTTTTCGCCGCCGGATTCGTCACGTCATTGGCGCCAATTACATATGCCACATCGGTGCTCGCAAAATCACGGTTGATTTCCTCCAGCTCGAAAACTTCCTCATATGGAACCTTGGCCTCCGCTAGCAAAACGTTCATATGCCCTGGCATCCTTCCAGCCACCGGATGAATAGCGTAACGCACTTTCACGCCATCTTTTTTCAATATATCTGCCATTTCGCGTAGGGCGTGCTGCGCCTGTGCCACCGCCATCCCATATCCTGGAACGATGATGACTGATGCCGCATTCTTCATCAGGAATGCAGCATCTTCTGCACTTACGGATTTTACGGGGCGTTCGTCAGTACCTTCACTTTTTGCCGCTGCTGCCGTGCCAGTGCCAAATCCACCCAGGATAACATTTACAATCGACCGATTCATTGCCCGACACATAACGTAACTTAGTATCGCACCACTTGCCCCAACCAGCGCACCAGTAATTATCAAAAGCGAATTTCCAAGTGTGAAACCGATACCCGATGCCGCCCACCCCGAATATGAATTGAGCATCGAAATCACCACTGGCATATCGGCACCACCGATTGGGAGAATCAATAGGAATCCAAACAAAAACGCCAAGCTGAGCATGATGAAAAACGCCGGATGTGATTGTGTTATGAAGAAGCAAACGATGCCGCCGATTATGATTAGGAAAATCAGCGCGTTCAATGGATGCTGGCCAAAAAATCTAAGCGGTTTGCCGCTCAAAATGCCCTGTAATTTTAGAAATGCTATAACTGAACCTGAGAATGTGATCGCGCCTATTACCCCTCCCAGACTCATTTCTACCCGGCTGCTCGGATGTATCGCACCAACTTCACCGATGCCGTAATACCCGGGTGAAAATAGCGCTGCCCCAGCAATCAATACCGCTGCCATCCCAACTAGCGAGTGGAATGCCGCGACCAATTGCGGCATCGCCGTCATCTTGATTTTTACGGCTATAATCGCCCCAATCGTGCCGCCAATTATTATTCCAAACAGAACAATAATATAGCTAGAAACTATCGGCTGGAAAATGGTGGTGCCGATAGCGAGCACCATGCCAAGGATACCCAAAATATTTCCACGCCGCGCCGATTTTGGCGAGGATAACCCTTTCAACGCCAGAATGAAACAGACAGAGGCGATTAGGTATAATATGGCGGAGATGTTGGACATTTTATTACTTCTTCCTGAACATCCTAAGCATTCGCTGCGTCACGATGAATCCACCAAAAATGTTGATGCTGGCTAGCATAACCGCAAAAAATCCAAGGATTTTCGATGTGCCAAAAGCTTCCGGCCCAACCGCGATTATCGCACCTACGATGATAATTCCTGAAATAGCGTTCGTCACCGACATCAGCGGAGTATGCAGTGCAGGAGTCACGCTCCACACCACATAATATCCAACGAAACAAGCTAAAACAAAAACCGTTATCCCAAAAATGAACGGATCAACTGCTGCTTGGGCCACCATTGCATGCACTGGTGTGGGGGCAGCGTTCGCAGCAAGGTCATTTGCTAACTTCCCCGCCTGCTCCGATAACGCTTTTGCCGAATTTATTATATCATCCATGTTAGACATTATGCTCTCCATTCTTCTCCGCCAATTCTTTTATCACCTGATTTACGATCCGTCCTTCATTGGTTATCAGCGAATTTTTTATGATTTCATCGTTCAAATTCACCGTCAGTTTTTTCGTTTCCTTATCTATAAGCAATCCCAGAAAATTATAGATATTCCGGGCATAAAGTGCCGATGCGTCGATCGCCACGCGACTGGGAACATTTTCATATGCCACAATTTTCACACCGTATTTCAAGATGATTTTATCAGGCCTGGAAAGCGGACAATTACCGCCGGAATTCACCGCCAGATCAACAATCACCGAACCTGGCTTCATATCGCGTACCATTTCTTCTGTAATAAGCACAGGCGCCGGTTTTCCTGGAATCAATGCAGTAGTTATGGCTATATCCATTTTTTTTAAGGTATTATGCACCAGTTCGGCCTGAAGTTTTTTATATTCCGCGCTCATTTCTCGCGCATATCCACCCTTAGTTTCCGCGTCTTTTTCCTCCATCGGAACTTCAATGAAGGAAGCACCAAGACTTTCCACTTGTTCTTTCGCCACGGGCCGAACATCAAATGCAGAAACCACGGCACCCAGGCGTTTTGCCGTAGCGATTGCCTGCAATCCCGCCACTCCCGCACCAAGCACCAGGACTTTCGCAGGAGTTATGGTTCCAGCCGCCGTCATCATCATCGGCACGACTTTTCCAAACTCAGAAACACCATCCAGTACCGCTTTATAACCTGCTAGATTGCTTTGGCTGGAGAGAACATCCATCCCCTGCGCCCGCGAAATGCGCGGAATGAATTCAAGACTGAAAGCCGAAATCCCACCTGCCGCCAACCGCCCGATACGATCGATATTTTCATAAGGACTCAACATCCCAATTATTACCGCACCGTTTTTCAAGTATGAAATTTCATCGAGGTCGGAAACACCTTTTTTGAGCGGAGCCTGGACTTTTAGCAATATATCCGCCCCCTCCAGAATCCTAGCTGGATCTTTTTCGATTTTCGCTCCGGCCAATTGATAATCATTATCGGAGATTTCCGAAAGCGCCCCTGCCCCACTTTCAACATGGATTTCCACACCAAGCGTGATGATTTTCTTCACCGTTTCCGGCGTCACCGCAACGCGCGCTTCACCGCTTTTCCTTTCCCGTAAAACTGCGATTTTCATAAAGAATTTTTAGCGCAATTATTTTGCGTTTACAAATTCTATTTCCCCTTCTTTTAAAGTAATCGTTTTATCCAGCTGCGCCGCCAATTCTGCATTATGAGTCACTAAAAGTGTAGCCAACCCAAATTCCTTCACTGCCGCGAGGAAAATGGCAAAAACATTCTCGGCAGAGTGTGGATCAAGGTTGCCAGTCGGCTCATCAGCCAGAAGAATCTCCGGATCGTTAGCCAGAGCACGCGCTATTGCCACGCGCTGCTGCTCACCACCGCTTAACTCTCCAGGCCGATGTTCCAACCTTGCCTTTAACCCAAGTTTCTCCAGCAAATACACGGACTTCTCCTTCGCTTTGCTTTTTGTAATCCCAGCTATCATCTGCGGCAACGTTACATTTTCTAGCGCAGAGAATTCCGGCAATAAATGATGGAACTGGTAAACGAACCCAATTTTATTCCGGCGAATCATGGTTTTTTTATGGTCAGAAAGCTTTGCAGTATTTTCACCCGCAATAAAAACCTCACCTGATGTCGGCCTTTCCAGGAGCCCTGCAATTTGCAACAACGTTGATTTCCCGCAACCAGAAGGCCCAGCCAGCGCCACAGATTCGCCTTTTTTGATATCCAAACTAATGTTATTTAGAACGGCAAGCGTCGAATCACCCTGGCGGAACGATTTCGAAATATTACGGAGGGATAAAATCGGTTTCATATTTGACTAGCAAGATAAGCCGCTTCTTTTATAGCCTGTTCAGCATCCAGATTTTTAGTGGAGTTCGCACCGCCGATAAAATGAATTTTATTAATATTTTGTATCTTTTCAAATTCATTTAACGGTAGTTGGCCGGCGCAGATTATTACCGTATCTGCTGTAATTATCCTCTCTTCACCATTTAAGATTATATGTAACCCATCATCATCTATTTTCTTATATTCAATTCCAGTCAACATCTCTACCCCTTTATTTTTAAGGGACTCAATATGAATCCACCCGGTAGTTTTACCAAGATTATTCGAGATTTTGCCACTCTTCCTCTGCAGTAAATAAATTTTTCTTTCCGGCTGTTTTATTATTTTTGCTTGAAGCCCGCCCGGAGATTGAACTGCAAAATCAATTCCCCATTCACCAGCAAAGTCCTTAGTGGAATCATAAGGCTTATTAACCAGATACATTGCCACATCAACTCCAATTCCGCCTGCACCAACAATTGCAACAGTTTTGCCAATTGGTTTTTTTCCGGTAATAGCATCTATATAACTAATAACTTTACGATGTTGAACACCTGTAATCTCAGGCACGGCTGGCTTTACCCCGGTTGCGATAACTATTTCATCAAAATCTGGATTTAACAGCTCCTGTTCAGTAACACGGCAATTCAAATTTAATTGCACCCCCTGTATATCAAGCATTGTTCTTAAGTAGCGCAGGGATTCATTAAATTCTTCCTTACCAGGAATTCTTTTTGCCAGATTAAACTGCCCGCCAATCTCGGCTGATGCCTCAAACAGAGTAATTTTATGCCCTCTTGATGCAGCCCTATAAGAGAAGGTAGCTCCTGCCGGCCCAGCACCAATAACGGCAATTTTCTTCAAGCTTTTTGCAGGGGAGAAATTAAGAATAGTTTCGTTGCAAGCCCTGGGATTCACCAGGCATGAAATTGATTTTCCAAGAAATGCATTATCAAGACATGATTGGTTGCAGGCTATACAGCTATTAATTTCGAGCGCTCTATCTTTAGCAGCTTTTTTGACAAATTCGGGATCGGCAAGAAATGGCCTCGCCATTGAAACGAGATCAGCAGCTTTGCTTTCTAATATGCTTTCTGCAACAGCTGGATCGTTAATTCTATTAGCAGCAATTACCGGAATACTAACTTCCTTTTTTATTTTTGCCGTCACCTCAAGAAAACCGGCCCTAGGTACTACACCAGCAATAGTCGGAACTCGTGACTCGTGCCAACCAATGCCGGAGTTTATTATATTGACTCCCGCATCTACTATTTTTTTTGCCAGCGAGGAAATTTCATGCCATGTGCTACCTTCCTCCACAAGATCAAGAAGTGATAGGCGGTAAATCATTAAAAATTCACTTCCCACGGCTTTTCTGGTTCGCGACAGTATTTCAAGCGGGAAGAGTACCCGGCGGCTGAAATCTCCACCCCATTTATCATTTCTTTTATTGGTTCTTGCAGCAATAAATTGATTAATCAAATAACCTTCGGACCCCATGATTTCTATTCCGTTATACCCAGCTTCTTTCGCTAATAGCGCGCAATTAACAAAATCCGAAATTTGCTTTTCAATCTCATTATCGGTCAGTTCGTGGGGCTCAAATTTGCTTATTGCCGCCTTCATACGCGAAGGTGCGACACTTTTTGCATGATATGCATAACGCCCAGCATGCAATATCTGCATACATATCAACCCACCTTCCTGGTGTATTTGTTGAGTCAACCATTCATGCTTTGCAACATCAGCAGAATTGCACAGTAGTGGGCCATTCTCAGTTAGCATGCCTTCTGGGTTAGGTGAGATACCACCAGTTATAATAAGCCCGGCACCACCTCTTATTCTTTCAGTATAAAATTTTGCAAGTCGCTCGAAGCCTTCTGGCTGTTCTTCTAGCCCAGTATGCATCGCACCCATGACGAATCGGTTAGGGAGTTTTATAAAACCTAAATCAAGGGGCTTAAATAAATTCTGATATCTATTCACTTAGCGCCTTATATCATATTGCAGGCTAAAATGTTGAGTGATTATATCACTCAATTAATGACCAAAGCCACCAATGGCGAACATAAAGCAACTGCCGTATCGGTGTTTTTATTACAATTAATAGCAGTCCTATCGAGAATAAACACCATACTGCAGGCCACTCATTTGGATTAGAGGTAGTAAGAAATGCCAATCCCGGCCCTATTAAAATATGATAAATAGTAAACCGCCACGAACCGTAAAAAATAGGTAAAATGAAACCGCTCAATGTATACCAGTAGAAATTATGATTGGTTGTATTAACAGGTACCATCCAGGCGATATGCCAACTGCCATGTACCGAGCATAATGTTTCTCCGCATAAGGGTAGCCCAGCACATAATGGCGACCATGTGAATGGATATAACGCAATCAGATCCATAATGACGCCTATAAAACATAAAGTGTAAATAAACGGCGTGATCTTTCTCGCTATATTCTGATTGATAAAATGCAAGGAAACAGCACTAATAAAAAATGGCTGGAATGTTATATGCAAATAGCCAAGCAGGGTTGCCATCTGATTAGAGGGGTTATTGCATTGATCTATTACGGAATAGGTAAATGCCTGTAATATTTCCATAAGAGTGAAATATCCAAGACTTACCCATAAGGCAGCCGGTTCCTTTTTATATGCGGCATAAATCGTACTTACGACCCCTGCCGTTGCCAATGCCGCCGATGCCTCGCCGCTCCAACACATAAATTTTCTTACTATAAAAACGATAAATTATGAAATTAATCCCGTATTTTCAAGAACTTTTCACTCAGTGTAGGGTCGCAGCGGACTTTAATAACCAGCATGATGATACCAATTGACAGCAAACACCAAACCGCTGGCCATTCATTCATATTGTTCGTCAGCAACCTGGCAAGCCCTGGCCCTAACAGCAAATGAAATACCGTACCGCGCCAGGCACCATAAATTAATGGCATTATAAAACCGGCGATAAGGTAAGCAGTATAATAGGCCCCTAAATGAAAAGAGATAAAAGAGGTTTTTATATCAACGCCTAATCCATTTAGCGGAACGTTCCAAGCGATGTGCCAATTACCATGAACAGAGCATAGATTTTGCGCACATAATGGCTCGCCAGGGACGCAGCTGCCGCACCAACTGAAAGGATAAAGCTGCAACAACATCACTATCGTGCAAATAAAACATATACTATAGACAGGTATTGCAAGCTTTCTCTGCCATTCTTTATCTGAGAAAAAATGTATGGAAATGGCATTGATGAAGAAAGGTTGGAAAGAGATGTGCAAATAGCCAAAGAGCGTCAGGATCTGATTGCTTGGCAATTCACAACTATCAATAACGGTGTAAGTGAAAGCCTGAAGCAATTCCATTAAGGAAAAATACCCCAACGTAAGCCATAAAGCAGGGGGCATTTTCTTGATTGCAGAATACACAGCAGTGCTGACCCCTATAGTAGCCAATACCCCAGATGCCTCACCACTCCAACACATAGATTGCCCTTAAAAATACATTATTTTCATAATGTTTAGTACAGCAAGTATCTATAAAAAGGAAGTTTTTTAGAAACAATGAGTAATTTTATTAATTAGGTACGCCTGGTAAAAAAAATCAATATATTATATCATTTGAAAACTTTAATTTTTAATCAGGTTGTCGTGGGTACAATCCTCTCCCAACTCAACATTCTACAGCAATATTATGTCATTACTGGAAATTGAAAATCTCGGCATCGGTTTTCCGGGAAACGGTATGGCGGTAGATGGCGTGTCGCTTGCTATAAAGCCTGGCGAAATCCTGGGGCTGGTCGGCGAATCGGGATCTGGCAAGTCCTTGACCGCTCTCTCGATACTCAAGCTTTTGCCCAGTACAGCCAAAGTTTCCGGCCGTGTTATTTTTCAGGGAAAAGAAATTTCGAGCCTGCCGGAAAAACAATTACGGAAGATTCGCGGCGCTGAGATTTCCATGATTTTCCAAGAGCCGATGACTTCGCTGAACCCACTACATACTATTGGGCGGCAGATTATCGAGGCAATATTGCTACATCAATCCATGCCAAAAACCGCTGCACTCACCCGCGCAAAAGAACTGCTTGATCTGGTTGGCCTGAAAGATTTCAGCAATCGACTGAACGCCTTTCCGCACCAGCTTTCCGGCGGGCAGCGCCAGCGTGTGATGATCGCGATGGCTTTGGCAAATAATCCAAAACTGCTAATAGCCGATGAACCAACTACGGCACTTGATGTCACTGTGCAAGCTGCAATCCTAGCGCTTTTGCAGGATTTGCAGAAAAAAATCGGCATGGCGGTTTTGCTGATTACACATGATTTGACTGTAGTGAAAAAAATTGCCGGGCTTGTTGCAGTGATGCAAAAAGGCAAAATTGTCGAGACGGATTCAACGGAAAAAATCTTTGCCGCGCCCGCACACCCATACACACAAAAACTTATCAATTCTGCACCAACTGCAAATGCTGGAAATTTTACCGCCGGAAAAATCCTGGTTGCCGCAAATGACATAAATGTCGATTTCATTATCGGAAAAAAATTGTTCAGTAAGCCAAAAATTTTACATGCGGTAGATTCTGTTTCACTCAATGTTGGCGAGGGTGAATCAGTGGGTATTGTCGGCGAGTCTGGGTCAGGTAAATCAACTCTGGCTCTGGCTTTGCTAAAGTTAGTGCAGGCACATGGTGAAATAAAATTCAATAACGCAAATATTTCTGCATTTTCATATAATCAAATGCGGCCCTATCGAAAAAACATGCAGATAGTTTTTCAGGATCCATACTCTTCTTTAAATCCGCGTATGAGCGTGGCGGAGATATTAGCAGAGGGATTAAAAGCACACGAAAAGTTTAGGACTCACGATTCAGGTGCCCGTATAGCACAAGCATTGGCAGATGTAGGGCTTTCTCCGGAAATGCAACACCGCTATCCACATGAATTTTCTGGTGGGCAACGCCAACGCATTGCCATAGCGCGGAGCCTTATTTTAAATCCGCAATTCCTGATACTCGATGAACCCACCAGTGCACTTGATCTTACCACCCAGGCCGAAATCCTGGAATTACTCAAAAAATTGCAGCGCGAAAAAAACCTTTCCTATCTATTCATTAGCCATGATTTACGGGTCATTCGTTCTATCTGCCATCGCGTGCTGGTAATGAAAAATGGGAAAGTAGTGGAGGAAGGCGAGACGGAAAATATTTTTATGCGGCCTGAAAACGAATATACCAAAGCATTGGTACAGGCTGTGGCCTAATTCCGCACCAGTTTATTATAATCTTCCAGCAGCTTTTTTGTAATATTCCCAATCGCAAAATTATATTTATCGATGGAGCCAATTGGCGTCAATTCCGCCGCTGTACCGGTTAGGAAAGCTTCGGTTGCATTTGCCATTTCTTCAGGTTTTATATGCCGCTCGATAACTTCAATTCCAGCTTTTTTTGCCAGATCAATCACCGTCAGCCGTGTGATACCGTTCAAGAAACAGTCCGGCGTTGGCGTATGCAATTTTCCATCAATGACGAAGAAAATATTCGCTCCGGTGGCCTCGGCAACAAGCCCACGATAATCAAGCATCAACGCATCATTGAAGCCAGCGGCCTCCGCCTTGTGTTTACTCATGGTGCAGATCATATATAGCCCCGCAGCCTTGCTGGCAGTCGGCGCAGTATCGGGAGCGGGCCGCCGCCAATCGGCTATAGCTAGTTTTAGTCCCTTATTTCGTGCTTCATCCGAATAATATGGCGGCCACGGCCAACTTGCTATAGCCACATGAATTTTGCTGGTCTGCGAAGAAATCGCCATTTTCTCGGAGCCGCGCCAGGCGAATGGCCGCACATAGCCATCTTTTACGCCCTGCTTTGCTACGGTTTCTTTGGAAGCTTTATCAAGTTCCGCTACACTATATGGAATTTGAAATCCTAGTAACTCCGCTGATTTCCTAAGCCGCTCACTATGTTCAGTGAGCTTAAAAATTTTGCCGTTATAAATCCGCTCACCCTCAAAAACGCAGGAAGCGTAATGGAGTCCGTGATTCAGCACATGGATTTTGGCTTCGCGCCAAGGCACGAATTTGCCATCCATCCAGATGAAGCCGTCTCTATCGTCAAAAGGCGCTATTTCCATTTTCCCCTCTATTGTCATTCTCGCGCTTGACGCGAGAATCCATCTAATTATTAATAAATTCAATGGATACTCGGGTCAAGCCCGAGTATGACAAATGCGTCATGGACAAAAATATCAATATACTGATAATCGATGATGATCGCCGCCTGCGCGAATTGCTGCGGAAATTCTTAGGCAATGCTGGCTATGATACGGAGACCTCAGAAAACGCTGCCAGCGCGCGCGAAAAACTGGCGGAAAAAACTTTCGATATTTTGGTAATGGATAGGATGATGCCCGGGCAGGATGGCGTTTCGCTGTCACGGGAGATCCGCAAAAATAATGATATTCCGATTTTGATGCTTACCGCCATGGGTGAGACGGAAGACCGTATTTCCGGGCTGGAAAGCGGCGTCGATGATTATCTGACAAAACCTTTTGAACCACGCGAGTTGGTGCTCCGAATTGAGAGCGTATTAAAGCGTCGCCCTAAAAAAACTGATCCGGTGAAATTCGGTGATTTTATTTTTCATCCGGCGCGCGGAGATTTATATAAGGCTGAAGAATTCATCGCACTCACCACCACGGAACTCAGGCTGCTGGAAATATTGGTGCGGAATCTGGATAAACCGGTTCGCCGAGAAGATTTATCGAAGATGTTGAACGGCATTTCCGAGCGTTCCATCGACGTTTCGGTTACTAGGCTAAGACGGAAAATCGAGGATAATCCGAAGAAGCCACATTATCTGGAAACCGCCTGGGGTTCAGGCTATGTGTTAAGGTCGCGGCCGGATAATAGCTAGATTTACCCTAACCAATTGATTTTTAAAAGTAATTGGCTCATGTGCGTGTGTGCTAACTCCTTAAACATTTCACAAAAATGTCACATTTCTTCAGACTTTTTTGTTGTATAATTAAGGCTGTTTTTAGCTGATTATGCTTATGGATGAGCCTGTTTGGTTGGTCTGAATCTCCTACCCACTTTGGTAGGAGTGTCAATAAGAGGAATGCAAGCGTTGCATTCCAATTTCTGTTCCTTGACCTGGAGGACGACGATGGCAGCACGCATTGTAGATTTGTGTATCTGGTTATCGTGGATTCTTGCAATACTTTTGATTGCAGCGGTATGGGTGTTATTGTTCCAGTTCGAAAACATTTTTTGGGAACATGAAGTTCCTACAGTACTATGGCGTATTCTATACGCTGCAATCGCCACTGTTGTTGCCCTTTTATTAGCCTTTCTTTTCAGGGCCCTTGTGGCCGGGATATGCTCTTTTTGCGTGTCAGACGCGATGTCTGACATAAGCGATGGCATGAGCTGTGAATAGTTTTATTATTTCTTTCTCTAGTGCCTCCCCCGTTTTGGGAGGCTACTAGACTTATTTAAGCTATCTTTCCCTTAACTCAGTATTATTTCTTCCCTGCCACATAATCTGGCAAAACTGATTCATTTATTTTTTTCAAATCCGCAATCGGGATTTTTTCTTTTCCAAGTTTTAAATATTTATCGATGGTCTTCCCGATTTTTTGCATTGGGATTTTTTTCACCGCAGCTGCATTCAGAATTTTAGCGGTATTCTTCGGTGAAACAGCAATTATATACCGTGCCTGATCTTCACCGAAGAAAATTTGAATGTCATCCCGACGCAAGTCGGGATCTAGATTCCGGCTTTCGCCGGAATGACAAATGATTTCCGCCCCCATTCCGCCTGCCATGCACATTTCAGCGATCGCAACTAGTAATCCGCCATCGGAAATATCGTGACAGGCAGAAACTATGTCAGAATTTATCAAACCGCGTACAAAATCGCCATTTTGTTTCTCTGACTTTAAATCGATCGGCGGAGGTGCACCTTCTTCTTTGCCCAAAATCTCTCGCAAAAATAATGATGCGCCAAGATGGCCGCGCGTTTCACCGATCAATAAAATATCCTGCCCAGTTGCGTTGAAAGCATTTCCACAGCACTTGGAATAATCCTCCAGCAATCCCACACCACCAATGGATGGAGTTGGCAGCACCGCTTTGCCGTTAGTTTCATTATAAAGGGAAACGTTGCCAGAAATGATCGGGTAATCCAAGAATCGGCAGGCTTCCGCCATTCCTTTTAAGGCACCCACAAGCTGACCCATTATTTCCGGCCGTTCTGGGTTGCCAAAATTTAAGCAGTTTGTGATGGCTAGCGGCTTGGCTCCAACTGCGGTTAAATTTCGCCAACTCTCGGCAACCGCCTGTTTTCCGCCTTCCACCGGGTCAGCATAACAATATCTTGGTGTGCAATCAGATGTCATCGCCAATGCTTTTTTCGTGCCGTGAACACGCACCACTGCCGCATCACCACCTGGGCGGCCGATCGTATCATTCATCACCATATGATCATATTGCTCCCATATCCAACGTTTGGAGCTAAGATCAGGGCTGGCGAGAAGTTTTTTCAGTGCTGGAATAATTTTTCCTTCATATTTTATTTTCTGCAATTCTTTCTTTTGATCTGACAATTTCCACGGACGATCATAAACCGGAGCTTCATCGGAAAGCGGCGAAACCGGCATTTCGGCAGCGGTTTGGCCATGCATTTTCAACACCAAATTTCCACTATCGGTAATCTTCCCGATACGGGCAAAATCCAGGCCCCATTTGTGGAAAATTTTCTCGGCTTCTTTTTCCCGCTCAGGCTTCAGAATCATCAGCATCCGCTCCTGAGACTCGGAAAGCATGATCTCATATGGCGTCATTTTTTCCTCGCGCATAGGAACTTTATCCAGCCATAATTCAATCCCAGTACCCCCCTTCCCTGCCATTTCCAGCGATGATGAGGTGAGCCCCGCAGCACCCATATCCTGAATCGCTACAATCGCATCACCTGCCATTAATTCAAGACAGGCTTCGATTAGCAACTTCTCGGTAAATGGGTCGCCAACTTGCACGGTTGGTCGTTTTTCTTCAGATTTATCATCAAATTCCGCGCTGGCCATTGTTGCACCATGAATGCCGTCTCTACCAGTTTTCGAGCCGACATAGATTACTGAATTGCCAATTCCAGATGCCTTGGAATAGAAAATTTTATCTTTTTTAGCGATGCCAACCGTCATCGCATTTACCAAAATATTGCCGTTATATGATGGATGGAATGTGCATTCGCCCCCAATGGTCGGCACACCCACACAATTGCCGTAGCCGCCGATTCCCGCCACTACACCTTCCAATAAATATTTTGTTTTCGGGTGGTCGAGCGCTCCGAAACGAAGCGAATTCAAGTTTGCAATCGGTCGCGCACCCATGGTAAAAACATCGCGCAAAATCCCGCCCACTCCTGTCGCCGCACCTTGATACGGCTCGATGAATGACGGGTGATTATGGCTTTCCATTTTGAAAATGGCAGCCAACCCATCGCCAATATCAATAACCCCAGCATTTTCACCTGGACCGCAGATCACCCACGGTGCTTTTGTTGGAAGTTTTTTTAAGTGAATCCGCGTTGATTTATACGAACAATGCTCGCTCCACATCACCGAAAAAATGCCGAGCTCCACCAGATTCGGCTCGCGGCCCATAATGCGGAGGATGCGGTTATATTCATCCGGTGTAAGGTTGTGGGATTTGATTATGGCAGGGGTGATTATAGGTTCATCCATACTTATCTTTCTAATGTAATATTCACGGTACCGCCAATATTGTCGCCTTCTCTAACTTCATAAGTTCCTTCCATTTTATTTTGTGAAATGAGTTTTAAATCCACCGCATAAGAATCATCGCTTTTCGGGTAATCTTTCTCATTTTCTTTATGAATAGATCGAAATGCAATTTTCGCTTTCCCGAACAAGAAATTTTTTTTATCTTTCATAAATTTTAGATCAGGGATATCAATAGCCACCTTTGCCCGAACTTTTTTATTATGCAGGGTGTTTTCTATGTGTCCCAAAGCTTTAAAATCATCTTTACCGGATTGTAAAATAAAAACTTTTCCTTTTTGGGTAAAGCCATCTAAGGTATGATGGCAAGCAACAGTTTCCCCTTTGTATAACCACTCTCCAGTTAAATCCCTATATTTTCCAAATTTAAATTTGATCCAATTAAGCGGAATCTTGATTACTTCCGTTAATTTTAGAAGCTCTACACTATTTTTGGCATCACCAAAAGAAACGGTCATAACAATCCAACCAATCCCTCAAACATCATCTTCCCATCCACGCCACCCAGCGCTTCCTCGGAAAGCCTTTCCGGGTGGGGCATTAGACCCAGTACATTTTTCTTCTTATTAAAAATTCCGGCAATGTTTTTTGCTGCACCATTGGGATTCTCGCCATGGTAACGAAATGCAATTAGATTTTTATCTTCTAGCTCCGCCAGCGTTTTTTTATCGGCAAAATAATTGCCCTCATGATGGGCTATTGGGAACTTCACTACCTGGTTTTTTTTATATTTCGCGGTGAATGGAGTTTTGTTGTTTTCAACTTTCAGCAAAACATCCTTACAAATGAATTTCAGGTTTTTGTTTATCAGCAAAGTCCCCGGCAAAAGCCCGGATTCGGTGAGGATTTGGAACCCATTACATACACCAAGAACGTACCCACCTTTACTGGCAAAAGCGATTATTTCCTTCATCACTGGTGATTTCGCAGCAATCGCCCCACAGCGCAAATAATCACCATATGAAAATCCACCAGGAAGGGCGACTAAATCTACCTTCGGCAATTCGCTATCGCCATGCCAGACTTTGATGGTATTAGCGCCACTTTTTTGTAAGCTGAGAAAAATGTCCCGGTCACAATTGGAGCCAGGAAAAACGATGACGGCGGCTTTCATTTAAACTCTATACGGTAATCCTCAACCACCATATTTGCCAGCAGCTTTTTACACATCTCATTCACAGATTTCTCGGCTTTTTTCTTATCTTTTTCTGCTATTTCGATTTCGATAAATTTTCCGATTCGTACATCTTGAACGCCAGCAAACCCAAGATTCTCCAAAGCTCCCAATGTTGCCTTCCCTTGTGGGTCGAGCACACCATTTTTTAGCGAGACAAAAACTTTTGCCTTCATTTCCTGCGAGATTTTTTTACGGTTTTCTTTATAGTCTTTTTAAGTTTCACCGCGCCAGGTTCTGGCGCTAGAATCCCAAGCCGCCTAGCCACTTCCTGATAGGCTTCGGCTACATTCCCGAGATCACGCCGGAAGCGATCCTTATCCATTTTCTCTCCGGTCTGGATGTCCCATAAGCGGCAGGAATCTGGGCTTATTTCATCAGCAAGCAGAATATATATATACCCATTATCGTAAATCCGGCCGAATTCCAGTTTGAAATCAATCAGGCGTAGGCCAACACCTAGAAATAATCCGCGCAGAAAATCGTTAATGCGGAAGGCAAGGCCTTTTATTTCCTCTAACTCTACCGGATTTGCCCAACCCAGGCTTGCAGCAATTTCTTCGGAAACAAATGGATCACCCAGTTTGTCATTTTTATAGCAATATTCTATGACGCTTTCAGGTAATACCGTTCCTTCCTCAATGCCAAAACGCTTGGAAAAGCTGCCTGCCGCGATGTTCCGGACAATTACTTCCAGTGGGATTATCTCCACTTTTTTCACCAGCTGCTCGCGCATATTGATCGAACGGATGAAATGCGTGGGAATGCCGATTTCGTTTAGCCGCGTCATCACAAATTCGGAAATGCGGTTGTTCAGCACACCCTTGCCAGAAATGATGCCGCGTTTTTGGTTATTGAAGGCAGTAGCATCATCCTTGAAATGCTGAACCAAAGTGCCAGCTTCCGGGCCTTCATAGAGGATTTTTGCCTTACCTTCGTAGAGCGGAATTTTTTTCGGTGCCATTGACTTACCTGAAATGTGATTTTACCAGGTAATTAATAAATTCTATATGAGGGCGGCGCAAGCCTTTTTAATACGATTTATCGCACTAACCAATTGCTCCTCGCTTGTCGCATATGAAATCCTGAAGAACGGATCAAGCCCAAATGCACTACCCGGCACTGCCGCTACCCCTTCAGATTCCAGGAAATATTCAACCGCATCATTGCCGGATTTTAGAATTTTCCCATTAGGAGTCTTTTTGCCTAGCACTCCTTTGCACGAGGGGAACACATAAAACGCACCCTCCGGTTTATTGCAGGTGATTCCAGGAATGTCGTTTAGCATATCCACCACTATATCGCGCCGCTTACGGAATTTTTCCGCATTGGTTTTGATGAAATCTTGTGGGCCGGTTAAGGCTTCCACCGCAGCCGCCTGGCTGATCGAGCACGGGTTTGACGTACTCTGCGATTGGATGATGGAAATGGCGTTTATCAAATCTTTCGGACCACCTGCATAACCGATCCGCCATCCGGTCATCGAATATGATTTAGAAACACCGTTTAAAGTGAACGTACGCGGAAATAATTTCGGTTCCACTTGTGCTGGAGTAACGAATTCCACACCATCGTAAATTATATGCTCATAAATATCGTCAGATAAAATATGGACATGCGGGAATTCCAGCAAAACATCGGTTAATGCCTTCATTTCGGCTCGGTTATAAGTAGCACCAGTTGGGTTGCTAGGGCTGTTTATTACCAACCATTTCGTTTTTGGCGTGATCGCCGCCCGCAAATCCGCAGCCTGCAATTTAAAGCCATTTTCTGCCGAGCAATTCACGAATACCGGCTTACCTTCTGCCAACTCCACGATATCTGGATATGAAACCCAATAAGGAGCTGGGATTATCACCTCATCACCCGGATTTATCGTGCACATGAACGCGTTATACAAAACCTGCTTGCCACCACTTCCCACTGTGATTTGCGAAGCATCATATTCAAGCCCATTCTCACGCTTGAATTTTGCTGCAATCGCTTTTTTGAGAGCTGGTGTACCGTCTACAGCGGTATATTTTGTATCTCCGGCATCGATCGCTTTTTTTGCCGCCAGCTTGATGTTATCCGGCGTATCGAAATCCGGCTCACCCGCACCAAGCCCTATTATGTCACGCCCAGCAGCCTTCAACTCCCGCGCCTTGGTGGTGACTGCAATTGTCGGGGATGGTTTTATATTTTTAAGTCTTTCTGCTAAGAATGAGAGCATTTCTTCTATCACTTTAGCTTTTGTCTTTAGCATAAAATATTCCAAAATATCAACGGATTAATGCAATAATAATAAAAATTTATAGTTTGCAGGGCTAATATAATAACAAATCCATCAAAAACAATAATTTCTTTAACTTTTCATTCACTTGGATATGTTACATTTTCCTTATGAAAAAATCGCTTCGAGAAATACTTTCTGCCATTCCTCCAACAGAATATCTTAGTGGCGGTAGGATTATTTCCGATCAGGTTCATGCAGCACCTGTTGGCGATGTTATAAATGAAACTATAATCAAATTATTAAAACCCAACCCGACAAAAGGAAGCAATAAAATATATATGGGATATGGAGGATTCATAAATTTTGATTATGTCTGCCATCTGAATCCTAGTGGAGCCATTTTTTGCGATATAAATAAAAGGCAGGAATTATTCTGGCCAGCATTTTTTCAACTTATGAAAGAATGCGAAACTCCTGAAACTCTTTTAAAAGGCTTTAGCGTTTCCAGGAAAATGGAATTTAAAGATATACGCGAAAAAGAACGTTTGATGCCATATGTGGAATCTGATTCCAAACATATGGCTGTCTGGCTTAAAGACCCAAAAAAATATAAAAAACTTCGCGATATGATTATTGCCGGAAACATCTGTGAGCTAACCATCGACGTTCTTGATAGCGAGCGTCATGAACAGTTACATAAAGTACTTCGCGTTGATAACGCATTAGAGATAGATTGGATATATTTGTCTAATATTATTTATTTTATAAAGCAAAAACAAGCACTCGGAGAAAGGCATGGCAATCTTATCAATAATGCGCTTGGTAAAAAGTTAACGGGAGATTTTTATAGGAGTGATGGAATTTCTGATGATTCCCCAGCGGCGCTTTGCCTGGAAAATCAAGTGCATTTATGCAGTGAGAATACGCAAATAATACGATTAACTTCTTCACCCAGAGATTCGGTTATGGGTATAACTGATTTAATGAGGTTGAGTATGAACGAAAGAATGGGCGGAAGGTCTTAAGTTCACTCAAATTCCATCACCATTTGATTTGCCTGAATTTGATCACCAGCTTTGATGTGGATTTTGGCAATTTTTGCGTCGTGCTCAGCGGTGATGATGTTTTCCATCTTCATCGCCTCGATGATTGCCAATTCCTGCCCAGCTTTCACCTCTTCTCCTTTTTCCACCTTGACTGCCACCACCAATCCGGAAATCGGTGACATTAGCAGATTCTGGACGGTTTTCTGTCCACCCTTAGGCATGAATTTGGTGAGTTCGGCAACGCGTGGAGTCCTGACCGTTACTTTCACCGTAGAGCCAGAATGCGTAAGCATGAATCCACCAGCAGCATATTCAACAATCACGCTGACCGGCTTATCATCCACCGTGCCCTGGAACAGCCGGTTTCCAAGTATCCATGCACTTTCGACCGAGATTTTTTGCCGCTCATATTTCACTACATAGCCGTCAGGTTTCTCGCGTATCGTAATGGGGTAACTATCATCATCTATCGAAACCACCCAACGCGTGCCAATCTGGCGTTCACGGCCCGGTGTTTGCCCAGTGATGCTGGTAGCACGCTTGGCATCCCGGAGATAAATCAATGTCCCCACTGCGATGAAAACTTTCGTCGTATCGGAATTAAGCTCGGCACCAAAGAAGCCTTCCGGATATTCCTCAGCGATAAAATTAGTCGAAATATCGCCGCTGGCAAACCGCGGATGCGCCATCACGGCTTCTAAGAAGCTTATATTGTGCGAGATACCGCGGATCAAAAAATTACCCAAAGCGCCCTGCATTTCATTAATAGCATCGGCCCGCGTCTCACCGTAAGTACAGAGTTTGGCGATCATCGGATCATAAAACATACTAACTTCACCGCCTTCGAAAACACCGCTATCTATTCGGACATTATCGCTTTCCTCCGGAGTGCGATATTGAATGATGCGCCCGGAAGATGGCAAAAATCCGCGGCTTGGATCTTCGGCATAAATACGGGATTCGATTGCCCAGCCATTTAGTTTTATGTCTTTCTGTGCAAATGGGAGTTTTTCGCCAGCTGCGATTCTTATCATCAATTCCACAATATCAAGACCCGTCACCAGTTCCGTCACCGGGTGCTCGACCTGCAGGCGGGTATTCATTTCAAGGAAATAAAAATTTTTGCTCTGATCAACGATGAATTCCACCGTTCCTGCCGAGGTGTAGCCAACTTTTTCAGCCAGCGATACAACTTGCTTATACATTTTCGCCCTGGTTTTCTCATCAACGAATGGGCTTGGCGCTTCCTCGATCACCTTCTGATTATGCCGCTGGATGGAGCATTCACGCTCACCTAAGCACACAATATTTCCGTGCGAATCGGCAATCACTTGAATTTCGATGTGCCGCGGCCGCTCGATGAATTTTTCCAGGAAAATACGGGAATCCTTAAAGCTATTTTTTGCCTCGTTGGTGGCACTTGAAAAAGCCTGCGCCATTTCAGATTTATTACGCACCACACGCATTCCTTTGCCGCCACCGCCTGCCGCGGCTTTCACCATCACCGGGAATCCGATTTCAGCAGCAATTTTCGCCGCCTCAGTAGCATCTTTTATGATTCCCATATGGCCGGGAACGGTGCTAACTCCAGCCGCTTGCGCTAACTTCTTTGATTCAATCTTATCGCCCATTTTCTTAATTGCAGTTGGGCTTGGGCCAATGAATGTGATACCGGTTTTTTCCAGTGCACGGGCGAAACTGGCGTTTTCTGATAAAAATCCGTAGCCGGGATGCACCGCTTCAGCGCCGGATTTCGCCGCCGCATTTACTAGACTTTTGATATTCAGATAGCTTTGATCAGCCGGTGATTGGCCAATGTACACCGCCTCATCCGCCATATCGACGGCCAGCGAATTGGTATCCGCCTCAGAATAAACCGCAACGGTTTTGATTTTCATCTTGCGGCAGGTTTTTATTATGCGGACTGCTATTTCCCCGCGATTAGCAATGAGGATTTTTTTAAACATGACTATAAGCGGTCCCCGCTCGCGGCGCTTCCCAGCGCCTTGGCGGGGACGACACACCCTCCACCAGTGTCATCCCCGGCTTGACCGGGGATCACTTCTTTATTTTGCAATATCTTCATATAAATCTTTCCATTCAGCATTAAATTTGGTTATCGCTTCTTTTTTCCAGTCCCTATTCCAGCGTTTAAGGCGTTTTTCTCTTTTTATAGCCAATTCAGCATCCTCAAAAATTTCATAATACACCAGGATACATACATTATATTTTTTCGTAAAACCATCCACTAACTTCAGCTTATGCTCCCATACTCTCTTAGGTAGATTCGAAGTTATGCCCACGTAAAAAATATTTTTCCTCTCGTTAGTCAGAATATAAACATAAAACTGCTTCGTTAGCACTTGTTGCACATGTAGGTGTCATCCCCGCCAAGCAAAGCGCGAGCAGGGATCGCTTCTAACATCGGAGAATACCGCACGAAGTGATCCCCGCTCAAAGGCGGGGATGACACTGTAATTGTTGGCTATGAGGATTTTTTTGAACATTTTCTTATTTTAATTATATAATACAATCATTGTTGATCATAGTGTGCGTACATGGACAATTCTGCGATTCGCTCCCTTATCGTTTCTACCGTATGTCTCGCAATAGAAGGTCCGATAATAGTACCACAACTGTTTTTCCAATTTAATCCATGAAGCTTGAATTCCTGATCGCGAAATTCTAGCCATTTACGTTGTGATAAACGTAACCCGTTTTTGGAAGAAGAGTCACCCATTGAGGCCAGGGCTAATTTATAAACCTTGTTAAGTAAAACATCATAAGCTTTATAAGCCTCTTCATAGCATATATCTATGCCTCGCGTGTCGCCATTTTTATCCAAACATTCTGTAAGCTTTGCGTATATAGAATCATTGCTTTCTAAATGTAGGAATGATGCCCTAACTTCATTTATGTCTTTGTTGGTCGCATCATCCATTTCAGTAGCTAAAACCATAGGGGAGATAAACACTGTAATGCCTAAAACGAACAGAATAAGGCTTTTAATTAGAATAGGGCATTGCTCATTCATATCTATATCGGCAGATTATCGTGCTTCTTCCATGGCTGCACCACTTGCTTGTCGCGGAGCAGCGATAAACTACGACAGATTTTATACCTGGTATTTTGCGGCTTTATCACATCATCGATGAACCCGCGTGACGCGGCGACAAATGGGTTAGAGAATTTCTCCCGATATTCCTGGCTTTTTTCCGCCAGTTTCTTTTTATCCAAATCACGGAATAATATTTCTGCCGCACCTTTGGCACCCATCACCGCGATTTCCGCATCGGCCCAGGCAAAATTGAAATCACCACGCAAATGCTTGGAGTTCATCACAATATAAGCTCCACCATAGGCTTTCCTGGTGATTACCGTAATTTTTGGCACCGTAGCTTCAGCGTAAGCGAACAATAACTTCGCACCGTGTTTAATGATTCCGCCATGCTCCTGCTGCATTCCTGGCAAAAATCCCGGCACGTCCACGAACGTTACGATCGGAATATTGAACGCATCGCAAAACCGCACGAAACGGGCAGCTTTCAGCGCTGCATCTATGTCAATGCACCCAGCCAAATACATCGGTTGATTGGCGATGAAGCCTACCGTAGAGCCGCTCATCCGCCCGAATCCGGTTATCATATTCCGTGCAAAATCCGGCTTCACCTCAAAGAAATCACCCTCATCCACCACACGCTCGACTAACTCCTTCATGTCATATGGTTTGTTCGGATTTTCCGGGATCAATGTATTCAGCGAGAGATCAATGCGATCCGCCGGGTCAAAAGTTTGGCGCGCTGGCGGCTTATCACGATTCGAGGAAGGAAGGAAATTCATCAGCCGCCGAGTTTGCAGCAATAAATCTATGTCGTTATCGAACGCCATATCAGCAACGCCGGTTTTCTGGGTATGCACGTTCGCACCGCCTAGGTTTTCCTGGGTGATTATTTCGTGAGTAACGGTTTTCACCACATCCGGACCAGTGACAAACATGTAACTGGAGGCACGCACCATCATGATGAAATCAGTGAGGGCTGGAGAATAAACACTCCCGCCCGCACATGGCCCCATTATAAGCGACACTTGGGGAATCACCCCGCTAGCCAGCACATTGCGCTGAAATATCTCACCGAATCCACCCAGCGAATCAACGCCATCCTGAATCCTGGCCCCGCCGGAATCATTTATGCCAACCACCGGCGCACCAACCCTGACTGCAGTATCCATGAGACGGCAAATTTTCTGGGCATTGGTCTCAGAGAGTGAACCGCCCATCACGGTGAAATCCTGGCTATAAACGAAAACCAGGCGGCCATTGATAGTGCCTTGGCCGGTCACCACCCCATCGCCTGCAATTTTGTTGGCGTGCATACCGAAATCATTCGAGCGATTTTCCACGAACATGCCATATTCCTCGAATGAATCGGGGTCGAGCAATGCTTCGATGCGCTCACGCGCGGTTAGCTTGCCCTTATCATGCTGCTGGTCAATGCGCTTAGGACCGCCGCCAAGCCTAGCCTGCTGCCGCTTTTCTTCTAGTAAACTACCAATTTCGGATTTCATTAACTTTGCCTCATAGAATGGCGGAAACTAGCAAGTGGCCAGGAATTTGGCAACAATAATCAAATGGTATTGAGGAAAATCAGTGGGTTAAGCTCTGTTGAATCATGATTTAGCCACCTTCTCATCCCCGGGAAGCACATATTTGGTCCCTTCCCAAGGTGAGAGAAAATCAAAATTGCGGAACTCCTGGTCGAGTTTAACCGGCTCATATACCACGCGCTGTTTATCAGGATCATAACGCAACTCCACATAGCCGGTCAGCGGAAAATCCTTGCGCTGCGGATGGCCATCAAAACCGTAATCAGTTAAAATCCGCCGCAAATCCGGATGATCATTGAACCGCACGCCATACATATCCCAAACCTCACGCTCAAACCAATTTGCACTACTATAAATACCTGTGACTGATGGAATCATCATTGTTTCATCCACTGAAACTTTTATGCGGATACGCTTATTTTGTTTTAGACTTAAGAGATTATAATTAACTTCAAACCTTTCCTCTCTATCGGGATAATCAACACCACAAATATCGCTCAGCACCTTAAACTGGCAATTTTCATCATCACGTAGGAATGCCAGAACTGCCAGTATATCCTCCGGCTTAGCGTAGCCGATCTGCTCCCCGTTCAGCATTTCGGTTTTGAACTCGATGCCACTTTTGGCAAGGGATTCGGTAATGTGGACGGTGAGATTTTCTAATTGTTCGGTCATTTAAAATTGAAAGCTAAAGCGCCCTTCTAATACTATTAATTCCACCAGAAATGTGATGCAGGATTCCGCTGCTGAATACCCAATATATTATGAGCGCGACGATTACGAAAATTATAATACCTTTTATAAAATCAAACATTTTACCCCGCTCTTTTAATTACCGTTCCAGTCCGGCGGATTTTTTTCTGGAGTTGCAATACGCCATACATCAGCGCCTCAGCAGTAGGCGGGCAGCCAGGCACATAAATATCCACCGGAACGATGCGGTCACAGCCACGCACTACCGAATAGGAATAATGGTAGTATCCGCCGCCATTGGCACAGCTTCCCATAGAAATCACCCAGCGCGGCTCAGCCATCTGGTCATAAACTTTCCTGAGCGCCGGGGCCATTTTATTGCAGAGCGTACCAGCAACGATCATCACATCCGATTGGCGCGGGCTTGGCCGGAACACCATACCGAACCTATCCATATCATAGCGTGAAGCTGCGGCCTGCATCATCTCAACTGCGCAGCAAGCAAGCCCAAATGTCATCGGCCATAAGCTCCCCGTTCGCGCCCAATTTACCAATTTATCCAATTGTGCGATGACGAAACCTTTGTCGGAAAGTTCATCGGTAACTTTACCAAGCAATATATCCTGCTCCGGTCCTGCTTTAATGATTGAGGATTGATTTATACCTACTCCCACTCCAACGCTCCTTTCATCCATTCATATATGAATCCGATGGTCAAAACACCTAAAAATACCATCATGCTCCAGAACCCGAACATCCCGATTTTTCCCAAAGCTATCGCCCAGGGAAAGAGAAAGGCAATTTCCAGATCGAAAATAATAAAAAGAATTGCAACTAAACAGAACCGCACTTCAAATTTGCCCCTGGCATCAGAAAATGGCTCAAAACCACATTCATAAGCGGAATTCTTTTCCCGATCCGGCCTATGTAGTGCAATAAAAAATGGCAATGCTACCGCAACACAGGCAAAGGCTACCGCAATTGCAAGGAAAAGCAAGATCGGTAAATACTCAGAAAGGATATTCTGCATAATTGCAAATATCATAAATTCTTGTAGGATATTTGCAATATGAAAAGACCTAAGAAAAAAAATAGCCTCCGTCTTTCCACTAATCTAGTACGTGGCGGCACGATTCGTAGCCAATTTGGCGAAACTTCTGAGGCAATTTTCCTAAATTCTGGATTTGTATATGATTCTGCGGAAACTGCTGCAAGCCGGTTTGATGGAACTGCTCCTGGATATGTTTATTCTCGCTATTCAAACCCAAGCCTTGCGATGCTGGAAGAGCGAATTGCACTGATTGAAAATGCCGAGCGTTGCTGTGTGATGGCTAGCGGAATGGCAGCGGTTTTTGCCTCATTAATGTGTCAGTTGAAGTATGGCGACCATGTCATTGCAAATAAAGTATTATTTGGCTCATGTTATTACATAATAACTGAGATTTTACCACGCTTTGGGATTACATATAAACTGGTGGATGGAAAGAATTTGCACGAATGGGAAAAGGCATTCGCCGCAAAAAAACCAGCTTGTGTTTTTATCGAATCGCCAGCGAATCCAACATTGGAATTAACCAATATAAAACTAGTCGCCGATTTATGCAAAAAAGCGAAGGCTTGTTTAATCGTCGATAATATTTTTGCCACTCCACTACTGCAAAAACCGCTGGAACTTGGCGCTGATGTGGTGGTTTATTCAACAACGAAACATATGGACGGTCAAGGTAGGACACTAGGCGGTGCGATAGTGGCGAAGGAAAAATTTATCACGGAAACCCTGCTACCTTTCCATCGCCATACTGGCCCGGCACTTTCGCCATTCAATGCTTGGGTAATATTGAAAGGCTTGGAAACGCTGGATCTCAGGATGAAAAAACATTGCGCCAACGCTGAAAAAATCTCTGAATTCCTGGAGAATCACTCAAAAATAGAGCGGGTTTTATATCCCGGCTTAAAAAGTTTTCCACAATATAGTTTAGCAAAAAAACAAATGAGCGGCGGCGGGAATATGATAGCATTTCATGTTAAAGGCGGAAAAAAAGCCGCGTTCAAATTCATGAATGGCCTAGAAATTATCAATATTTCCAATAATCTCGGTGATTCAAAAAGCCTTATCACTCATCCAGCAACCACGACGCATTCCAATCTTAAGCCCAAAGAAATGGCCGATCTCGGCATCGGTAATGGACTACTCCGGCTTTCAGTTGGCTTAGAGGATGCGGAAGACTTAATCGAAGACTTGGCTGGAGCGCTAAAATAAAGTAGCTCCTGGTTGTTTATTGCTAGCTTCTAAAGCGGCCCTTATCAACGGGCCAAGAAAAGCTTTATATTACAAAGACCTGCTCTTTCATACATGCCTTATCTTGACCTGTTGGGCCTTACCATTTTTTTGGCAATTATTAAATAATTCGCATTTTATTAATAATTTATTAATAAATTATAGAGTATAATAGCTGCATAAAAGCAAGGGTTCAGATTTTAGGTATGAGGTTTTAGTAATCTTCTTACTAAAACCTGGAACCTGGAATCTAAAATCTATAACCTGGAGACTTAAGATTTATGGCCGATACAGGAAGATTAGAAGCCGATGCACTGTTTTTAGGGCTCACTCGCCCAGCCATGGTGTTTGGCGTCACTTATCTGTGGTTCATGGTAAACGCCATGATTTCCTTGATATATTTCATCAACACCAGCGATTTTATCCGGCTAATTCCGGCAGCACTTATCGTGCACCTAATTGGTTACTTAATCTGCATGAAGGAGCCGCGCTATATGGAAATACTAGTCACAAAAACCTCGAAATGCATGAAGTGCCGTAATACATTGTTCCATGGTGGCACGCATTCGTATGATGTATATTAGGGAGAGTTGTGAGTTGCTAGTGGTTAGCGGTGAATTGCACCCTAACTTTTCACCGCTCATAACTAACAAATAACATGAAGCTAAAAAAACGCCAAAGCCGCAAAGCTGCAGTAGCCGATAACGAATTCCCCACTTCAGAATTTATCCCCTATCATTGCCATTGGGATTCCGAGACGATATTGACAAAAAAACAGGAATTACTGCAGGTAATAAAAATCGCAGGATATTCATTCGAAGTCGCCGATGATGAGGATGTGGATATGCGCAAAAAAGTACGCAATTCCTTATTCAAAAGCATGGCGGGAGGAAATTATGCCTTGTGGTTTCACGTTATCAGGAAAAAGCAGAATGTGAAAGTTGCTGGTGAAATGCCACCTGGTTTTGCACGTCACGTGAATGAGCTGTGGGAGAAGAAGCACGCAGTTACCGCACATGCCTATACTAACGATCTCTATATCACCGTGATAAGGAAGCATGACACCAAGGGGACTGCTGCCCGGCTGAACCATATAGTGAAAAGCCTGGCACAGAAGGCTGATAAAGGCAACTGGGAGAATGATATCAAAGAGGAGTATAAGGAACTTATCGATATTTCTGGGCGAATCATTTCCACTTTACGCGAATACCAGCCGCGGCTGCTGAAAATAGTACAGAGAGAAACCGGCGCCCATTCCGAAGTCCTCGAATTTCTGAGCAAATTAGTGAATTGCGGTTATGACTCGCGTATGCCAGTACCAGCGAAGGATATAGCAAAATATTTACCTACCCACCGTGTATATTTCGGCTCACAAGCAATAGAGGTGAAGAACGGCGGTAAAAGCCGGTTTGCCGGCATCTTAAGCGTGAAGGAATATGCCACTTCTACTTCAGCGGGGATGCTGGATGCATTCCTCCAATTACCATTCGAGCTCATTATTTCGCAATCGTATGTTTTCTCGCACCGGCAAACGGCCATCGGCAGTATGAAAATTCACCAACGGCGGATGGCACAATCACAGGACGTAGCAGTATCGCAAATCAATGAAATCAACCAGGCGCTGGACGCAGCTATGAGCGGTCATATTGGCTTCGGCAATCATCACCTGACAGTTATGTGCATCGAAGATAGCCTTAAAACCCTGGAAAAATCCTTATCAACCGCAACAGCAGAGCTGGTGAACCTCGGCATTAATCCGGTACGCGAGAAAATCAACCTTGAGGCGGCTTATTGGGCGCAGTTACCTGCCAATTTCGATTTCGTGGCACGTAAAGCCACCATCAACACTATGAACCTTTCCGGATTCTGTTCCATGCACAATTATCCAATTGGACGAAAGGAAAGAAACCATTGGGGCCCAGCGGTAACACTATTTGATACCAATTCCGGAACTCCGTATTTCTTCAACTTCCATGTACGAGATGTCGGCCATACCACCATCATCGGCCCTACCGGCGCTGGTAAAACCGTGCTGATGAATTTCCTCTGCTGCCAGGCACAGAAATTCAATGCCAGGATGTTTTTCTTTGATAAGGATCGTGGTGCAGAAATCTTTATCCGAGCATTAGAAGGAAACTATACAGTAATTGAACCTGGACAGGTTTCGAATTTTAACCCGTTGCAATTGGACGATACCATGGAAAACCGCTCATTCCTGGTTGATTGGCTTCGTTCACTGGTTACATCACTTGATAAAAATCTTACTCCAGATCATATGGAAAAACTCTCTGAGGCGGTGGCAGGAAATTTTAAATTGAGCAAGGAGAAAAGAACCCTTACCAATATCGCACCGTTTTTGGGGCTGGAGGGACCAGGCACCATTGCTGGCCGCCTAAAAATGTGGAAAGGCACAGAATCACATGCCAAACTGTTCGATAACAAAGAAGATATTATAGATTTTACCAAAGGTCGTATATTTGGATTTGAAATGGGTGAAGTGCTGAGGGATAAAGTTAGCCTTGGTCCCGTGCTGCTTTATCTTTTCCATAAAATTAGCATTTCGCTCGACGGCACGCCAACCATCATCGTATTGGACGAAGCTTGGGCATTGATTGATAATGAAGTTTTCGCCCCGAAAATAAAGGATTGGCTAAAGACCTTGCGTAAACTAAACGCCATGGTGATATTTGCTACGCAAAGCGTGGAAGACGCCAGTAAAAGTGCCATCAGCGATACTTTGATTCAACAAACGGCAACACAGATTTTCCTGCCGAATGCAAAGGCAACTGATGAATACCGCAAGACCTTCATGCTCTCGAAACGTGAATTCACACTGATAAAAACTATTGAGCCCGGCAGCCGGTTTTTCCTGGTGAAGCAGGGATCGGAAGTGGTTATTGCGCGAATTGATTTATCCGGGATGATCGACGTGGTGAACGTCCTCTCCGGTCGAGCGGAAACTGTAAATATATTGGATGAAGTCCGCGCTGAAGTGGGCGACGATCCGAATATATGGCTGCCAATTTTCTATGAAAGGGTGAGGAGGCAGGTTTGAGAATTACAAAAATTGCCTGCTGTTTAGCTATAGCTATCCTGTTTTTTACTTCTCCTGCGGCAGAAGCATCACCCCATTGTAATTCTTTTACCCTAATTAGCGGATCCTGCGTTGGTGCACCCATTACCACTCCTGCTTGCGATCCGGGATTTTTCAATTACATCGTGAAATGCTCTGAGCTAAACATCCTTAGTCTGGTTGGCTATACACGGGTTCCAACCACCCAACTTCAGACAACCGATCCAAATAATGGTACCACAGTTAACACATACACTGGAGGGGGGGTGATACTAATTAATCCCGGTACTACTACTCCTTTTCTGGCTAGTATAATCTCCGGCTTTCAGCCGATAGTCTATATGCTTCTGACTCTTTATCTGGTGCTATTTGGTTATAGGTTCGTAACCGGCGGAATCCCAGAGCGTGATTTGCGCAAAGAAGCTATGCTCGCCGTAGTGAAATTCTCTCTGGTGGCTTATTTTGCGCTCTATATGGGGTTTGCTAATTATTACGGTTTTTTCTTTAACATGTCGCAAACTCTGGTGAATATATTCACCAGCTATAGCACCAGTACCAGCGCTGGCTCCACTGTTATGAGCCCTTCCGTTATCGGATGCAACGACCCGACCCAATATGTCGATATATGGCAGAGAACCGATTGCACGCTTTATACCTTACTGGGGTATACCGCCGGCGCCACCGCTATTGCTATGATACCGCTGATCCTGGGTTTTTTATTCATTGGCCCTATCGGGTGGATGATTGCTGTCATGCTTATAGCCGCGCCAGTTTTGATGATGGCTTCTTATGTAACCGCCGCTCTAGCCTTCATCATGGCAGAAATAGCAGTGACATTCATGCTTTCTTTCGCCCCAATATTTATTCCGATGGTGCTTTTCGGCAAAACCACGGAAAAAATGTTCAAGAAATGGTTTGAGCTACTGATTTCTTATTCTATACAACCGGTGGTGATCCTTGGCTATTTAGCACTGATGATATCAGTGCTGAACGTTGTATTGCTGGGCAGTGCCGACAACACAGTTCCTGGAGCAGCGAATATTATCGGGGCCGCGGCAGGCGCCGTCGGCAGCAGCACAGTTGGGAGCTTGGATGGCAGCAACACCCCCCCTCTGGCTGGCGCTGCCGAGCCGACTACTACTATTATCAAGCCAGCACCTCCAGCTAATTTGAACCCCTCTACTCCCGGCAATGTGGTGGCAACATTCGTGATAAATCTCATCGGGGATTTGCTCACTATATTTCTACTTTTTGCCTTTATGATAAACGTGGTGCAATTTTCCAGCCAGCTGGTAGGCCTTGGACAGAGTGGCGGTTTTGCTGGAAAGGTCAATATGGTTGGTGCCACCATTATGGTCGCTCAATCTGCGGTAAAAATCGGTGTATCAGTAGCCAAATCGGCAGCGACAGGATTTTCTGATGGCGGCGCTCAGATAGCTAAAACGGCGGCAGAGGAAGGCGGCAAGCTTGCTCAGGAAACGGTGAGAAGATGATGAAAATGGGGAAAATAGCAAGGGTGCTGGCAGCTATCCTTTACGTCACAGTTATTTTCCCGGCAGCAGCTTTTGCACAAGTAGCGGTATGCCCAGTTACAGTTCCGCCCGTAAACCCAAGCCCCTATTCCCTTGCCACTCCTTGCACTTGTAACGATCTGTCAATCACCACCCTAGGTATCACGAATGTTTTGAACTGTTGCCAAAATCTGCCTAGCAGTTTTTTCTATTGGGCAGATAATTGCACCGAGAGCATGATAAACGCCAGTGCAAACAGCGCAATCGGCAGTGTTATAAACGGATTCACCACCACGGTGGTGATGGTGCTGACTATCGCCATAGTGCTGTTTGGCTATAAATTGGTGACCGGAGAGGTGGGAGAGAGGCAGGTAAAAAAAGAATTTGCGATATTATTGTTCAAGTCAATAACTGTACTGTCAATCCTGGTACTTCCTCCTACGACTGGCACAAACTTCGCTGTAACGATAGTGCAAGCGGTAGCTTCGCTGAACAGCACTTTATCTTCTATCATAATACCGGCAGTCACCGGAACTCCCACCTCTAGCGTCTGGCTGGTGGTGGATCAAACTCTGCTCTCTCTGCTTGGCATGGCTGGATCCTTTACCGGCGTGGTTACGATAATGTCTTTTGTACTTCTGCTGGCATTTACCGGGGCACTTGGCGTAACGCTAATGATGGTGATGTTAATGACGGTTATAGTAGTGATTTACGCACTCTCTCTGGCATTTTACATACAAATTTCAGCACTGATTGCCCTTGCTTTTCTGGCGATGTTTACACCGCTGTTCTTGCCAATGATATTGTTTAAACATTCCGGCATACGTGGCCTATTTGATAAATGGTTTAATCTACTCATAAATTATTCCATCCAGCCCGTGATGTTGGTAGCATATTTAAGCCTGATGATCGCGGTGATGAATGCATTCGCAAACAACATTTATAGTTTATTTAATCCGAATCCACCACCACCTACCTGCACTGCGTTCAGTGTTTTCGGCATCTTAAAAGTCTCGATTCCCTGCATTAATTGGTCTAATGCGATAAGCTTCTTATTTAGTCTCGGCGTGCAGGTTCTTGCGGCGATGATACTAGCCGTTTCGATGGTGCAATTCCTGAGACACACCTTGCCGGATATTACGGCAAGGCTGGCTGGCAGCATGCTGGGCGCTACCACACCGTGGAGTGAAGGGCAGGAGATGTTGAATAAGGGCTATGATAAGGGCATGGAATATGCGCAGAGCGGTGGGGGCAGCGGTGAAATGGGAGGCAAAGGCGGTGGTGGAGATGCAACAAAAGGTGGTGGAGCAGAAGGCGCCACTGAAAATGCAGGAAAAGAAGTGGCGAGAGGTGCCGGAGATGCTATAAAAGGTGCTGCGGGTGCGGGTTAGATGAAAAAAATATTTTTATTATTATTCTGTGCTTTTTCCTTGAACGGGTGTCTGTTTACCCCACAGCAGATGGCCTGGTTGGAGGGTACGGTTTACCTGAACCCGAATTCAAGCGTGGGCAGCGCATTGACAAATGGATCATTGATAAATGATCCGCCGCAATGTAGTTCACCAGTTAGTCAATGGCCATGCTCAGCATTAAATTCAGGAGTCGTTCAGAATTCTGGCCCGTTGCCGGGTATGTCATCCTGCCAATCGCTTGGTTTGCTGCTAAACCCAACGGCTTGCCTGCTTCCGGCAACCTGCGCCTCACTATCGGAATCATTCCAGCCGATGGCTAATGGAAATGGAACGTTTTTAGGATTCCAAATCACGCCGATTACTACTATCGTCGGCACCATTACCAACGCCATAACCACCGGGACAGGGGTTATTTACAATGGCATCGTCGGGCCAAGCAGCGGTTTCCAGACTATCTTAAATATCACTCTTACCCTTTATATAGTTATATACGGCATTGCTATAATGTTCGGCATCGCCACCCCGAGCCCCCACGAATTCATCATGCGTGCAGTGAAATTTGGCGTAATAGTGATGTTCGCCAGCCCAACCGGTTGGAGTTTCTTCAATAACCCAAACTATGGCGTAACAACCTTCTTCCAAAGCCTCACCAATTCCCTGATATCAATTATGATATGCGCGTTCAATCCCAGCCCAGGATGCGTTGCCGCAACCCCTGGCTCCGCCCTGCTGAGTATCGATCTATTCTTAAGCCGATTTTATAACCCAGATTATTGGCGGATGCCGCTAGCATTTTTCTTCAGCGGCTGGTTATCACTCAATTTTGGCGGTGTTTTGGTAGCTATTTTATTGGTCGTAATGGCGGTGGTATATGCCATCGCGGTGTTTCATGCGGTGTATCTATATATAGTGGCACTGATTGCTCAGGCATTATTGTTTTCTGTCGCTCCGATATTCTTCATCTTCCTGTTGTTTGGCCACACTAGGCAGATGTTTGAAGGCTGGCTGAAACAACTGATAAACTTCTCACTCCAACCAGTTTTTGTATTTGCATTCCTGGCATTCTTCAATGGCATGATAACCAACATATTAGTCGGAAACGGCTCAGGTGGAGGACTTTTGGGCAATGGTAATATCATTATATGCTATTATCAATGGCTCACCGTATCAATCGGCTCTATCCTCACATCCTCTACATATATAGGCCAATTTATTGGTGGAGTTTTTGGAGCCATAGGAGGTTTTATAGATAATATAATTGACGCGTTAGGTGCTTTTTATCCTGTTGGAACAGCACTTTATGTAATCAATAATCTATTTACTAATGCCATCGTACAACCCATAATAAGCCCGATTTGTACTTCTAGTAGCGGCGTCAATTATTGTTCGGTAGGTGGACTTGTTAATGGGATAGGCCAAGGTTTTGTCTCTCTATTGAACTGGTCGCTGACATCCGATCCGCCTTCTGGCGCTAGCTATGCGCAACAAGTACTCCAAGGCCTGGCCAATGTTATAAATCTTATTTTTCCAGTATTCACTTTATACTGGTGGCGGCTTTTCGATGTGGGCCAGACATTTCCTTCAAATCCGCCTACTCCGCCTACATTGATATCGTCATACCAATTCCCAAATAATGGATTTACTCAAGGCCCAGCTTACCCCTTCCAGGTGCAAGGCGGTACTTTAGTGGATTTTGTTGCTAATCCTGCAATGACGAACCTAATGCCGTACGATCCTATCTCAATCGCATCATTCTTTCTGGTGATATTGCTCTCCTTCCTAATGTATAAGATGGGTAGTTGGGCAAATGATATCGCTGGACAAATTTCTGAAGGGCTGATGACACTGCCAAGTACAGCTCCTGGCGGGGCAACGATTGCCGGTTGGATGAAGGGCGCTGCTGGTGGGGCCGCGGAAATGATCGGTGGACTCGGTGGCGGCGGTGGTGGAAGTGGCGGCGGCGGTTCAGTACAAAGATCCCCTATTAGCGGGCAATCAACCGTTACCGGAGGCTGGGGAGGAGGCATGGATGAAACTGGCGGAGCAGCAAGACCAGAAGTCACACCCATGACTGTAGAGGAAGCCGCAGAAGCATCAGCAGCGAGGAGAGCGGCAACAGCTGAGGATTCTCATATTCCTCTTGCAGAAGATAAGAAACCCGAACCAGACACTTATGGGCTTGCCGATGAACCGAAAAAATAATTCCATTATTGTACTCAACCATCCTATGAGATAGGTTCATAGCAATATGAAAATAGATTTTTTACCAAAATTGCCGGCAATATTAGTGCTCCTTGCCTTCCTCACCGGATGCACCAGCAAGCCGCGTGAGCTTAAAAGCCCGTGCGTCGGCATTGATGGCGCCCCCTGTGCAAGGAGAAGCCCAGCCAACCAGTTCACAGCTGACAGTTACCAGTTAACAGAAACAGAAAAGCTCCTGTCATCTGTCAACTGATAACTGTAACCTGATATGTGCGGCATAATCGGAATAATATCTGCTAAGCCAGTTGCTAAGGATTTGTGCAAAGCCTTAGAACAGCTTGAATATCGCGGTTATGATTCCGCTGGCATTGCAACTATTTCCACTGGCGAAATAATCGTCAGGAAAGCCAAAGGCAAACTAACGGCATTAAAATCATTGCTGGAAAAAAAACCGGCACCAGGGAATATCGGTATCGGCCATACCAGATGGGCAACACATGGTGAGCCGACTGGCATAAACGCACATCCGCACGCCACAAAAAAAGTCGCAGTCGTCCATAACGGCATCATAGAAAATTATGCACATCTGAAAAAAACTCTGAAGAAAAAGGGTTATAAATTCATCAGCGAAACCGATACCGAAGTGGTGCCAACTCTCATCACCTATTACCTAGATAGTGGCTGTGATCCTGAAGATGCGGTCAGAAAAACATTAAAAGAATTAAAAGGTGCGTTCGCACTTGCCATCATATTCTCTGGCAATGAAAAACTTATGATCGGCGCACGCAAAGGCTCGCCACTCGCGGTAGGATACGCCAAAAATGCACTGCTGCTCGGCTCCGATGCCAGCGCTGTTTCTCCATTCGCCAGTGAAATCTCCTACATGGAAGAAGGGGATATGGCGGTGCTTTCTGGTGATAAGGCGAAGATTTTCGATAAGGCGGGCAAGCCGGTAAAAAGGCCGATCAAAAAAATTGTAAAAGGTGATGGCGCCGGAGGAAAGGGTGAATATCAGCATTACATGATGAAAGAAATTCATGAGCAGGCCAGCATAATAGACGCCACGCTTTCCCGTTATTTTGACGAGCATTCTGGAAAAATAAAATTACCTGAATTGCCATTCGATATTTCTATTATCAAAAAAATCACCATCATCGCCTGTGGCACTTCTTATTACGCTGGTATGGTAGCGAAATATTGGCTGGAGCAAATTGCAGGCATTCCAACGGAAATCGATATAGCCTCGGAATTCCGCTACCGCGGCGCGATAATGCGCAAGGGTGGCGTTGCATTATTCATCTCACAATCTGGAGAAACCGCAGATACATTGGCAGCACTCCGCTATGCACGCAAGAAACACCAGCATGTGCTTTCCATCGTCAATGTGCCGGAAAGCACGATAGCGCGGGAATCGGATGTAGTTTTCCACACCGGGGCAGGCCAGGAAATCGGTGTCGCCTCAACAAAAGCCTTCACCAGCCAACTTCTGATGCTTGCTTGTTTTACTCTCGTCATCGCCGAACTGCGCGGAAAAATTGATGCGCGACAATATGGCGAACATTTGAGTTCACTATCAGCGCTTTCTACCGGGATCTCCGAGATTTTAGGCCACAGCAGCAAAATCCGTGAGGTGGCAAAAAAACTATACCAATCCAAGACCGTGCTTTATATCGGCCGCGGCACCTCATACCCGATTGCACTGGAAGGCGCGCTGAAATTAAAGGAGATTTCCTACATCCATGCCGAGGCTTTTGCCAGCGGCGAATTAAAGCATGGGCCAATCGCACTGATTGACCGCAATATGCCGGTAGTCGTGATAGCACCGGAGGATAAATTATTCAAAAAAACTGCATCCAATTCCCAGGAAATTGCCGCACGCAAGGGCAGAATAATTCTCCTTACTAATGCAAAAGGAATAAAGGAATTAAAGAAAATCACTTACGCTGCAATAGAAATGCCGGAGTCATCCATCCTCACTGCGCCAATATTATATGCAGTGCCAGTGCAATTGCTTGCATACTACATGGCGGTTTTCAAAGGCTCCGACATCGATCAGCCAAGAAATTTGGCAAAGTCAGTTACGGTTGAATAATAGAAAATTTATTCTGATGAATTTATTTTTACTTCCATGAACCTAAAGAAAAAACTGAAACGCCCTGATCTGTTGCTCGATAAATGTTTCATCGGAGGGAAGTGGATTGGTGGAAAAGATATTATAAAAGTAATCAATCCCTCGACCGGGGAATTGGTTTCCAGTGTTCCAAAATTTGGCGCAGGAGAAACGCGGAAAGCAATAGTCGAGGCGAATAAAGCGGGCCTTCAGTGGCGCGCAAAAACTGCTTCCGAGCGCGCAAAAATCATGCGGTCATGGTTTAACTTGATGATGGGAAATCAGGAAGATCTTGCGATGATAATGACCGCTGAACAAGGCAAACCTATGCCTGAATCACGCGGTGAAATCGCATATGCTGCATCGTTCATTGAATGGTTCGCCGAAGAGGCAAAGCGGATTTATGGCGATGTGATCCCACCGCCGAAAGCGGAACAGCGGATAATGGTTTTGCGCCAGCCGGTCGGGGTTATTGCAGCGATCACGCCATGGAATTTCCCGGCAGCGATGATTACTAGGAAAATCGCCCCAGCCCTTGCTTCCGGCTGCACCGCGATTATAAAACCGGCAAGCCAAACACCGCTCTCAGCCTTGGCCCTAGTGAAACTGGCTGAGGAAGCTGGTGTGCCGGCCGGAGTTTTGAATGTGGTGACCGGCAGCGCACAGGAAATCGGCAAGGAGTTGACGGAAAATCCACTGGTCAGGAAAATCAGTTTCACCGGCTCAACCGAAACCGGAAAAATCTTAATCCGCCAAGCAGCATCAACAGTGAAAAAAATCTCGATGGAGCTCGGGGGCAATGCACCATTCATAGTTTTTGATGATGCCGATCTGGATTTGGCGGTTGCCGGATTTATGGCATCGAAATATCGCAACAGCGGCCAGACTTGTGTCTGCGCGAATCGATTACTGGTGCAAGATAAAATCCATGATGCTTATTTAAAAAAATTATTGCTGGAAGTAAAAAAATTAAAAGTGGGCGATGGCTTTATCGAGGGCGTGAATCAAGGACCGCTGATAAATATGGCCGCAGTGGAAAAAGTTGAAATGCTAATAAAAGATGCAGTGAAGAAAGGTGCAAAAGTGAAGATTGGCGGAAGTCGTCATAAGCTCGGCGGCACGTTTTTTGAACCAACGGTTTTGACAAATGCGAAAACCAACATGCAGCTTGCGGCTGAAGAAATATTTGGGCCGGTTGCTCCGATTTTCCGGTTCAAAACCGAAGAAGAAGCGGTGAAAATTGCCAATGATACGCAGTATGGCCTAGCCGCTTACTTCTATAGTAACGATGTGAACAGAATTTTCCGCGTGGCGGAAAATCTTGAATACGGCATGGTAGGAATCAACGAGGGAATGATCTCAAACGAGGTAGCCCCATTCGGCGGGGTAAAGCAGTCTGGAATGGGCCGGGAAGGCTCTTATATGGGCATAAATGAGTATGTCGAGGTAAAATACTTCTGTTTGGGCAATGTGAAAAAGCCTTGAAATACAGGTCATTAACCAAAAATAGATAAAATTGTTGGTAAAATCTTGCGTCTTGTTAACCTTTTATTAATAAATTTAATGTAACCTCGTCTCTTATCAGGCGAATTTAACCGGTAAATCAATATGGGAAAGAAAATGCCGAATGCCGAACAGCGCAAGACTTACGAGGATATCATAAAGCTTTATGATTTCGCGGAAGCGATGATCGATGCTATTGAGGCACATCCAACTCCTAATCCAGAATTGCGGCTGAAATTAATCGAGCCAGTAATAGAGCAGATCGAGAAATCAGCTGAGACATTGGCAGAGGCCTACATTACTTTAATCGAAACCGGCGAAAAGCCGAATGAGGCTGATAAAGAAAAAGTCGTACACGCAATTCGGCAGATGTATGTGGCAATAAATGTCTACAAGCAAGACATTCAAAAAATGAAATTTAATTAGGAGTAATACAGATGATAAAAGATGAACAACAATTTACTCCAGAGCGTGCGGTAGTGGAAGGTAGTCTATTTGATCACCTAAATGGCCCAATCTCCAGAGAGTTTGCCAAAACTTACGGTGTTGGCCAAATGCTACGTACTGGTCTTCCTTCTTCAACCGATATTGGGCAAGGCGTTTAATATTTAAGCAAACGCTTCGTCCCACGTCCCTTTCGTAGCCGCCTTGGTATATTCGGTAACACGATTCTCAAAAAAGTTGGTGTGTTCAACACCATTCAATATCTCATCCAGCCACGGCAATGGATTTTTTGCTACATTATAAATAGGCTGTAACCCAAGCTGCATTAACCTGCGATCAGCAATGAAGCGGATATACTCCTTCACTTCACGCGAAGAAAGCCCTTGGATCGAATCATCTATATTGAAACATAAATCAATAAACGCATCCTCATGATTTATGATGGTCGAGCAGGCGACATAAAGATCACGAACCAGATCTTCAGTATAAACTTCCGGATTTTCCTGCAGAAAAGTTTTGAATAGCTGGATAATGCAATTGGTGTGTAATGTTTCATCACGCACACTCCAGGAAATAATTTGTCCCATGCCTTTCATTTTGCCGAAGCGTGGAAAATTCAGAAGAATCGCGAATGATGCGAACAACTGCAATCCCTCGGTGAACGCACCGAATACTGCCAGCGTTTTCGCAATATCGGTTTTCGTATCGACACCGAACTGCTGCATGTAGTCATATTTATTTTTCATTTCCTTGTATTTCATGAACGCCTGATATTCGGTTTCCGGCATTCCGATGGTATCAAGTAGGTGCGAATAAGCAGCGATATGAACGGTCTCCATGTTAGAGAAAGCCGCGAGCATCATCTGCACTTCTGTCGGTTTGAATACGCGTGAGTAATGGCGCATGTAGCAATTATTCACTTCAATATCCGACTGTGTGAAGAAACGAAAAATCTGCGTTAGCAAATGTTTTTCCGCCGGGGTTAGATTATTTTTCCAATCCTTCACATCATCAGCCAGCGGAACTTCCTCCGGTAGCCAATGTATTTTCTGTTGTGTGTGCCAGGCGTCATACGCCCACGGGTAAGCAAACGGCTTGTAGATTGGTTTTGCGTCTAAGAGTGACATGGTTTCTCCAAAATTTTTAATCGATTTTCTATCACTCAAATTTACACCTGGAATTACAAAAACTCCATCTATAAAAGAATATTTTATAAAATATTTTGCTTCATCATTTTAAAAATAAAAACCCCCACCTTTTTACGGATGGGGGTAAGAAAACTGAAGAAAGGAAAACTACCTTTTCTTCTTAGCCACCTTCTTCTTAGTTTTTTTGGCGGTTTTCTTAGCTTTTTTCTTAGCAGCCATGTTAATCCTCATTGGTTTAAGTTATGAAAAAACGCATCTTCATATTCCAACAAGAGCTATTGGCAAGCAAGACATTCATCGTAATTGCTAGTACCGTTTGTTAATTTGAAATCGGGCTGTGATTTTTTTGTTGCAATTTTATCAGTCGATGGTTGCAATTTCATCTCAAGCTGTTGTAAATCTTCCGGCACTTTGTGCGAAACTTTATCAGCACGTTGTATGGATGTAGAGCGGCAATAATACAGACTCTTCAAACCTTTTTTCCAAGCACTGAAATGAATTTGATGTAAGTCACGCTTGTGCACATCGCCAGCTAAAAACACATTCACTGATTGCGCCTGACAAATATACGGAGCACGGTCAGCAGCAAGTTCTACGATCCATCTTTGGTCGATCTCTGGTGCAGTTTTGAAAACATCTTTTTCTAAATCGGAAAAGAAATCGAGATGTTGCACGGAACCTTCGTTAGTAGAAATCGATGACCAAGTATCTTCATCGTTATGGCCTTTTTCCTCTAACAACTTTGCCAGATGTTTATTACGCACGTTGAAAGAGCCAGTCAAAGTTTTCTGAGTGAAACTATTTGCTGCATATGGTTCAATTCCTGGTGAGGAATTTCCAGCAATTATGGAAATTGAAGCAGTCGGAGCGATTGCCAGCTTGTTGGAGAATCTTTCCATGATACCAACTTCTTCCGCATCCATGCATGGTCCGCGTTCCTCGGCAAGTTTCACTGATGCGGCATCAGCTTCTTCTTTTATATGTTTAAATATTTTATTATTCCAAACTTTTGCCATAACTGACTCTACCGGCACACCCTTACCTTGCAGGAATGAATGGAAACCCATCACTCCAAGACCGATCGAGCGTTCGCGCATCGCGGAATATTTGGCGCGTGCCATGCTAGGCGGCGCTTTCTTGATGAAATCCTCAAGCACGTTATCCAAAAACCGCATCGTATCCTCTATGAATAGCGGATCATCTTTCCATTCTTCGAAATATTCGAGATTAAGCGACGACAAACAACAAACAGCCGTGCGCGATTTTCCATGATGATCATAACCGGTCGGTAAAGTGATTTCGCTGCACAGGTTCGAGGTTTTGACTTTCAATCCAAGTTTTTTGTGATGTTCAGGGATTCTTTTATTTACGTTATCGATGAATAATAAATATGGCTCACCTGTTTCGATACGCGCGATCAGGATTTTAATCCATAGTTCGCGTGCATTCATAACATGAATAGGCGTGCCCTCTTTCGGGCTGCGGAGCGTCCACGGTTCATCCTTTTCCACTGCTTCCATGAATGCATCCGGTATCACTACCCCGTGATGGATATTTAAAGTCTTGCGATTCGGATCACCGCCAGTAGGTTTTCTGATTTCAATGAATTCTTCAATCTCCGGGTGATCTACCGGCAGATATACAGCCGAACTGCCGCGCCTAAGACTCCCTTGTGAAATGGCGAGCGTCAGCGAGTCCTGCACACGCATGAAGGGTACTACGCCAGAAGTTTTGCCGTTGCCACGCACTTTTTCGCCAATGGAACGTAAATTTCCCCAGTAACTACCGATACCGCCACCACGAGCTGCCAACCAAACATTTTCATTCCACAGATTAACAATTCCTTCCAGGCTATCATCGGTTTCGTTCAGGAAGCAGGAAATCGGCAGACCGCGCTCAGTGCCACCATTGCTCAAAATCGGAGTGGCAGGCATGAACCACAAATTACACATATAACGTAGTAAGCGATCGGCATGCTGCTCATCATCAGCATAAAAGCTAGCAACTCGAGAGAATAAATCGCGGTAGCTTTCGCCAGGTAATAAGTAGCGATCCTCCAAGACGGCTTTTCCGAACTCGGTTAATTTATCGTTAGGCGATAGGCTGGCTGAGGCTAACATCTTTGTGAAATACCTAAATAACTATCGTTAATGTTGTCGTTACTGTTGTTGTTACTATTACTACTATGAACTCAGCTGTCTATAAAAAAATGGAATATTTTGTATAAAATTGTTACAAGCCATACTATATATAGTATTTATACCGCATTTACTGTTGCCAACTTGTGGAAAAGCAGTAGATAGTTTCTGTTAATTATTTGAATCATAAGGAGGAAAGTGTATGTCAGAAAAATATCATCCTTTTTTGCGTGTTCTGCACTGGATTGTGGGGCCGCTGATAATAATCATGCTTGCCCTTGGCTGGTGTATGGAAAATCTCCTCGGGAAAGAAGACCCGATCCGCCCAGCAGCATTTGATTTGCATAAATCCATCGGAGTTGTTTTGCTTCTTCTCATTCTTATGCGGATAGCAACCCGTCTTTCCACCGCAGTTCCACCCTTGCCTGGAACCATGCACCCACTGATAAGGATCAGCGCGAAGGTCACACACTATATTATATATGTGTTGATGGTACTGATGCCGCTGACCGGCTATGGCATGACCAACAGCTTCGGCTACCCGGTAAAATTATTCGGGCTGCCCTGCCCTAAAATCTTCCCAGACGATAAGGCAATGGGCGGAATTTTCCGTGAATGCCATAAAATCTTCGGCTATGCGCTGATGATACTGGTAACTCTGCATATCACCGCTGCAATTTACCACCGTTTCTTCGATCGGCAGGAAAATAATGTTCTACCCAGGATTACATGAGAAAATTATATATACTTCTCGCGCTACTGATTATTTATGCGGTAGCGACCATATATATAGTACCAGCTTTTTCCGATAAGCAGCAAATCGCAGCGGGGATAGAAGGGACAGTAAAGGAAATAACCGGACGGGATGTGATATTTTCCGGCGAGACAACGTCCAGGTATTTTCCACTACCGCACTATGTGATACCAGCAATCAAAGTAAAAAATGCGGAAGGCATCCTCCCAGAATTCATGCTAGAAACCGGAGAGGTTTCAATCCGACCATCAGTACTCTCGCTTCTTATGCTTAAGCCCAAAATGGCAAAAGCTATTATTACCGCTCCGGTTTTGCATATAAATACAGCGGACAGAAAGCCAGTGGAAATCGACTTTTTAAACGCTGAGATTACGGAATCCGGCGCGGTTAAGGGAAATTTCGCTGGAGCAATCAGCCTTGAAGCCAAGTTCGGCAAGTATACAGCGACGGAGAATAAATTGCCGGTTGCGGGCAGTGTTTCCGCTGGCGCGGCAAAAATTGCGTTCGATGGCACTATAGCCAATCCGGGACAGAATCCGGTTTTTTCCGGGAAGATTTCCGCCGATATCAACACACTACCTAAAATCATCGCCGGCTATACGGGAATAGTAGATAAGTTGCCCACGCCATTGCTGGAAGAACGCTTCACCATTAACGGCAAAGGAGAAGCATCAGCTCTAGGTGTAAAAATAACCAATAGCGAGACTACTTTCATCGGCAGCAAGGGCATCGGTTCACTAGAATTTAGACCAAACGACGGTTCCGGACCACTCATCGGCATTGCGATCAGAATGGACAAAATAGATCTTGATGCACTTAATGCGCAGCCAGACAATAAAAATCCTGAAAAAGCTGAAACAAAAACAGAAATTCAGCCACTACCAGATACTCTTGCAGTGGTCCTAGATGTAGCAATTGGAGAAGTTAATTACCGCAAGCAAAAAATAAATGATGTACGGCTTAAGGCAACGCTTACAAAGGATTCTCAGGTAGTAGATGATTTTTCTTTTGGTTTTCCTGGAAATTCCAGGATGGAAATTTCCGTAATTCCAAGTACTGACCAGAGCGGACAGGGAACGCAGCTAAATGGTCATATCAAACTTTACGGAGATAACCTGGGCGAATTTACTGAATATTTTAGTAAGTTTGGATTCACCACACCGAAAATAAACTTGGAAAATTTCTTCGCTGAGAGCGATTTCGTCATGACGGCGGAAAAAATATACTTACCCGACATGGACATATTACTCACTGATGCAAACTTGAAAGGCAAAGCGCTGCTTGACCGGACTGGCAAGAATTTTGAAGCGATAATCCAAGCTGCAAGCCTAGACTTAGATAAGATATTATCCACCATAGAACTTGCCGTTCCAGAGAATAGTACAGCAAGTGGAGCGGCACAAAACCTTACGGCTTTCGACAGTTTAAGGACTTTTCCATACAAGATCAGAGTGGCGTTTGCCGCAGATGATATGAACTATTCCGGGGATAGATATACGAAAGCAGGTGGTGAATTCGAGGCAAATGGCGGTGTATTGACCACCAGGTTCGAAGGAAAATCACAACTATCAGGAGATATGAAAACTGCAATAAAAATCTATGCCTCAGGCCTTAAACCAACCTTCCAAGGCAGCATAATTGCCGATCGATTGACGCTAAATGATTTCATCGCTCTCCGGGAAAAATTAGAGAATGTGATTTATTTTAATGGAGAAAAACCCGCCGCGCCTGCACCAAGATTCGATATAGATGTAGCGGAAGCAAAAATCTGGCCTACGGCAGCACTAAATTTCTCCGGTGCAAATTTTATGGATGGAACATTAGAAATTAATGCAAAAACCTTCACTATAGGGAAGTTAGAGTTCCATGATTTATCAGCAACAGCAAAAATGCAAGACGGTATATTATCGGTCGATCCCTTTAAGGCCGGCTTGTTCGGTGGCACACTTGATCTGAAGGCTAATATCTCAACCAGAGGGCGGCCAGATGCCAGCATAACCTATGCCCTGGCCAATGCCGACCTGAAACCTGCCTTGGCTCTCATAGCAAAAACTGATAGAATTTCTGGACATTTCGGCATCAGTGGCTCCGCCAGTTTTTCTGGATTCAACATCAATGACTGGATGAGTCAGGCGCAGGGAAGTGCCGCCCTTGTGATACGTGGCATTGAAATGTCAGGATTCGATCTGAAAGAAATATATGAAAGGCTGGCGAATATGAAAACGCCAAATGCCTATGACACCTTCATGCAAAATGCTTTCTCCACCGGCGCTACGAAATTCGAATTCTTCGGTGGCGATCTATTTTTGAATAATGGTATCCTTTCTGCCAAGGATCTGACATTGCGGAGCGCTTACATAAATAAAGGGACTTTCGCAGCAAAGCTTAACTTAGCAACACTAAACATGGATTCAACCTTGAATATCTCCTGCCTCACCCAAGATTCCCACGGTATTCCAATTGTGTTTAGTATGCGTGGTACTATTGATGACTCACAGGGACGGTGGGATTACAGTGCATTTAAACCCTATTGGCAGGCAAAAGCGCTAGAAAAAACCAAAAGCTGATAATAACTATTTGTTCACTACCAGTTTTTATGGCATAGGGAATATTGGTATGAAATAAAAGGACAATATGCTTTTTCCAATCGGTGTATTAGTAGTAATTGGGTGTGTTATCGGTGGTTATGTGATGCACCATGGCAAGCTACCGGTGCTGTGGCAGCCAAATGAATTCATTATTATTATCGGCGCTTCCATCGGCGCATTTATAATATCCAACCCCCCCCATATAATAAAAGGGGTATTGAAAAATCTTAAAGTCCTGATGAAGGGCGCTCCGTTTAACAAGGCGGCTTATATAGAACTACTTCAACTATCGTTCCTGCTTTTCAAAACCGCACGCACTAAAGGTATGCTTGAACTGGAAAGCCACATAGAAAATCCCCACGAAAGTCAGATATTCGCCAAATTTCCGAAAGTCTCTCATGATCATCACGCCATGGAGTTTTTATGTGATTACTTAAGGCTTTTGACCATGGGCATCGACAATCAATACGCAATGGAAGACGTGATGAACGCCGAGTTAGAAATCCATCACAAAGAATCTCATACCATCGCACATGCAGTAACCTTGATGGGTGACGGAATGCCAGCACTGGGTATTGTTGCAGCAGTGCTAGGCGTTATCACAACCATGGGCTCAATAACCGAACCACCAGAAATATTGGGCGGGTTGATTGGTGCAGCCTTGGTCGGAACTTTCACTGGCGTGTTAGTTTCTTACGGATTCATTGGTCCTATGGGTACTTCCATGGCCACATATGGCGAACAGCAGGCAAAATTTTTGGAATGTATAAAAGTGGGAATAATAGCCCATATGCAAGGAAATGCCCCACAAGTCACTGTGGAATTCATGCGGAAAAACATTCCCTCCGATTTCCGACCAACGTTCGCGGAAGTAGAAGCGGCACTTTCTGCTGAACCAGCTCCAGCTGGTTAAAGGTTACCTAAAAGCCCATGGCTGAGAAGAAAAAAGAAGAAGAGAAAAAAGCTCTCCCCATCATCAAAAAGGTGAAGAAAGTCTCAGGCGGCGGGCATCATGGTGGCGCGTGGAAAATCGCTTATGCTGATTTCGTTACAGCGATGATGGCGTTTTTTCTACTCCTATGGCTGCTCACTACCACCCCAAGCAAAACCTTACAGGGCATCGCCGATTATTTCGCCCCCACTATTGGCTTGAAAGACCAGATGGGTATCGGCTTCTACGGCGGGAAAGTCCCACTTAACGAAGGCACTAACCAGAGCGATGCCGCATCAAAAGTCACCATCGTATACGGCACCCCGAATAGCGGGCCGACAGTAAGAGAGCCAACAAAAAAACCTAAAGCCGATGAGGAGGATAAAAATCTGGAGGAGGAGGTTTTTAAGAAGGTCAAAGATGAGATCTACCACACGGTACAAACTAATGCTGATTTGCAAGGTTTGGTAAAAAACATCAGCATCACTGAAACTGATGAGGGTCTAAGGATAGATATTTTTGATCTAGACCAGATTTCTATGTTTAAAGTCGGATCAATCGAGCTTGAGCCAAACGCGAAAAAATTGTTGAAAAACGTTGCCGGAATAATCCAGAAATTGCCAAACCACATTTCCGTCGCCGGACACACAGATTCTCGCGCTTATGCAAATGGCAATAATTATACGAACTGGGAGCTTTCTGCCGATCGTGCTAATGCCAGTCGCCGGTTCTTGGAGCAATCTGGCGTTGATGCTGAGAAAATCAGTAAGGTTGAAGGTTATGCCGATAAGGAGCGGCTGGTACCTAATGACCCGAATTCACCATTGAATCGCCGCATTAGCATCACATTACTTTATAAATCAGTGGCACATTACAGCGAAAAACCGGCGCCAGAAGCCTTCATCAGCAAACCGGAAATCAGTAATGGCTCACTTTTGACGATAAAGCCACAAGATGACGAGAAGAATGCGCCCGTGCCGATGCCAAACCCTGCCGGGCCAGAAAAAACTATCGACCAACTTCTGGATTTACCAACGAAGTGACAGTTAGGAAATAATTATAGGGGGCAACCAACGCTTTTCCAGTCACGGCCTTGCAACAAAAAATGATTGTGCTATAAGAGCTTGCAAGATTTTAGATTCCTCAAGGGAGAATGCTATAATGAAACAAATATATTTGGAACTGATCCTGCTCATTGAGCGCCTACATAGAAGGTTCCTGGACGTTATAAAAAACGAGCTGGATCGCCTTGGTATTGAAGACATAAACAACGTTCAGACGTTGATTTTATATAACATAGGTGCGGAAAACCTGACTATCGGGGAACTTACCAATCGCGGCTATTATCTTGGCTCCAATGTTTCTTATAATATCAAAAAACTGGTAGAGAACGAATATCTGGTACAGGAGCGCTCAGCGCATGACAAACGCTCAGTAAAAATAAAACTTTCACAGAAAGGTTTACACCTTTGCGAAAAAATCGACAGCCTTTATGAAAGGAATATAAACGAGCTTGTTAGCAAGGTAATGCCGCAGGAAGATATCACTAGTTTGAATAAGAACCTGAAAAACCTAGAAGTTTTCTGGACGCGCTGGATTGCCGCGAAAATGTAGTGTATTACTACTTTCTATTGCGGGAATCCGAAATAATTGCTATATTTCAGGCGGTTTAATCATGGGTCGTATTCTCAACAAAATAAAATTCCTAGGAGCTATAGCCGCTATTTTAGCGATTGCTGTGGTTGCGATTCCAGCTAGGGCTGCCGATAAATTCATCACCATCGGTACTGGCGGGGTGACCGGCGTTTATTACCCGGCGGGCGGAGCGATTTGTCGGCTAGTAAACCGAGGCAGAAAGGAGCATGGCATTCGCTGTTCGGTTGAATCAACGGGTGGCTCAGTCGATAACTTAAATGCACTTAAGGCCCATGATCTTGACATCGCTGTTGCACAAAGCGATTGGCAATACGCTGCCTATAACGGCACTGGGGCTTTCGCCGCATCCGGAGCAAACAAAAACTTACGCGCCCTTTTCTCTATGCATAACGAGCCGTTTACCATAGTGGCACGGAAAGATTCCAATATCGTCAAATTTGACGATATAAAAGGCAAAAGAGTTAATATTGGTAATCCAGGCTCTGGCATGCGCGCCACCATGGAATTATTAATGCAGAAAAAAGGCATGAAGCTAAGTGATTTCAAGGAAGCTACCGAGTTAAAGGCCTCAGACCAGGCGCAGGCCTTGTGTGATAATAAAATCGATGTGATGATCTACACAGCAGGCCATCCGAATGGCGCAATACAAGAAGTCACCACTTCATGCGATGCTAGATTAGTCGCCGTCGAAGGCAAAGACATTGATGATCTGATAAAGGAATACCCATTCTATACTTACACCGTTATCCCCGGTGGTATGTATGCCGGAAATCCAAACGATGTAAAAACCTTTGGCGTCAAGGCAACTTTCGTCACCATGGCTGATGTGCCCGATGATGTGATTTACCAAGTGGTTAAGGCGGTATTCGATAATTTCGATAATTTCAAAACCCTGCACCCAGTATTTTCCACACTTGATCCGGTAAAGATGATAAGAGAAGGTAACACCGCGCCTCTGCATAACGGGGCTATCAAGTACTACAAGGAAAAAGGCTGGCTCCAATGATGGAACTAGTAGTCGATTTCACCAACCTGGAAAATCGCCTCCGGGAAACTTCCGAATTGTTGGGTGACCGGATGGATATGCTTCTACCCGACCCCGTGAAAGCACGAATCGGCGAGGCCAGACTTTACGAGGCGATGCGCTATTCTGCACTATCACCTGGAAAAAGGCTAAGACCGTTTCTGGTGGTATCGTCAGCGGGTATTTTCGGCGTTGGTAATACTTCGTCGCTGCAAACCGCAGCAGCCATAGAATTTATCCACGCCTACTCACTGATCCATGATGATCTGCCAGCAATAGATGATGATGATACCAGGCGCGGCCGCCCAAGCGCCCATATCCAATTCGATGAGGCAACGGCAATTTTGGCAGGCGATGCGCTATTGACATTGGCTTTCGAGGTTCTTGCCGACATGACAACCCATGCCGATCCAATGGTACGCTGCGAGCTTATCCAGAGCTTGGCAAAGGCTGCTGGACCACGCGGGATGGTGGCCGGCCAAATGATGGATTTGGTGTCTGAGACCGAAAATTTAACCATGGATGAAATTGCACATTTGCAGAGAATGAAAACTGGCGCGCTGTTTGCCATTTCCTGCGAAGCTGGGGCAATTCTAGGTAAAGCGGCACCACGCCTTAGGAACGCACTGCGCGGCTACGCACAGGACATCGGCCTGGCTTTCCAGATCACCGACGATATATTGGATTATACTAAGGGCCGTTCTCCCGCCCGCGCCCGCAGCGAAACGAGGGAAAATAAATCCGCCGGTAAGCCAACTTTCGTTACCGCTATGGGGCTGGATAAGGCAAAAACCCATGCCAGAATGCTTACCAACCAGGCGATAATGCACCTGGAAGTTTTCGACAAGAAGGCCGATATACTAAGGGAATTAGCGCGGTTCGTCGTTGAAAGGCAGCGGTAAAAAACGCCTAGACCAAATCCTGGTTCTACGGGAAATTGCTAAAACCTTAAGCCAAGCCCAAGGACTGATAATGGCGGGCAAAGTATTCTCCAAAAATAAAAAACTCGAAAAACCCGGGATGGTTTTCCCGGAAAATATTCCGCTGGAGATAAAAACCAAAGAGCATCCGTGGGTCAGCCGCGGTGGCATTAAACTCAATCATGCAATAAAACATTTCGCCATCCCGGTTGAAAATAAAATTTGTCTGGATATAGGCGCATCAACTGGCGGATTTACCGATGTGTTGCTGCATCATGGCGCGCAAAAAATTTATGCTGTTGATGTCGGTTACGGTGAGCTAGCCTGGAAACTCAGGAATGATGCACGGGTTATCGTTATGGAGCGCACCAATGCACGCAATTTGAGCCAAGAATTAATTCCCGATAATATTGGCATAATCGTTTGCGATGCGAGTTTCATTGGGCTCAAAACTATACTTCCCGCGCCTATGCAGCTTGCGGGACACGGCTGTTTTCTGGTAGCTTTGATCAAGCCACAATTTGAAGTAGCGAAACATCAGGTAGGCGAAGGCGGTATTATTCGAGATGAAAAACTGCATATGGAAGTTTGCGAAGATATAAAAAACTGGCTTGCCAACCAGCCCAAATGGAGAGTTGTCGACGTCGCCGCAAGCCCTATACTAGGCATGGAAGGCAACAAGGAATTTTTAATTGCGGCCCAATATGACTAATAAATTATTCCAATACTACTGGCTGGCACGTGACAGTTTTTTTAATTCTCTGCTGGTACCATTCAAGGACGAATCCATATATAAAGCGCTACTAGATTTCGGCCAGGTTCCAATTTTACACATCGTTATAATTGCCGTGATCTCAGGGCTTGCCGGATCATGCTTAACTTGGCTTATAGGCAGGGTATTCATCAATTGGGGAATGAAACAATCCGCCACAATAGCTCCGGAAAAGCTGGAAAAATTTAGTATATTCTTCAATAAATATTTAAAATGGCTGCTCTTGTTTTCCTGGATGGACATGGTAGGAAACTTACTGGTACTAGCTTCCGGGATTTTCAAAACTCGCTTCAGGATTTTCGTTCTGTTAGTTCTAGCCGGGAGAATTCTGTATTATGGGAGGTTTTTAATCGGTGCTATAAAATGAAAATTATTACCTGGAACATAAATTCGCTAAGACTCAGGATTGAGAACGTAAAACGACTACTGCAGTTAGAAAATCCTGATATATTGTGCTTGCAGGAAACCAAGGTGCAGGACGGTGATTTTCCTACCAGCCCATTGAAATCCATAGGATATAACCATCTATATTTCCATGGCCAGAAATCATATAACGGTGTGGCCTTGATAGCGAAAATCCCGATACATGACATCCAGCCACTAAAATTCGCCGGGCGCCAAGATAGCCGGCATATTTCCGGCTACCTAGCAAACGGCATTGAGATTCATAATTTTTACATACCTGCTGGCGTGCCGGAACCAGACGCAAAAACTAATCCGAATTTCGCCTATAAACTCCGCTATGTCGATGAAACAGCGGAATGGTTTGCAAAAAACCGCCGTAATAAGGATAAAATGATTCTGGTCGGCGATTTGAATATCGCGCCGCATGAGAATGATGTTTGGTCGCACAAACAATGCCTGAAACTCGTCAGTCATACGCCTGCAGAAACTGATAGATTAAAGACTATGCAGAAGGACTTGAATTGGATCGATGCCGGACGTAAATTCACGAGCATGGAACAAAAATCATATAGCTGGTGGAGCTACCGCGCCAGCGACTGGGAAAAATCCGATCGCGGCCGCCGCCTCGACCATATATGGGTAACAAAACCGCTGGATAAAAAATTAACTTCCTATCGCGCAATAAAAGCTGTGCGCGGCTGGGAAGGCCCGTCTGATCATGTTCCCGTAGTGGCTGTAGTATGAGGTGTAAGGTGTCAGGTGTCAGATCTAAGATTCTCGCTTCCAGTTTTTGGATTCTAGTTGCCGGTTTCTGTCTCCCTGCCCATGCCATTGAATTCCAGATGCCTATCAAATGTGACTTGGGTAAGGATTGCTTTATCCAGAATTATGTCGATACATCGAAAACTCCGGGGGAATATAAGGATTATAAATGCGGCTCAATGACTTACCCACATCACACCGGAACTGATTTCCGGATTCCGGATTATGTGCGGATGCGGGAGGGCGTTGATGTGCTGGCCGCTGCCGACGGTAAGGTGGAGCGGGTGCGCGATAGCATGGCAGATATAAGCATCAGGCAAACTGACCCGGCCACGATAAAAAAAGCTGAATGCGGCAATGCCGTAATTATAAGCCATGGCCAAGGCTGGCAAACCAGCTATTGTCATATGAAACGCGGCTCTATCGTAGTGAAACCTGGACAACAGGTGAAGGCCGGGGAAAAACTTGGGCAAGTCGGGCTTTCCGGCGATACGGAATTTCCGCATGTGCATTTCGAGGTGCGGCACAACGGCAAGGTAATAGACCCGTTCACTCAAGACCAACCAGGCTGGGGTTGCAATGCTGTCAGCGGGCTTGACCATTCTCTATGGTATCCACCAGCTCGGGAAAAGCTTGCCTATAATCCTACCGCTTTGCTTTCCGCTGGTTTTGCAAACGGAGAACCGAATGAAGATGCCGCATTGGATGGCCAATATAATAATTTGCAATTCCCGCCCAATGCAAAATTCATGGTGCTCTGGGCAGAGATGATGGGAGTGCAAAAAGACGATGAACTGATGCTGCAGATCATTGCTCCTGACGGGCATGAAATTTTCTCAAAACAGGCAGATTTTCCAAAGAATAAAGCGACGGTATTTTTCTATGCCGGAAGTAAGCTTTTGATGAATGCCTGGAGACCTGGAACTTATAAGGGTCGGATAATCCTTATCCGCAAAACACCGAGCGGCGAAACGAATACAATTTTCGATGAAACGCGTGAACTGGCGGTTAAAAGCCTAACAACGCTACCAGAATAATTAGCTATTATAATTATCCTCTGGCTCCGCCGGTGGAGGCGTAGGATTTTCTTGCCGTGATGATATACCACCGCGCAGGAATGCTGGGATATGCGACTCTGGATTCGGTATATTCTCCGTACTGCCTTGCACCGTATCTCCAACCGATTCCTGGCTGTTTTGCTCCAGTTGTGGCTGAGGAGGCGTTCTTACCGGTTCCGGTCCAGCTTCATTGAGAACGCGTAGATAATGATCAGCATGCTGAAAATAATTTTCCGCCATGACCCGGTCGCCATCAGCCAGTGCGTCGCGCGCTAGGCCAAGATATTTATCGCGTGCACCGAGTGCTCTTTTTACTGCCCCACCACCAAAATCTGAACCACCATTGCCACCGCCCGCTCCGTTATAGCCGGTTCTCCGATGATCTGAACGGTTATCGGAACGATGTTTTCTAAATGGCCGGCGCTTCATCTGCGGCCTAGGTTTCATATGGTCCATACTTCTCCTTCTGTTATATTTTTTTGAGCACTAAACATCGCTCGATGCCAGCCAAATCCTTATGCGTGGCAACCAGCGATAGACTATTTATATTTATTACTTCCAACAAATCTGGTTTCTGATTTTTTCCGATTTCTATCAGCGCTATTCCATCATCTTCCAACATTCTAGCCATTTGCGGCAGAAGCTCACGATAACAGAAAACACCATCCTCTCCGCCATTCAATGCAATATGCGGCTCGAAGTTTTTCACTTCCGGAGCCAAGTTTGCAAAATCACTTTTTCTGATATAGGGCGGGTTGCTTACAATTAAGCCGAACTTTTCGTTCAACCCCTCACCCCAACAACCTGAAACAAATTCTGCCCTGTCACCAAGGCCTAGATTCATGCTGTTTTCTTCGGCTACAATAAGGGCAGCGGCGGATATGTCAACTCCAAAACCGCTGGAATGCGGAAATTCTTTCAGCAATGTGAGCAAAAGGCAGCCTGTACCCACTCCTAGATCAAGGATTTTTATCCCCGAATCACGGGGGAAATATTCCAGCGCTGCATTGATTATCGTTTCGCTATCCGGCCTAGGAATCAGCGTATCCTGCGTAACTTTAAATTCCCGCCCATAAAATTCTTTTTTGCCGATTATGTATGCAACCGGCTCTCCATTTTTCCTGCGCGCAATTAACTTTTGGTATTCGTTTTGCTGCTCGGGATTCAGCGAAAAATCCCCCACTATTATTTTTTCTACCGGGATTTTTAGGAGGTGAGAAAGCAGAAGCCTGCTATCCAGCGCGGGAGATTCAATGCCAGAATCCTTAAGTTGGGCAGATGCGGTTTTTAGCATAAATTCATAACGAATTTATAGGCTTTCGGAAAGCCGCGCTGCTTCATCCTCAGAAACCAATGCCTCGATTATTTCATCAAGTTCGCCTTCGTTCACTATCGAATCAATTTTATACAGCGTCATGTTAATCCGGTGGTCGGTAACGCGCGATTGCGGGAAGTTATAAGTGCGGATGCGCTCTGATCTATCGCCTGAACCTACCTGCCCCTTGCGCGTTGCCGCCCGTGCCGCATCTTTCGCCGCACGCTCGGCCTCATAAATGCGCGAGCGCAGAACCTTCATCGCTTTCGCTCTGTTTTTGTGCTGCGATTTTTCATCCTGCATAGATACTACGACCCCAGTCGGAATATGGGTTATGCGTACTGCACTATCGGTGGTGTTCACTGATTGCCCACCGGGTCCCGATGAACGGAAAACATCGATGCGCAAATCCTTCTCCTCAATTTTTATATCAACCTCCTCAGCTTCCGGCAAAACTGCAACTGTTGCCGCTGATGTATGAACGCGGCCGCTGCCTTCAGTTTCCGGCACGCGCTGCACGCGGTGAACGCCGCTTTCAAATTTTAGCCGCGCGAAAACTCCCTTACCGGTTATTTCCGCTGATGCTTCTTTGTATCCGCCAAGCCCCGTATCAGAAATCGACATAATTCCAAACTTCCAACCGTGGTTTTCCGCGTATTTCTGATACATGCGGAACAGAACAGCCGCAAACAAAGCCGCTTCCTCGCCACCAGTTCCGGCGCGCACTTCCAGAATGGCGTTTTTCTCATCCGCCTCGTCTTTCGGCAATAGCGAAACTTTTAAAGTTTGTTCAATTGCCGGAAGCGTTTTTTTTAATTCCCGGAGTTCCTCCTCGGCCATTTCTTTCATTTCTTTATCCATTGCTGGATCAGCCACAATCGCCTCCGCCTCAGCCACGGCTTTCTTGGCTTTATCGAACTCATGAATATTATCCACGATTGGTGTCAGATCCGAATACTCCTTGGAGAGCCGGGCAAATTCTTTGCCGCCGAGCGCTGCCGGATCGCCCATTTTTCTCTCCATCTCGGAATGCTTGACGATTAGTTCCTGGAGTTTTTTTTCAAATGACATCTAACTCTCTTACTACAGTTTTTCTTTCGTCTCTTCACCGGTTTTCATATTTTTAATAATATAAAAACCTTCTCTAATTTCGTTATCACCTATAATAATTGCATGAGTTGCAGACATTTTATCTGCTTTCTGCAATTTCTTTTTTAGATTGCTTCCGTAAATAATTTCACAATGGTTATTTTCTTTTCTATTAGCTAACTCTAAAGCCCAAAGAGTTGCTTCCTCACCGATGGGTAGAATAACTGTTCTCTCTTCCTCTTTCTTCTCAAACTTCACCCCCAGCATCAACCTCTCAATCCCCGCCGCGAAGCCAACCGCCGGAGTTTCTGGACCGCCCATATTAGCGATCAACCCGTCATATCTCCCACCCGCCAGAACCGTATTCTGCGCTCCCAGTTCCTCTGATTCGGAAATGAATTCGAATACCGTATGGTTATAATAATCGAGTCCCCGCACGATTTTCGGATTTTCGGTAAAATCAATTGTCAGACGCTTTAACCCATCCTTCACTTTCGCAAAAAAATCTTTCGATTCCGCATCTAGACTTTCCGGCATCAGCGGCGCGTTTTTTATAATTTTTCTATCTTCTTCATCCTTTGAATCCAAAATCCGCATTGGGTTTTTTTCCAGACGATTTTTGCTATCATCTGAAAGTTCGTTCCGATAATCCTGCAAATATTCTACCAGCTTATTTTGGTAATTCTCCCGGCTTTCCTTATTGCCGAGCGAATTGAGATGCAGCTTGGTGGATTTTATACCAAGCTCATGCAAAAAATGATTCGCTAGGGCGATTATTTCTATATCCGCATACGGCTCTTTTTCACCCAACCACTCAAAGTTCACCTGATGAAACTGCCGCTGACGGCCTTTTTGCGGGCGCTCATAGCGGAATAGCGGGCCAGCGGAGAATAGTTTCAACGGCAGATTCTGCTGCAACCCATTGGAAATAAATGCGCGTGCGATTCCGGCGGTGAATTCGGGGCGGAGTGTTATGCTTTCGCCACCCTTATCTTCGAACGTGTACATTTCTTTATTTACCACATCGGAAGTTTCACCGAGGGTGCGTTTGAATACTTCGGTGAACTCAAAAATTGGCGTGTGAATTTCCTTGAAACAAAAAAGCTTCGCAACGCGCCACGCAGTATCGACGACATAGCGGAATTTCTCCGCTTCTTCGAAAAATAAATCTTTCGTGCCACGCACGGATTGTAATTTCTGGGACATATTACTTACGCCGCACTTTTATTTTGGGGATTTTCGGCGGTGATTTTTTTGGCTTTTTCTTCAATCAATCCCACCAAATGCTCAACTAAATCTTCATCCTTCACTTTATGATGCGGCTTGCCATCGAAATACACTAGGTGCGTACCATTGCCACCGCCGGTGAGTCCTATCTGCGTATGCGCCGCCTCGCCAGGTCCATTCACCACGCAGCCGATCACTGAAACATCCATCGGTGTTTGGATATGCGCGATGCGTTTTTCGAGTTCCTCCACGGTTTTTATCACTTGGAATTGCTGGCGCGCACAACTCGGGCAGGAAATGATATTCACACCGCGATGCCGGATTCCCAATGTTTTCAGCATCTCAAATGCCACTTTCACTTCTTCTTTTGGATGCGCGGAAAGTGAAACGCGCACCGTATCGCCAATGCCGGCCCAGAGCAACATGCCAAGGCCCACGCTTGATTTTACCGTTCCGGAAATTAATCCCCCAGCTTCAGTTATGCCGATGTGTAGAGGGTAATCGCAGGCACTTGCCAATTGCTGATAGCTAGCCACAGCCAAGAAAACATCCGATGCTTTCACACTGATTTTAAATTCCCGAAAATCGTTATCTTCAAGGATTTTTGCATGATAAAGCGCGCTTTCCACCATTGCTTCCGGGCAAGGTTCACCATATTTTTCCAGTAAATTTTTTTCTAGTGACCCGGCATTTACACCAATCCGCATCGAGCAGCCATAATCTTTTGCCGCTTTGATTACTTCTTTGACTCGCTCATCGGAGCCAATATTCCCCGGATTAATGCGCAGGCATGCTGCGCCCGCCTTCGCCGCCTCAATCGCCCGTTTATAATGGAAATGCACATCAGCAATTATAGGAATCTGTGCTGCTTTAATAATCTCGCTCAATGCCGCCGTTGATTCCTCATCCGGCACGGAAACACGGATAATATCAGCTCCCGCCTCTTCACATTCACGTATTTGTTCAATGGTTGCACGTGCATCTGCCGTCAGCGTGGTAGTCATAGTCTGCACGGTAATCGGCGCATCACCTCCTACCGGCACGTTTCCCACCATTATTCTCCGCGATTTCCTGCGATGAATATCTCTATATGGACGAACGCTCATTGACCCTCGCTTCCGTATAATTCCTTGGCTTTTTCTATCAGCGCTTTTTCCCGGGCAGCGCTGTATTTTCTGCTATCGGCCCCGGGAGAATAAATAGCTTCATACCAGAAAACATACAGAATTACCACTAGCAGCAACGAAATAAAAACTATACTCGCCCTTGGTTTCAGCTCATGACTATAGGGATCACCATGCAGAACCATGCCACCAGAAAAAAACTCCGATTCCGCAAGATTGCGGAATGATTTAACTATTTCCGCGGATTCCAGAAAAAGAAACTCGGAATATATTCTTAAATATCCAAGACTGTATATCGCACCTGGCAATTCCTTTATCCTTCCTTCTTCCATCGCTATAAGATAAGAGGCCCGGATTTTCAAGGATTTTGCCACATCCTCAAGTTTAAGCTTTCGCTTTTCCCTTTCGGTTTTTAGGAGATTTCCGATTTCCTGAAAGGTTTGCATTGCCGCTATATCTGTTGCGGTTTTTCCGGGTTTTTTCCTTTTTCGCGCCGCCGTTCCAATTCTGCCATCACCTCAGCCGGAGTAACGCCACAATCTGCCCAGAGAATCAGCAAGTGAAATAGTAAATCCGCGCTTTCGGAAACTAATTCCTCCTTGCCTTCTGCTAGCGCTGCAATAACAGTTTCCACCGCCTCCTCGCCAACTTTCTGGGCAATTTTCTTACGCCCTTTTGCAGAAATTTTGGCAACATAAGAAACGGTTTTATCCGCAGTTTTGCGCGAAAGTATTATTTTATAAAGATCGTTTAACGTATTACTCATATCCTCACCGCTACATTATTTTTCATCAAATATTCCTTCACCTCAAGAATAGAAAAAGTTCCAAAATGGAAAACCGAAGCCGCAAGAAGCGCGCTGGCGTGGCCATTTTTTACTCCTTCTACAAAATCCTCCAATTTCCCAACGCCTCCAGATGCTATGACCGGAATATCAATGCTATCGGCTATGGCGCGCGTTAATTCTATATCGAATCCAGATTTTGTACCATCCTTATCCATTGATGTAAGCAAAATTTCCCCTGCACCATAATTTTGCATTTTTTTTGCCCATTCCAGCGCTGCTATTCCTGTAGCATTTCTACCGCCATGGGTGAAAATTTCAAATTTGTCCGTACCGGTTTTTTTTGCATCAATCGCCACCACAATACATTGCGAGCCAAATTTTTCTGCCGCCTGTTTTACGAATTCCGGATTATCCACAGCAGCGGTGTTTATCGAGACTTTATCTGCCCCGGCAAGCAGCAATTTTCTTATATCTTCCACCGTTCGTACACCACCGCCGACGGTGAGTGGCATAAAACATTGCTCAGCGGTTTTTGCCACTACATCCAGCATGATGCCACGCCCCTCATGTGAGGCAGAAATATCAAGGAAACAGAGTTCATCAGCGCCTTGCATATCATAGACTTTCGCCTGCTCCACCGGATCGCCGCCATCAACTAGGTTCACGAAATTCACGCCCTTAACCACGCGTCCGTCTTTCACATCCAGGCAGGGTATGATGCGGATTTTCAGCATTTGAGCGTTGCTATCGCTTCAGCTACGCCTATTGCACCTTCGTAAATTGCTCGGCCAGCAATCACGCCTTTTACGCCGAATTTTTCTATCTTTTTGAGCTCGATCAAATCCTCAATGCAGGAAACACCGCCCGAGGCGATCACTGGAATCGCTATATTTTCCGCCAGATTTTTCGTGCTTTTGATGTCCGGCCCTGCCATCATTCCATCGTGATCAATGTTGGTGTAAATGATGACAGCAACACCCGCATCCTCAAATTTTTTCGCCAATTCTTCGGCCGAAACCTGGGAAACTACAGACCATCCAGAAGTTGCAACCTTACCACCTTTGGCATCTATGCCAACGGCGATTTTTCCAGGGAATTTCGTGCAAGCTTCCTTGACCAACGCTGGGTTTTGCAATGCCGCTGTACCGAGAATCACTCGCGCAATACCAAGACTAAGCCATTTTTCGATACTCTCCAGCGTCCTTATGCCACCACCCAGCTGTAATTTTATTTTGCAATTCTCAATTATTGATTTTACCGCCGCACCGTTTTCTGATTTCCCACTGAACGCGCCGTCGAGATCAACTATATGCAGCCATTCAGCGCCTTGAGCAGCGAATTTGCCACCTTGCGCCGCCGGATCATCGGCAAAAACGGTGGCATCATCCATCATACCCTGCTTCAAGCGTACGCATTTGCCGTTTTTCAAATCTATTGCCGGGTAAAAAATCATTTTATCTGCAAAAAATTTCTAATAAATTTTAGCCCAGTTTCCTGGCTTTTTTCCGGGTGAAATTGAGCACCGAGAATATTGCTGCTGGCAATTACAGCGGTAATTTTCCCGCCATATTCAACTTCCGCCACCACATCATTTTTATCTTCGCATATGAATTGATAGGAGTGAACAAAATAAGCATGTTCGCCGGATTTTATTCCTTCAACCAATTGATGATTTTTTTTGATTATAAGATCATTCCAACCCATATGTGGGATTTTCATATTGGGCGTGACTTTTTCTATTCGTTTGACCTCACCTTTTATCCAGCCAAGACCTGCATGTTTACCATGCTCGTACCCTGTCTCCGCTAATAGCTGCATCCCAACACAAATCCCCAAGAACGGCTTTTTATTCTGCAAAACCTGAGTTTCCATTTCTGCCACTAGCCCAGGAACGGCCCGGATTCCTTTCATACAATCGGCAAATTCACCAACTCCAGGTAGCACGATGTGGCTTGCCTTTTTCAAATCATTCGGGTCGTCACTTATTTTTATTGCACCTTTTCTTCCGGCTGCTTTCTCAAACGCCTTGGCCGCCGAGCGCAGATTGCCGGATTTATAATCGATGATAACGACATTCATTGGCTTTAAGCGGAATGGCAAACTTTCATTTCACGCCGTAAGAATTTATACTTCGCCCCGAATTCATCGCGCGACACGACGATATTTTTCAGCTCATATCCACGTTTCACTAGGCTGTTTTCTAGCCAACCATTGCCCTCAAACCCGCATATCAACATTACTATGATATGCACTAGCGAGCAGATTTCCGTATTTGCTATTTTAGCATCTGCTAACTCCATAAATGCCATATTTATGAGGAAAAACAGGGCAGCAAGACACCACATACGGCGATAAAGCGCCCAGAGGAACGGCAGGAAAAATGCAAACCAGGAAAATCCATCCTTCACCGCAATCGCGCTTTCTAGCTTACCCGGTTTGGCATAAACCGCATATATTTTCTCACGCAGCATTACAAAATCCCTTTCGTAGAAGGTATTGATTTCGCCGCACGCGGATCGATCGCAATCGCAGCGCGTAAGGAGCGCGCCAGACCTTTATAGCATGATTCGATTATATGGTGGTTATTGGTGCCATATAGATTCTCCACATGTAGTGTGGTGCCGGAACTTTGCGCGAATGCGCCGAACCATTCCTTGAATAATTCAGTATCCATATCGCCCAGTTTATCGCGGGTGAAATTCACCTTCCATATCAGATACGGCCGTCCGGAAATATCAAGCGCCACGCGGCTTAAGGTTTCATCCATCGGAATATAAGCATGCGCAAACCGGGTGATGCCCTTGCGGTCGCCCAGCGCATCAGTAATCGCCTGGCCAACGGTGATGCCGGTATCCTCAGTGGTGTGGTGGTAATCAATATGCAAATCGCCTTCTGCCTTGATTTCCAGATCAATCAGGCTATGGCGTGAAAGCTGCTCCATCATATGATCGAGAAACCCGATGCCAGTCGCCACCTTATATTTCCCCGTTCCATCCAAATTGACGGAGACCTTTATTTTCGTCTCTTTGGTCGCGCGCTCTACAGTTGCCTTTCTCATGTTAATACTTGAATATTTGTCGGTATTTACCATATACACTAACACGAATGGATCATACAGACAAAAATAAATGGTACGGCACAACGATTTTGACCGTCCGTAAGGGCAAGGAAGTGGTGCTGGCCGGCGACGGGCAGGTTTCCGTGGGGCCGACCATAATGAAATCCAGCGCCAATAAAATCAGGAAAATCGCCGATGGTTCGATTTTGGCAGGTTTTGCTGGTTCGACCGCCGATGCGCTGACCTTATTCGAGCGTCTGGAATCCAAGCTGGAAAAACATCCGAAACAACTGGTGCGCGCCTGCGTGGAGCTGGCGAAAGATTGGCGTACCGATAGGTATTTGCGCCGTTTGGAAGCTATGATGATCGTCGTTGATAAGAATAATTCATTGGTTTTAACCGGAATCGGCGATGTTCTGGAACCGGAAGGCGGAATCGCGGCTATCGGCTCGGGCGGAAATTACGCGCTTTCAGCAGCCCGCGCGCTGGCGGAAAATTCGGATATGGGGGCCGAGGAAATCGTGCGTAAATCCATGAAAATTGCCAGCGAAATTTGCGTTTATACGAATGAGAATATTACTCTAGAGAAGATTAAATAATGTCATCATTAACCCCACAACAAATCGTAGCCGAATTAGACCGGTTCATCGTCGGACAAGACGATGCAAAAAAGGCTGTAGCCATTGCTTTGCGCAACCGCTATCGCCGCCAACGCGTGCCGGAAAATTTGCGTGAGGAAATCACCCCGAAAAATATTTTGATGATCGGCCCTACCGGCGTCGGCAAAACTGAAATCGCGCGCCGCTTAGCTAAAATTGCAAACGCTCCATTCATAAAAATCGAGGCAACGAAATTCACCGAAGTCGGCTATGTGGGCCGCGATGTCGATTCCATCATCCGCGACCTGGTCGAAATCGCCATCAACATGGCGCGCGATGCGATGCATAAAGACGTAAAACCAGAAGCGGTAACTGCAGCCGAGGAGCGGATTCTGGATGCATTGGTCGGCAAAACCGCAAGCCCCGAAACCCGCCAGAAATTCCGCGAAAAACTGCATGCTGGTGACTTAGCTAACAAGGAAATCGAAATTCAGGTGGCTGATACAGGTGGCCCTGGTGGCGGATTCCCGACATTCGACATCCCCGGAATGCCCGGCGGGCAGATCGGCATGATAAATTTGAATGATATTATGGGAAAAGCCATGGGCGGCCCGCGCACTAAAACTAAGAAAATGATGGTAGCACAGGCTTACGGCATATTACTGGACGAAGAGAGTGATAGGCTAATCGACCAAGATGAAATCATACGCGACGCGGTAAAATCCACGGAAAATAATGGCATAGTATTCTTAGACGAAATAGATAAAATTACCGCTCGCAGCGAAGTCCGCGGCGCTGAAGTCAGCCGCGAGGGCGTACAGCGTGACCTATTGCCGCTGATTGAGGGAACTAGCGTGCAAACCAAATACGGCTCGGTAAAAACCGATCATATTTTATTCATCGCATCGGGTGCATTCCATATGGCAAAACCTTCTGATTTATTGCCAGAACTCCAGGGACGGTTGCCGATTCGCGTTGAACTGGAAGCATTGACTGAGGCGGATATGGTGCGCATTCTCTCTGAGCCGGAAGCAAGCCTCACCAAACAATATACCGCACTGATGGAAACCGAAAATGTTAAGCTAAATTTCAGCAAAACTGGCATTAAGGAAATTGCCAAACTTGCCACAGAAGTGAATAAAAATGTTGAGAATATAGGTGCGCGCCGCCTACACACCATCATGGAAAAACTGCTGGAAGAAATCAGCTTTGAAGCCAGCGAAAAAAGTGGCGAAAAACTAGAAATCGATAAGAATTACGTACAATCCCACATTGGCGACATCACGAAACAAAGTGATTTGAGCAAATTTATTCTATAGTGAACCAGAGGTTATATGCCACTTCCTCCTGAATTTATAAACGTCGCTGTTGGGTTGCTGGCCGCGGTCGGAGGCAGCGGAGTTACCGGGTATTTTACCCTGAAAGCTGCCGATAAGGCGATCAGTCTAGAAAACGAAAAAGAAGAGCGCCAGGCAGCAAAAGAAGTGCAGAATATGCTGGATGCACTCGGCGTTGAAATCAGCACCATCTGGGACTTCCATATGCGCCGCATCGGGAACAGAGTGGAAAACCTAGCCGAAGGCGACATCATGGATTTATACTATCCCCTAACGCAGAATTATTTCACCATCTATGATAGTAATGCCTGGAAAATCGGCGCTATCAGGGATGCACGACTCCGGCAGGCGATCGTGATCTGCTATAATAAATGCAAGAAAGTGGTGGATGCTTTCAAATATAACAACGAATTATTGGCCGAGATGCGCAAGCTTGCACAAAAGAAGAATGTTTCATACACCAGCCTGACCAACGGTGAATCTTATATAATGAAGACGCTGGCTGGGCTAGCCAAAATAATCAAGGAAGATCATGTGGAACTGAAAGGATATGTAGAGAATTTAATGTGCCTGCTCAGCGAATGCAGAATGGATGATAGCAACAAAATCGCCGCCTGAAATTTAGCTCAAAGTTCAAATAAAACACCGCTGCAATTGATTCGCGCTTTTTACCGTATTTGGCAGCGATTTATCCCTGAGCAGCATCCAATCAAACATATTAAAAGCCTTATAAATCTCTGAAAACTCCAAATATATTTTCTCCTCGGAAATATTGGCGGACTGCAGTTGCGGATCATTTTTCACCATGGTGATTATTTCCGCTATGGATCTCTCACCATCAAAATATTTGAATATGAATTTTGCTAGATTCCCAAGCTTTAAATTAAGCTGGTTGGGCGGGTTTAAAATATTTAAAGAAGGTGCACCGTTTGCCACTGCATTGTATATCCCGGAATATACCCCATCCTGGCTGAAATGGCTTGAGAAGAATGGAATATTATCCCGGTTCTTAAAGTCAGGAATTCTCTTTTCCTGCCGTGATAAATAAAATGAATGCTTTCTGAAATTACACGCCAAAATCTCGGCGATTGCTTGTTGTTCTCTTAGCGGGAATCCGGCTATTTTGCTAAGCACTTCGTGGTTTTTTAAATAATGCGCCGGTGAGTATAATGCTTTCTCATTTCCATATTGATCGAGAAAGGTAAGCAGCTTCAACCCACACTCCCCTGCCCAATCATAAACCTGCGGCACCGTGTAAGCGCGATCCTGAGTATGCAGAAACAGATCATAAAAACCTACATCGTCTGATTGGTCTATCTCATCCTGATAAGCCGCCTCATCCCTTTTCACCCAATTAGTTGCTGGAAGTTCGTAATATACAGCTTTGCAGTTGGCAACTTGTTGCTGCAAATTCGGCTCACCCTTATTGATCATGCGCATCAGTTCTTGCATGAAATATGTCGGTGTGCGGCCATACTCAGCATAAACCATTATTCCCATCACTCCATCATCTTTCAGCACTGATTTCAGCGCCAACAAGCCTTCCGTGGGATTTGCAAGATGATGCAAAACACCGCTGCAATTTATATAATCAAATTTTCCAATATCGAGGTTCGGCAGTTCAAGCAGGGAATTATGGATAAAGCTGGTGCTCTTTAAACCTCTTATCTCTGATCTTTTTTTGGCTATTTCTATGGATGCAGAACTCATATCTATCTGCATAATTTCAGCGCCGGTGCCTCTTAACTGTTCGGCTAGATAAGTGGTTGCATCCCCAGTTCCACCACCAGCAACCAGTGCGCGGAAATTTTTGGAAAAATCCTTTTTTCCCTCAAACCCGAAATAATTAATCAAATCAAGCGAATCAAAAAAAGGCTGCCATATCTTTTTCCTCTCATCCTCGGGATTGCGCCTTGGATAAGGATAATTCTCATATTGGTTTCTTACTTCTTTGAGGTATTTTGCTTTTTCTATGCCCATAAAATCTGCGTTTAACGGAGCTTTTTATTCACTAGGCGCTATTACGCCGGATTTAATCGGTATATTGCCCCTTTCGTAAATAATCATGCTATCATAAAAACTTATTCCAAAAGTAAATCTTGTCATAAAATCCGGTGTGACAGTGCTTGGCGAATAATCCGCATTCAGTTTATCGATAAACGTTTTGCTGATATTCATAAATGATTCGGAATTATTAACTCCGCCACCAAACTTTTCCGAATATGCAGTATGTAGGTCTTCAACTATGTAGACCCCATTCTTTGATAACTTCGGATATAGAAATGCGAATGACTTCCATATGTCCCCCATTACATGGCTCCCATCATCTAAAATAATGTCAGGTGTTCCAAACTCCGTAATTATTGATTCCAGAAACTTCGGGTCGCTTTGATCGCCGATCCTAACGTGTATGTCTCGTTCTTGATGCACCGCGCATTCTGGGTCGATATCAATTCCAACGATAGTGGCCATAGGGCCAAAAAACTTTTGCCACATTTGCAACGAACCGCCTTTGGATACACCAATCTCAAGAAATATTAGATTTTTATTACGCCACCCGGATAAATGCTTTTCATAGATGGGGAAGTAATGCATCCATTTATTTATTGGTTTACCTTGGTGTGTTTTAAATTCTTGCCAAAGATTCATTTTGAAACTCAAGGCTCCTTTCCTATTTGAGGAGCATCTCTAATCGGTATGGTGCCCCTTTCATAAACAATCATGCTATCATAAAAACTTATTGCAAAAGTAAATCTCGTCATAAAATCCGGTGCAATAACGCCCCGCGCATAATCGGCATTTAGCTTATCAACAAATGTTTTGCTAATATTTACAAATGATGCCGGATTATTAATTCCACCGCCATATTCTTCCCAATATGCGGTGTGCAGATCCTCAACTATATAAACTCCGTTTTTTGATAATCTCGGATATAGAAATTCAAATGATTTCCATATGTGCTCCATCACATGGCTGCCATCATCCAAAATAATATCCGGCATTCCAAACTCAGTAATGATGGATTCTAAAAACTTTGGATCGCTTTGGTCACCAATTCTAACGTGTATGCCCGGCTCTTGATGGGCTGCGCATTTAGGATCAATATCAATCCCCACAATAGTGGCCATAGGCCCAAAAAACCTACGCCACATTTGCAGCGAGCCACCTTTGGAAACGCCGATCTCAATAAATGTTAAGTTCTTATTGCGCCACCAAGACAGGTGCCTTTCATAAATGGGAAAGTAATGCATCCATTTATGTATTACTTTCCCTTGATTAGTTTTGAAGTCTTGCCAGAGATTCATATTAAAGATTCCATTTAATTTTGAAAATAATACAAGATAACAATATAAGATGGGATTAAAATAAATGCCATGACCATAAAAATCGTCACCTGGAATGTAAACTCGATCAAATCACGGCTCAGTGGTGTGGTAGCATGGCTGAAAGAAAACTCACCGGATATCGTGTTGTTTCAGGAACTCAAATGTGAAACTCAGGCTTTCCCTTATTTGGAAATCGAGGAATTGGGCTATAACATCGCGGCACACGGCCAGAAAACCTATAATGGCGTGGCGATTCTTTCAAAATTCCCCATAGAGGAGACAATTAAAGCTCTGCCTGGTGATGCCGCGGATGATCAGGCACGGTATATCGAATCAGTAATTTCCGTTTCCGGCAAAATTCTGCGCGTTGCCAGCGTTTATGTGCCAAATGGTCAAAGCCCTGACAGCGAAAAATTCCAATATAAATTAAAATTCCTGGAGCGGCTTAAAACATATGCGGAGAATCTGCTTGAATATGACGAGACCCTGGTAATCGGTGGGGATTATAACGTTGCGCCTGAACCGATAGACGTTTTCGATCCTATCCGGTTAGATGGCACTACCTGTTTCCACCCAGAAGAACGTGCACGGCTTAATGCGATTTTATACTTGGGATTTACCGATGTTTTTCGCGCGAAATGCCCAGAAAAAAAGCAATATAGCTGGTGGGATTACCGCGCCGGGGCTTTCCAACAGAATCAAGGAATGCGGATAGATCTGCTGCTGGCTTCGCCCCACGCTGCGGATTTAGTGATAGATTCCGGCATCGACGAACGCCCACGTGCCGCAGAAAAAGCCTCTGATCATGCACCGGTTTGGTGCACGTTGGATGTTTAGACGCTGGTAAGGCGTTTCAAAGTTTCTTCTTTGCCCAAGATTTCCATGATTTCAAAAATCCCGCCGGGGGAGGAGCTGCATCCAGTTAATAATATGCGTAATGCGGGAAAAATCACTCCTGGCTTCAGATTTTCTTTAGACATAAATTCTTTAACTTTGCTTTCAATTTCTTTTAACTGCCAATTTGGTGCGGCATTTAAAATTTCTATTATTTTTTGAATTGCAGGTTTAGGGCTTTCATTTAATTTCTTTTTGTCCGCATCAGAAATTAGAGGCATGTACACACAAAATTCGGCTAGAGAAGCAAGTTGTTGAATAGTTTGTGCTTGAATTTTTAAGATATTAATTGCTTTTTTAATTCTTTGCCAATTCTCCTCAGATTGCCAGTTTTCTTCTGAAATACTGTCATAAACTTTAATGAATGGCTTAATTAATTCTATTAGTCTTTCATTATCTGCCTGTTTTATATAATGCCCGTTCAGGTTTTTCATTTTATCAAAATCTAGCCGCGCCGGAGCTTTGTTGATGCCAGAAATATCAAACCATTTTATCGCTTGTTCACGGCTGATAATTTCATCGTCGCCATGGCTCCAGCCGAGTTTGAGCAAATAATTGCATAAAGCTTCCGGCAAATATCCCATTTTTTCATATTCCTGCACCCCAAGCGCGCCGTGGCGTTTGGAGAGTTTTGCACCATCAGGTCCGTGGATCAGCGGGATGTGCGCAAAAATCGGCACAGGCCAGCCCATCGCTTCGTAAATAATCATCTGCCGGGCCGAATTGGTGAGATGATCATCGCCACGGATGATGTGAGTCACGGCCATGTCATGGTCATCTACAACAACAGCCAGCATATAAGTCGGCGTGCCATCACCGCGCAAAATCACCATATCATCCAACTCGGAATTTTTTATCACCACATCACCCTGCACCTGATCACGGATAATTGTTTCTCCTTCGAGCGGCGCTTTGATTCGGATAGAGGGTTTGATACCTGCTGGCGGTTTTTCTTTGGATTCCCGCCATTTCCGGTCGTATTTATAAACCTTGCCTTCCGCTTTTGCTGCTTCGCGTTTTTGCAACAATTCTTCCGGTGTTTCATAGCAATAATAAGCCTTGCCTTCCGCTAATAATTGCAAGGCAACCTCGGCGTGGCGCGCAGCGCGATGTGATTGATAGATTATTTCGCCATCTGGCTTCAGATCAAGCCAATCCATACTTTTTATTATGGCTTCTATTGCCTCAGGTGTAGAACGCGCCTTATCGGTATCCTCAATGCGGAGTAGGAACTTCCCACCCGTGTGTTTGGCATAAAGCCAATTGAACAGCGCCGTCCTGGCACTGCCGATATGCAGCATCCCGGTGGGGCTGGGCGCGAAACGGGTGATTACTTGGCTGGACATATGGCGCAATCTTATAGTAAAACCTTGGGCAAATGGCAAAAAATAAAAACATTTACCAGGGCTTGAACCAACTCGGGCGGAAAGCGGCGATACCAGAATCGCCGGAAAAGGCAAAGCTTGAAACAGTGCCAAACCCAGCCAAGGGCCAGAATTATGTGGTGCGGTTCACCTGCCCGGAATTCACTAGCCTTTGCCCCATCACCGGCCAGCCGGATTTCGCAGAATTGGTGATTGATTACATTCCGAAAAATTTTTTACTGGAAAGCAAATCGCTGAAATTATATCTGAGCTCGTTCAGGAATCATGGCGCGTTCCACGAAGCCTGCACGATGGAAATTGCGAATCGTTTAGTGAAAGAATTGCAGCCTGTGTGGCTTCGGATCGGTGGATATTGGTTCCCGCGCGGCGGAATTCCGATTGATGTTTTTTACCAGACGGGAGATTTACCGAAAGGAGTTTGGCTTCCGGAACAATCTTAAGCTGTTTCGCCTTCAAAAGTTATTGGTACAGATTTTTGATGATTGTATCCGTATTCCTTTTCCATGCGGGATTTGGTTTCCACTGAAGGCTCACCCTTACCACCCTCTAAAATCATCCCGTAATCTAAAGGCTCAAACCCGAAATCCTTGGCGCTCCTCAACGCCTGATGCAAACGAAGCATATCATCCCCGCGCACGGCGATATAATAATATTCCCTCTCGCCTTTTTCGTTATTGCCTTTGATGAGTAGTAGATAGAGTTGCTTCTGCGCAATCAGCTTGTGCAGATCATTGAACTGCATTATCTAACGGTTTAATTCATCGCGCTGAACAACACCTTGGTCTGTAAAAGATGTATTAAATCTTTCTAATAAGAGCGCATCTACTCTGGATGGTAACTCTTCTCCGCGCTCAAGCTTACCAGCAAGAAAACTAACTTGAATATTACTTATTAACATACTGCTTATCTCCCTCTACTTGTGTTTGCGTGCATCTGTGCTGTCTGCGTTATCATTTGCTGAGTTGCAGCGAATTGCCCCCAGGTTTGACCTCCTCCAGGACCTTCACCACCGCTGGATGGAGCAGATCCACCGCCACCGCCACCAGATCCGCCGCCGCCCTCACCACCGGCATTAAGATTAATTATAGCAGTTCCAAATACACCACAGCCCAGTATATGTTTTATTTGATCGACTCCGCCTGCTAAACCATCACATGCAAGCTGTTCACTGGTACCCGATGTAAAAGGGGCCGCTATATACCCAGCTGGCCCATCCTTGTCTTTAAGTGTGAATTTGGTCAGTACCGACTTAAGGGGAGATGACAACCCTCTGAAGAACCCTGCAAATAACCCTGAAAGAAATCCCATACACTCCTCCACTATCTCCTTTCATTTATATCACAACTCCGACCGGATTTATATTAAATTTTTGTTACAATCATGGCACCGGGAGTGCTTTAGGCTATCCGTGGAGAGCGGAGAACCGCAGGCAGGGCAGAAACCCACGGGGGTTGGAACTAAATCATCATTCACGGCCACTCTATCATCGAAAACGAAGCACTCACCCTGCCATTTTTTTCCTTTATTTCCAGTATCTTCCAGGTATTGCAAAATTCCACCCTGCAAATGATAAACATTCTTAAATCCCAGTGTTTTTAGGTAAGCTGTTGATTTTTCACATCTTATTCCACCAGTGCAATACATTCCGATCGGGGAATCCCGGTTCAGATCCTTATTCTTCTCAAGCCAAGCTGGAAAATCCCGGAAATTACGGGTTTTAGGATTTATCGCACCAGCGAAATGGCCGATTTTCACCTCGTAATCATTTCTGGTATCGATGATTTGAACGCCTGGCTGTGCCATAAACTCATCCCAGTCCTTGGGTTTTATATAAGTGCCAGCGTAGTTCCTGGCATCAAGATTCAGTATGCCAAGCCGAACGATTTCACTTTTAAGCCGCACTTTCATGCGCTCAAACGGCTGGAAATCAGCATAGCTTTCTTTCCATTTTAGGTCAGAAAATCTCGCATCGGCGCGAATAAAATCTAACAGAGCATTAATGGCTTCGCGACTGCCAGAAATGGTAGAGTTTACTCCTTCAGAAGCCATTAGCACCGTACCTTTTAAGCCCTGCGAATTACAAAACTGCAACCATTCTGGGCGCTTCTCGGCATAATCCGGAAAATCGGCGAAATGGTAGAAAGCGGCGATAACAATATTGTTTTCCATAGCGGTAATATATATTGTGTCGCGTACAAGGCAATTATTTATTATTGATAATCGATTATCAATTAAGTTATAACAAAGCATCATGTTGGAATTAGAAGGAGTTTCGCACGGATTTGCCGGCAAGGCGCTATTTGCACTGGAGCGCCTGGAGATAGTACAGGGAAAGCATCTTCTGATACTGGGTAAAAGCGGCAGCGGCAAAACCACATTGCTCAACATTATCGGGGGACTTTTGCATCCGTCCACAGGTGCGGTGCGAATGGAAGGAACCGATATATATTCACTAAAACCTGGCACCAGAGATAAATTGCGAGGGGCTAATATTGGATTTATTTTTCAGAGGTTGTACCTGGTGCCAACGCTTTCGGTTATAGAAAATCTGTTGCTCGCTAATTATCTAGCCGGGAAAAAGCAAAACCGGATGCATGGCTTGAAAATCCTGGAAACCCTTGGCATCAAGAATAAGAAAAATGCTTACCCAGAGAATTTAAGTTTCGGCGAGGCGCAACGAACAGCGATTGCGCGCGCGCTGATGAACGAACCGAAAATCATTATTGCCGACGAGCCTACTAGCGCCCTGGACGATGAATCCTGCACCAACGTAATTCGATTATTGATCGGCGAAGCTTCAGAGAGAAATTGCAGCCTGATCGTCGCCACACATGACCAAAGAATAAAAGATCTTTTCCCTGACAGGATCACATTATGAATCTACTGAAACTCAGTGCTTCATATATATTCCGGCGGCCACTAAGCAGTGCTTTGAACTTTCTGCTACTTACATTTGGCATTGGCGTCGCAGTTCTGCTGTTGATTTTCAGTACTCAATTGGAAAAACGTTTCAGTTGGGACCTGTATGGAATAGATCTGGTAGTGGGAGCCAAGGGTAGCCCGCTGCAGCTGGTGCTTTCCACCCTGCTGCATTTGGATATCCCAACTGGTAATATCCCAGAATCTTCTATAAAAAAAATCGCTGAGAGCAAGCTGGTTAAGCGCGCCTATCCTATAGCTCTCGGCGATAGTTATCATGGATTTCCCATCATGGGTGCCGGCTTGTCTTACATGACAAAATTTAGCCGTCTGAACTTGGAGGAGGGTTATTGGCCAACGCGCAAGATGGAAGCTTTGATTGGCTACCAAGTGGCGAAAAGAACCGGCCTCAGGAAGGGCGATCATTTCATTGGCAGTCATGGATTCGGTGAAAGCGGTGAAGAACATAAGGAATTTCCCTATACAGTAACCGGAGTACTGGACGAAACAGGGTTAGCTACCGATCGGCTGATACTCACGCAAATTGATACTGTTCGCTACATACATGCACATCATGATGAAGATGAAGAGAGCCATAGCGGGAAAAGTTATGGAAAAAAAGAGCCGGAAATCACTGCCTTGCTCATTACCTATGAAACCCCAGCAGCAGCGAATATATTACCGCATCTAGTGAACTCCATACCAGGATTGCAAGCGGCATCCCCGGCATTCGAGGTCTCACGGCTGTTGGGTTTCCTGGGTCTAGGCCTGGATACGGTTACGATTTTAAGCTATTCACTGATAATTATGGCAGGGCTCGGTATTTTCATAACACTTTTGAAATCACTCCGTGAGCGCGGGCATGACATTGCAATAATGCGCGCACTCGGTGCCGGACGAAAAAAAATCTTCTCGCTCTTGGTTCTGGAAGGATTAATTTATTCTGGTCTAGGAGCATTATCTGGAATCATCGCGGGACATATCGCAGCGGAAATACTTGGACATTTCACCAGTCAATCGCATCATATTACCTTCAGCGGACTCGTATTCTACACTTCTGAAATCTATATATTCTTCGGTGCAATTTTAATCGGGATGCTTGCAGCAACAGTTCCCGCAATCATGGCTTACCGTATAGATATAGCAAAAAATTTAAGCCATGAATCACTATGAGAACGGTATCCAGGTTTTCCTGCACCGTTTTCTTTATATTTCTGCTTTCCGCCTTCACTACCCAGCCAGTTGATGAAAAAAAGGCGCAAGAATTATTGCCACATTCCAATCACCCGTTTTGGCAGACTCTGGCCAAGTGCAAGATAGAATATAACGACAAAAAGGGGGTTTTTACCCGAAAATTCACCAAAGAAGTTGAGGCTTTAAACGGCAAGGAAGTGACGATCAACGGGTTCATGCTACCATTAGAAGATTCGGGCAAGCAGAAGGTTTTTTATCTCAGCCGCAAAACGCCGACTTGCCCGTTCTGCATGCCCGGTGGCCCTACGGAAGTCGTATATGTGAAAGCGAAAAACCCGATTGAATTTTCCTACGATCCACTGACTTTAAAGGGCATTTTCCGGTTAGTGGATAATGAGGAAAAGGGAGTGTTTTTTCAATTGGAGGGGGCAGTAGTAGCAAAATAGCCGCTATTTTCTTACAATCTTCGGTGGATATTGTAAGGATTAACGTCTCTAAACCTTTACTCAGGCGGATTATATCCGTGTTCCCGAACCATTTTATCAATGATATTTTGCGGTGGGTAATCACCATAACCTCTTTCAATAACTTCTCCATAATTGGCAAGATTGACTGCCTTACTGAAAACGTCATTTTTGAATTTAGAAAATTTTACAGGTTCAACACGAATAAAATACCAAGCTGTTTTGCCACCCTTAGCAGGGGCAACAATAAGGCAAAGAGTATTTGTGCGGGATTGCACAAGACGCTTGGCAAAAGACATGTCATTCACCAACTTTTCGCACAGGACTGTCTGGAATAACAGATTCTCCCTTTTTTGCCGGGCCACCAGTTTCAGTTGGTGGTAAGCCAGTACGCGACTCTGGACGAGCCGACCAATTCATGTTATCCACTTTTAGTATTCTGCTTGCATCCACGCCCATTGAGGCAAGCCTCTCTTCTGCAACACCATCCCCTCCCCGAGATCTTGCCAGCTCTCTCTTGCCTATATCTCTATAGGCAGTTTGATCATCATATTTAAAAGGATCTCCGGCTTTTTTCGTTTCATCACCTACAAAAAACATGATTTGAGTTTCAGGACTCTGATATGTGAGATTTCCAGGAACAGATAAGGCGGCGAACGCTTCACCGATTGTTGCGTATTGCCTTAAAGCATCCATGACCCGAGAAATTTCAGGAGAGGAGGTATTCCCCTCATAAAATGCAGCGACTCGATAAAATGCAGCGACTCGGGCTTCTACTGCAACCATAACATCATTCCCAATTGGCTTAGCAGCCCTATTGTCAGGCCGTGTTGCATTAAGCGCTTGCGCCGCAAGAACTGCTGCTTGCATAGGCGCCTTAAATTGTTCGGGATATTCTGCAACCATACACTCTCCATAACTATATTAGGTTAAACAACTCTCTTTTTATTAAGCCACAAAAAGATTAATAAATGGTTAACGAAATGAAAGAATTTGATAACCATTTGATATATATCGTTACTTCCCCGGCTTATACGATGTCTTTACATATGCTGGCGGGATGGCCGCCTCTTTCCATAGCGCGTTAAACTGCTTCCGATAGGAATCGGCTATTGATTTGTTCTCGATGACCACGATACGCGATACCGGTTCCCAGAGTAGTATTGCATATTTGTTTGCATAGACAAAATAGGGAACCGAGCTGAATTTCTCCTGCGGCACCCAGCGGTAATGCTCCCGTAAATCGACAAAGTAATCGTCGCCATGAATGGAAAGTATGCGGCTTTTGATTCCCAGACGGTTCCATGTATCAAGGTGCTGGTTGAACCTTTTCTCACCACTTGCTACGAATTTTCTTTCATCAATGCCGTTGCATAGCATCGCTTCGCCGCGCTGTAAAACTTGGGTTATATCCTCAAAAAGCCGGACGACGGAATCACTTCCCTCAAATATCCGCACCTGGAAAACATCGCCGCGCAGGCGCACGCCCGGGCCGCTGGTGAATTCCACCCCTGCCGTTTCCATTGCATCCTGGAGTTTGCGGAGCGTCTCCGTGCGCGGGCTCACCACCCTCCTTTCCATCTTATTGATGGCGGGTTTTGATACCCCGGAATGCTGCGCCAAATCCTCTTGATTCCAATCCAGTAAGGCTCTTCCGGCCTTAATTTGTTCTATAGTAATCACTTTCTTGCACCCGGAAATACTTGTTTTAGATAAATAATAATTATAAAGAAGCCAATATAATCAGATAGTTAGAGAATATTATTGTTCATTATAGCACTTAAAAATATCTTTTTTAAGTATTTTCTTATCTTAAAGACGCTTTATCAGCCATGGTGTTTGGCATATATTGCAAATAAGGAAACAAAAAGTAGGAGCAAAAAATGGCAGCAGGACCTCCATCAGCGGATCAAAAGGGCGTGGGTATGAAATATGACCCGCTGGGAATAAGCTTGGATAAAAAACCTAAAATGCCTGCGCCAAAGCCAGCGCCGAAGAAAAAGCCCGACATATCTATTATCAAGAAGGTCCTTCTCGAAAAAGAAAAGGAGCGGATAAAAAAGATAGTGATGCTGGCAATAAAAAATGCCGGGAGTGCTAAACCGGAAAAAAGCTGGGTGAATTTGGCAAAAAATCAAAGCAGCCAGTTATCCACAATCTCAATGTAAAAAATTGACGACTATTTCCCTGCGGCAGCACCGCCGGAACCACCAGTACCGCTATTTGTGGCAGGGGTTTTATCAGGAGTCTTAGCAGCAGCTTTATCGGTAGGTTTATCACCAGCTTTTTCAGCAGAAGGAGGATTTTTAGCAGCCTCCGCCCCACCTGAGCCACCGGTTTGCGTCGACGGAGCTGGCGTAGGCGGCGTTGCAGCGGCTGGCTCGGGTTTAACAGGCGCGTGCCGCTTGTTATATTCGGCGAGGTATGAGCTAATGTCATCAAGTCGCGCGGTTTCCTCCACATTTTCGCGGTCTAGTTTATCCTCCTCTTTGCTCAGGTAATCGAAGAGTTTTTTATCATCTGCATTAGCTATTAGCTGCGAATAATCCTTAGCGAATTGCTGCAAACGTTCGCTTTCATTCGAGAAGGCATAGGCGAATGCTAGGCGGATAGCCTTCATGGTATCACTCTCGCTTAAAGGATGTTGTTTGATGACTAGTAAGAATTGCGGCTCCAGCAAATCTATTAATTTTCCCCAATCGCGGTTTGTCCAAAAAATATCGCCACGGATGTCCTGCGCCTTGGGCGAGTTATCGCCTTTTAGCAGAAGGAGTGCTTCATCGATTTTTCCCATATTTTCTAGGACTTCCGCGCGCAGATATTTACGCTTTTCTTTTCTCTCCGAAGTCATTTTTTCCTTATCAGTAGCATCTAAAACATCCAGCGCATCCTGCGGTTTTTTATTAGAAATATCGACATCGACCAACTTTTCCACCAGATCAAGCTTTTCATCGCCAGAAGCACGGTAGCGGATTTGATGGGCGAGCAGCGTTGCTGCACTGTCCAATAGGTCTGCCTCAATAAAATGGTCGGCGAGCTTGCGGATGATGCGATCACCTTTTTCGCCAAGTGGTGTTAATTCCCGGAATTCGAAAAATAACGAAAGAGAGTCAATAGGCTGCATGCTGTATGCCTCACCACCATCGAAAAGACTGATAAAATCATCTTGCATTTTAGTTGCTACTGCTACTGCCTCACCGGTATTGGGGAAATTGGTTACCAGCGTTTTCCACGCCTCGAAAGCTTTCAGATATTGCTTCTCAGCATAATAAAGCTGGCCCAAGTAATTCAGCAGTTCCAACTCCACCTGGTCACCACGCCAGATAACAGTTAAGGGTTCTAACTTCTTTACTGCATCCACTTTGGTTATTTTACTTTGGCTGATTTCCAGATTGATCAGATAGAGGGTTGCACGCACTCGGTTTTTGCGGTCGTCGATATTTTCTCCGAGCTTGCGCCATAACGCCTCTGCATCAGCGAATTCGTCACGCTTCTCTGCTATAGCACCGCGCAAGAAATTGCCGCTATCCTTAGCCTCCATGGAAGGATTACTCTTGGCCACGACATCCAGATAGTCTGCCGCTGTATCGTAATCCCCCTTTGCAGTTTTTTCCCGTGCCGCCATCAGGTAAAAATCATTCTTGATGTTATCTGGATATTGATGGACAAATTTCAGAGCTCCGGGAAAGACATCTTCCGTGCTTTTACCAAACTGCTCATGCAACTTAACAAAATCCTTGTCGCTTGATATTTCCTGCTGCCAATCAGCAGATTTGGTGTCATCGCCTAAGCGCAGATTTGCCGCCCAGCGCCAAAGTTTTATCTCCGCCAAGTGTGGACTGGCAGAACTTTCTACCTCAAGTTTTTCAAAGATTTTTAAGGCTTCAGTGTAACGGCGCATCAGGTAATTCGTTGCACCATAAATGGTTTTAAATTTCTCCGTCGCGGCAAAATCGGGATCATAAGTTTTAATTAAGTTCAGCACTCCTAGCGCATCCTGGTAAAACCCATTGCTGAAATATAATTTTGCCAAATCAAACCGTTCCGCAGTTTTTTCCTTTTCCGGCAAGATGGTTATTTGTGTATCTAGCGCCTCCCGATCAGCGATCAAATTTCCGGACAGTTTATAACTGAAGGGCAGCAATGATTGTTCTCCAGTAGCAGAATCGTCTTTCGCCATCGATATCTGCAATCCACGACTGCTTGTCACTTCCACACCTTCGCTGGTAACTTTTGTATCGGCGCTATCAGAGAAATTGCTCATCACCACACCCTGCAATGTTTCCTCTAGGGTGATGTCAATGAACTTACGTGTTTGTGGCATCGCATATCCCGGCTCTGTTACCGGCACTATGGTTATTGCATCACCTGCTTCCGGATCATTAATTTTTATTGGCTCACCAGTTTTCTGCACGGGAATGAAGATTTTACCATTGTCCGTTTTTACCTGGATGGGGTTCTTTGCACTCGCAGCAGCGGCAGATTTATCAGCGGAAATATGCCACACGCCATCTGCAAAACCTATTGAGAATTTTGCTCCGGCCTCACTGGAAGCATCAGCAAATTTCAACCGGATTATAGTGGAATCTAGGCTTAGCACTTGCTCAAAACCCGCAAAATATTCATCCGGTGCGAAGCTGGGAATCTTCATTTCTTTATGCTCAGAAAATACCACCCAGAGATAGGAACCGCGCAAAAAAATCGCTGCTGGAACTGCATGACCTAAAGGAAATTCAAGGTTAACACCAGCACCAGCTCTTTCGTACCTTGCCGTTACGATACCACTATCCTCCGCCGCCAGAATCGGCAGCGGCAGAAAAAGAAGTATGATTATCAAAAAATTTCTTATCATTAAAAGATTTTTGCTTTCTTATCTTCGATTACGATGTCTATGCGGCGGGCAAAATTATATTTTATCCCACTATCAGAATCGGAAACTGTCACAGCGCGGCCAAATGCATCAATTGGCCGAAAATAACCTTTTTCCTTCAAGATATCAGCGACGGTCAAAGCCCTGGCTACTGCCAATTCCCAACCAGAAGGATAGTCACCACCCTGCGGCTCAGCAGCATCCGGCCCGGCTACTACCTCCACCTGGTTTGATACCGAACTTAATATATCACCAAGAAGTGGAAGCGTTTCTGCAGCGCTTTTAGTTAGCTCAGTGCCGCCGGGAGCAAACGTATCATCACCTTCGAGCGAAATCACTATTCTGTCCTCATGGCGAACGATGCGCACCTTGGCTGGGATTTTTAAGGCGCTTAGTTTGTCATAAACAAGAGAATATAAATAATCGAGACGAGAGGCCTCCTTTATTGTGGTTTTGGGAACAGTTAATACTTCCTGTGGCACTACACTTCCTTCTACCTTGCCTGGATTCAGTGCCTTGTTAAAGGATTTGCTGATTTTATCGAATTCAGCTGTACGCACTGCTGACATCGAAAACATCAGTACAAAAAAGCTGGTAAGCAAGGAAACCAGATCAATGAAACTGAGCATCCACTGCGTAGAATCTCCGCCACCTTTTTCCGTACTGAATTCCTCAGGACCGAAGGAAAAAATCTCTTCTTCCGATTTATTCATTGGTTGATATCCCCGGTTTTTTCGCCGCTTCTTATGGAAAAAGCTATCGAAAGAAAATTACCATCATCCGGCCTTATTCCAGCATAGATTTCGCTTTCATCAACGCCAAGACTCTTCATTTTCCGCACGAATGATGCCGCCCTGGTAATTGCAAGGTTACTACCCTCATATGGTGGATTCCCTGCATTCGGCAAAGCAAATTCGATATCCACCCTGGGATACCGCACCACTTGGTCAGCAATTTTTTTTAGGAAATCCTGCTGAAAATCCTGTATCTGGCTAGCACCCTTCACAAAAAATGCATCGATAGGTATCAGCATAGAAAAAGTGCCGTGATCGACAGTGATTTTCCCCTTTATTAACTCTAATGGTTCCCGCGCAATTTTTTCCATTTCACCAAAATCACTAATATTCGTCTGTTCATTTTTTGGATTTACCTGTTCGCTGGGTTGTTCCTGAGCGGAAATAACTATATCGGATGGGCCTTCTGTTTTCTCTTTTGCTATGAATTTGGCTTTGAGACTTTTTATTGAATGCTCCTGGCGTTTTTGATCAACTAGCGAAATGCTGTTTAGCAGTATAAAGAAAGCAAGCATAACCAGAAATATAGAAAACAGCAGAGAGCGAGAGTTCTTGCCCGGCGGCTCTCTTTCCGGGATTGAGAAATCATCGAAGCCATATTCGATCATAATTTTTCTTTCGCCGCCTTCTGCTTCTCCTCTGGCAGCTTTTTCTGCTTCAGGTAATCAACACTAACCTCCTTGGCCTTAGTCGGATCCATAGCGGCAAGAACAGGAGCTACCTTTGCTTCCTTCATTTTAGAAACCACCAGGAGCAGGGTATTTGTTTCCATTTTGTCGAATATCTCGGCTGCGGCTTGCGGCTTCATAGTTTCATAGATTTTTGCCAGGCTAGCGAGTTTCGTATCCTCCTTTTCGTTATATTGCGCCAGAATTCCTTCAACCTCGGATTTCAGGCTTTTCAGCTCATCCATCTTGTCGTCAATTTTCTTCTCGCTCAAATTGAGCAGATCCTCCCTCTCCTGTAATTGTTTTTCGCGAGCATCCAATTCTTCCCGCCGCTTGGCTAGGCGCGAAAGTATCTGTAATTCGGTATCAGAATATTCTTTTTTTTCTGGCGCATTAGCCCCCGCCTCCTGGCTTTTATCATCCTTTTTGTCGCCTATACTATCTTTATCATCACCGGATTCCTTTGCATCTTTTTCCGTCTCTTCAGGCTTTTTACCATCAGAATCTTTATCTGATTTCTGATCAGCGGCTTTATCCGCAGAATCCTTAGTTTCTGTAGGCTTCGCATCTTCAGCCTTCAAAGCGGATATGAGGAAGAAATCCGAATAGAGACTGCCACCTTGAATTAAATCAGCCACTTTCACTATGAGTAAGACCAGGCAAGCAAAGGTTATAATCGGCAGGAGTCGGAATTGCATCCTATCTCCGCACTACCAATGTTTTAGCGATTATATCGTGCAGCGCCTGTTTTTTTTCTGTGAATGCGGCCATAATGAAGCCGATACCAAGAATAATAGCAGAAATGATTTTCAACCAGTAACGCGCATTGGCACGGCCGAAACCAATCCTATTGCCGTTTTCATCAGTAACCTGAAGCTTTAGCAATTTTTTTCCTATAGTCGCCTGCCATTTTGAGGATTCGAGCAAGGTAAAATAGGCCCAACGTATAATTATCCCAACAATCATCACACCGCCGGTTTTACTAAAAACCCCTTCAGCAAATGTGCTATAATTTTGCGCATCGCTATATTGATAATGCGCCATCTTCATATAGCCGGGATTAACCAAAAAATTGCATGCGACAAGAATCAAAATATCAATAACAAGCGCCACCGCTCTCAGCCAAAATCCTGCATACCGCATAATTTACCCCCTAACCATTCAACTGCCGGCCCCATTTCAGCGCGTCGAATAGACGACGCTGGCGAGCTTTGCCGGTTGGAACCTCAATTACCTGTTCTTGAGGCTCCGTTTCCTCTACTTTCGCCTTGGCTAAGTTTTTCCTGGCAATCAGCTCTAAAGCCTGCTGCATAGCATATTTCCTGGCAACACCCTTGGTGTTCATTGAGCTTTCCTCGGTTGCGACCAAGCTGTTATAAGCGGTAGAAACCTGGCCTTCACTAATTTTCGCTGCACGCCGCTCAAACTCCGAAGAACCGCGAGTGGTAAGCGCCAATTGTGGCTTCGCCTGACTATCTCGGTTTAGCGTAACGTTGCCTTCAATACGATCCGAAACTTCATTGCCTTTTTGGATGAGAAACGAAAGGTCATTGGCCAGGAACCTAGCACGATCAAGGTTTTCCTTTAACTCAGTACCAACTTCGGAATTCAAGATTTTCAGCCGCGCTATGCTTTCCTCAGCTCTGGCAAGCGCAGAACTAAACTCCATTATAGATTCGGCAATTTCCTTTTTGCTCTCTTTTAACCTAGTTATGCTCCGGTTTAATTTTAGCGAAAAAGCAATCGAAGCCAGAAGCAGCAGCGCCACCACCGAATCCAGTAAAATCATAGTAACTCCCCTAGTTTTTTAGTTATTATATCATTCACACGTACGGCAATATTGTTGCCTACACAGCCCATTCTGCCCGACATCATAGGGATACCACGGCACCGCATCTGAATATCACCATTCGGCGAATTGTTCATCATTATTGTGCTGCCAACTTTTAGTGAAGCCAAATCGCCTAGTGAAAGCAATTTATCGTCCAGCACTGCCTCTACTTCTATCATTGTCGAAGTTACTTCCTTGGAAAGGTGAGATTCCCATATCGAATCACGGCCGAATTTCTCCCCGGTGAAAAGCTGTACCAACAACTCCTTGATTGGCTCAATGGTAGCATACGGGATAATAATCTCGACCTTACCACCACGATCATCCATTTCGATTTTGAGTGAAGTAAGGATGACCGGGTTGATCGGCCTAGTGATGGTAGCAAAGCGTGGATTGCTCTCCAGCCGCTCAAACCGGAAAGTGGCGGGAGTCAGTGCATTGAAAGCGGAACTTAAATCATCCAGCATCAGGCCAATAACGTTTTTTGCTATATCCTGCTCAATCGTGGTGTATGGCCGCCCTTCAACACGAAGCGGCCGCCCAGCATGGCCGCCGCCGAGCAGTACATCCACCATTGAATAAGTAAACGAACTGTCGATGTTTATCAGCCCAAAATTCTCCCATTCCACCGCCTGGAATACGGTGAGCAATGCAGGCGATGGTACGGTATTTATATAATCCTCAAACCGCATCGAGGTGATTGAATCGATGCTAACATCAACGTTTTCCGAGGTATAGTTACGCAATGAAGTGGAAAGCATGCGAACGTAGCGATCCATAACCACTTCCAGCATCGGCAACCTTTCATAAGAAAGGGTGGATTTATCAAGCAACGCCTGCAAGCCGTTTTTCTTTTCAGAACTGCCTATGCCAAGCAGGTTATCGATCTCATTTTGCGAAAGCGCCTTTGCCCCTTCCGCCCCCGATTGCTGCTCTGGAGGAGGTGCCTGAGTTTCTGCCGGTTTATTTTGCTCTTGTTCAGGCATTATAGCTGATCATTTATTGAACTTTTATTTCTTTGATTAATATTTCATCGATTTTTGCTGGGTCGATGATTTTATTCACCCGAAGCAATAGTTCTTCGCGTAGCAATTGTAAGCCCGCCGAGCCACGCAAATCCTCCGCCCTCAGTTCACGTAAGTACACCTGGAAACTATCGCGTATGCGCGGGAGATTGGCATCAACCGCCTGCCTAGACGATGCATCTGATATATCCAGAGTCACCACCAATTTTAGAAAACTCGTCTGCCTGCCTCCAGTATTTAGGTTAACCAGGAACTCCTGCAAATCCTCATAATTTGAGGGAGTTCCAGCTGCGTTCGCCCCACCTGCACTACCTGCAGCACCTCCTTCTTTCGCACCACCCTTTTCCTTTTGGATCTCTTTGCCTTCATCCACGCCTGCTTCGGTCTCTGGGGTAGCTTTCCTACCGCGGCGGGAATCTAGGGCATGCTTATCGCTCGTAGTTTTCTGCTCAGCCGTATCCGGAGCGCCACCTTTCTTGAGCAAGAGAACCCCTCCAACAGCGCCTAGTATCAGCACCAGCAATGCAGCGCCACCAATTATAATCAGTTTTTTCTTTTTATTGGCAGGGGACGCTGCAGCAGCTTCGCCTTCGCCCTCTTTTGCTGCACCATCAGCTGCCGCCTCTTTTTCCTTCGCCGGTTCCTTCTTTTCTTCCGCCATCAGATCCTCATGAAAAAGGGATTAAAAATCAAAATATAGTGGTAGATGAGGAAAAATTCTACCAAATCTTTTAATATTTACAATGGCGAGAGGATTATTCTGCCCTATAGCGGATTTTAGGGCGATGCCGAAACTCTATACCGCTTCCATTTAAATCAGTCCGCTAGGAGCACAAGGCAAGGCGCACGGAATGCACTTTTATGCCGAGTCCCCAAAGCGCGACTACGCTGAATGATTGAAAGGAGATCAGTATCACCCGTGCACGATCATCGTGCCGGTGCCATGCTCGGTGAAGATTTCCAGCAGCAATACGTGCGGGATACGACCATCCAGAATATGCGCAGCTTCGGTGTTGCGCTTCACCGCATCAACACATGTTTCAACCTTAGGAATCATCCCACCATGGATGGTGCCGTTTTTTATCAGTTTCTGCGCAGTAGTAATGCTGAGTTGGCCCATAATTTCCCCGTCTTTGCCGATGACGCCCGGCACATCGGTTAGCATGATTAATTTCCGCGCCGCCAGAGCCGAGGCGATGGCGCCGGCTGCAGTATCAGCGTTGATATTATAGGTCTGGCCATTTTCGCCAACACCAATCGGCGCGATGACCGGGATAATGTTCGATTCCTCGAACACCACTAACAAATCCGGGTTTATCATGGTTGGCTCACCGACGAATCCAAGATCAAGGATTTTTTCGATATTGGAATCGGGATCGCGGTGGGTACGCCGCAGTTTCCGTGCTTCGATTAAATTCCCATCCTTACCGGAAAGGCCAACTGCCATGCCACCCGCCGCGTTTATTTCCTGCACCAGTTGTTTATTGATGTTACCGGATAAAACCATTTCGACTATTTCCACTGCATCCTGGTCAGTGACGCGGAGTCCTGAGATGAATGAGCTTTTGATTTTCAAACGATCAAGCATCCGGCCAATCTGCGGCCCACCGCCATGCACGATTACTGGATTGATACCAATCTGCTTCATCAGCACCACATCATGCGCGAATTTGCGAGCAAGCGCGGCATCATCCATAGTCGAGCCGCCGTATTTGATTACGAAAGTCTCGCCAGCGAATTGCTTCATATAAGGCAAAGCTTCCGCCAACACTTCAGCTTTTTTCAGCATCTCGCCGCGTAACTTCAATTCTTTTTTCGTCGGTTTTTTCTTTGGCATTTTAAAATAAATTAAATAAATCCGGCCAATTCGACCCGTAATTCCTCGATTCCTTCTTTTTTTTCCGCGCTAGTTAAAATCACCTTTGGGTGCAGCGCCGTATGTTTTTTGTGAAAACCCTCTATGCTTGCAACCACCCTTTCCCTCTCATTCTGGCTGATTTTATCCGCCTTAGTTAGAATTATCTGGTAGATGACCGCTGACTCGTCAAGAAGTTTCATAGCCTGGACGTCATTTTCCTTCACGCCATGCCGGGAATCAACCAGCAGCAAAACCCGCCGAAGCTGCGGTCTGCCTTGGAGATATTGGCTTATCAGATTATTCCATCCGGCAACTTCCTTTTTCGCCGCCTTGGCATAGCCATAGCCGGGAAGATCTGCAAGCATCAGTTTTTCTGAGAGCAGAAAGAAATTCACCTGCTTGGTCCGCCCTGGAGTATTGGAAACCCGAGCGAGGGTTTTTCTTCCAGTCAATGCGTTTACCAGGCTCGATTTCCCAACATTCGACCGCCCGGCAAAGGCGATTTCGGGGAATTTTGTTGGCGGAATATCCTCCATCCTGACCGCGCCCATAACGAAATCGCACTCGCCTGCGAAGAGGAGCCGGCCCTTTTCCAGCTCTTTCCAGGTCCTTTCCATTACTTCTTCAGCTTCTTCTCACGCCGCACTTCCCGCGTAATCACTAGTTGCTGGGCAATGGAAAGCGTGTTGCTACATACCCAGTAAAGCACCAACCCAGCCGGGAAACTTGCAAACATATAGGTGAAAAGGAACGGCAACGCTTTCATCATTTTGGCCTGCACTGGATCAGGCGGTGTTGGGTTTAAGCGTTGCAGGAAATACATGCTGGTTCCATATAGCAGCGGTAATACGCCAATCATCAGGAATGCAGGTGGATGGAATGGCAGTAGGCCAAAAAGATTAAAAATGGATGTTGGATCTGGCACAGATAAATCGTGAATCCAGCCGAAAAATGGCGCATGGCGCATTTCTATGGTGACGAACAGCACTTTATAGAGCGAAAAGAAAATCGGGATCTGGACAAACAGAGGCAGGCACCCGGAAAGCGGATTCACTTTTTCGCGCTTATATAACGCCATTACTTCCTGATTCAATCCTACCTTGTCATCTTTAAATCGCTCACGCAGCTTCATTATTTCCGGTTGCAGCGTTTTCATTTGGCTCATTGATTTATATGATTTGTTGGCAAGCGGAAACATCAACAGCTTAACTAGCAGCGTCAGTAAAATAATGGCGACACCAAAATTTCCGACACTTTTATTCAGGAAGTTCAGTAAATAAAACACTCGCTTGGTCAGGAAATAAAACCAGCCAAAATCAATAGCGCGGTCAAACAATGGAATATTTAACTTTTGCGAATAATCATCGAGCAGCCGCACTTCCTTAGCCCCAGCGAAAAAATATGCGCTGGTTTCTGCTGTGCCGCCGGGTGCAACTTCCAGCTTGCTGCCCAGATAATCCACCTGGAACCGATCGATATTATCCTTGTTGGTATAGGTAAAATGCGAATCGAAATCGCCACCGCCTTGAGGAATCAGCGTAGTCAGCCAATATTTATCGGTGATGCCAAGCCAGCCTGTAGTTCCCTTATATTCCAGCTTTTTCGCATCAATCAGCTTTTGATAGGTAACTTCCTCAAGCGCCCCATTCATGACACCTAGCGGCCCTTCATGCAGGATATAATATGCTTTGGCTTTTTTATGCGTACGGTTGATGAGGCCGTATGGCATAACGGACACTGCGCTTGCGCCTTTATTCTCAATACTTTGCACCACCTTGAACATGTAATTCTCATCTAGGGTGATGATCTGTTTGAACACAACACCTTGTGGATTTTTCCAGGTTAAAGTGATGGATTTTCCGGGAATGAGCTTATTGCCATCGGCCTGCCACACCGTTCCGGAATCCGGAACATTTTCGCCCAGCCAGCCGAACTCGCCGAAATAGAAATTCTCGGTATCGGAGGGCGATAGAAGTGTCACCTCAGGGCTGTCTTTTGCCGTAGTTTCCTTATATT
>Ga0206851_1004_pt1 | contig 113259 bp, 108 predicted proteins | sample Alteio_BWOrgCont_13_FD_152904 | JGI IMG/M metagenome (GOLD analysis project Ga0206851, IMG submission 152904) | Enriched cells from forest soil in Barre Woods Harvard Forest LTER site, Petersham, Massachusetts, United States -... | ecosystem: Environmental > Terrestrial > Soil > Temperate forest... | reverse complement strand
ATTATTTTCCGATGATGGAATCACCATTCATCGCATGAAGGATATTAAAGAAAACATTGAACAAGCTGCACAACAACTCAAGGAAACTATCAAAAAATACTCCGACCCTGACACGGCCTATGCCTCTACTCCATGGCTAGATAAGGGAGCACAATATGATCCATACCAACATCTTGCCAGAGTTGGGGAATGGTCGCATTCATAAATTACTAATGGGTTTTTTATACCACATGGCGTAACAAACTTGACTTCACTACGTTATAATACCATACAAGCCTATAGGATTCATTTATTTTGGGGGAGAAGCATGGCTAAAGCTCGGAAAAAATCGAAAGCGGTTCATACGAAAAAGGCACACCCAGCGGCAGAGGGTTCAGCACGTCATGCCAAAGCCGAATGGCCAACAGCTAAATCGTGGAGTCAAAACCCATTCGGGGCAAAAAATCCCTTCGGTGCAAGTGTGTTTGGCACAAATCCTTTCAGTGAAATATTTTCCGGTGGTCGTAAAGCCTTAGAAAATGGCTTCGGTCCGGGTATAGAGGAAGCCAAAAAAGTACATGAGAAAATGCTAGAGATGGGTAACGAGAGCGTAGAAAAATTCGCAAAGCATGCTGATTCAGCAGCGAAAAGCCTGGGTGATGCGGTAGAAATGGGTAAGGAAAATTTTGAAGCACTGGTTGAGTCCGCCAATATCGCATCAAAAATCACCAAGAACATCGCTGCAGAAATTTCGGAATACACCAATAATGTCGTCACCGATAATTTCAAAGCATTTGAGGATTTCCTCTCATGCAAGACAGTGAGTGATTTCTTGAATCTTAACAGCACTTTGCTAAAAAATAACGTTGATGCTTGTTTCAACGAATCATTACGCTTGAGCGAGTTATTTGTCGAACTAGGTAAGGCTGCTGAGCCGGTGAATCAACAAGTTGCTGCTGCCGCGGAAAAATTGACGAAATCGATGGCTGCCTAATAACTTGTCACGGCAACGGCGGGCAAATTATGGCAGCAGCACTGCGCTGCCAATGATTTTTCTACTCTCTAGATCACGGTGAGCTGTTGCAGCTTCTTTCAATTGGTAAGTTCTTGCAATGTTGATTTTGGTAATCCCTTTAGCAATGCTGGAAAACAATGCTTCTGCCCCCTCTTCTAACTGCTCTCGCGATTTCATATAGGTAAAAAGTGAAGGCCTGGTCATGAATAGAGATTTCTTAGCAAGCAGCGAGATATCAAAATCGGGAATTTTTCCTGATGATTGGCCAAAACTCACCAACATCCCAAAATCTGCCAATGATTCAAGTGAGCCGATTATTGTATCCTTACCCACCGAATCGTAAGCAATTTTCACACCCTTGCCATTAGTAATTTCCATGATTTTCTTGGCAAAATTTTCTTGCCGGTAATTCACCACATTGGCACAACCAATCTTAGTAACAGCCTTGATCTTCTCTTCCGAACCAACAGTGCCGATGACTTTGGCACCTAAATGCTTTCCCCATTGGCAAAGCAGCTGGCCTACTCCCCCAGCTGCCGCATGTACTAAAATAAAATCGCCGCGTTTGACTTTGCAAGTTTTATGCAGCAGATAATAGGCGGTTAGACCTTTTACCATACAGGCAGCGGCCTGTTCATCGGTCATACTTTTTGGGACTTTCACCAGATAGTCCTGGTTTACCGGGCGATATTCGCAATATGCACCAGGCGGGGCGGTGCAATATGCCACCCTATCACCTAGCTTCAACCCGTTTACACCTTTGCTAATTTCCTCCACTACCCCACATGCTTCAACACCAATCACGGCCGGAAACGCGGGTAGCGGATAAAGCCCAGTTCTATGGTAAATATCAAGAAAATTTAGGCCAATGGCGGTGTGGCGAATTAGAACCTCACCCGGCTTTAGCTTGGCCACGGCAAGTTCTTTAAACTCGAAAACCTCCGGCCCTCCAGGGTGCGTAACTAAAACCGCTTTTGGCATAATATAAAGCCAATATGCCGCATTTTTTTGCTGGCGCAAGAAATTATTATGGCGGTTGCGTAAGTTTTGCCGTGCCAGTAACGTTGAAAAGGGGTATGAGTTTGGTCGTTAAAATGAATAAAACAACGCGACCGGGAATGCACCATAACGAAAATCATCAGGAAGATGTTGAACTTATGCGACTTGTCGCAGAGAGAGATATGTTGGCATACCGGCGGTTAGTGGAAAAATACCTGAATCGGGTTCTACACTTTGCCGAGCGTATACTTGGTGATTACGCTGCGGCGGAAGATATGGCTCAGGAACTGTGGATAAAAGTTTGGAATGAGGCACCACGCTGGCAGCCAAAAGCTAAATTCTCTACCTGGCTTTATCAAGTGTTGATGAATTCTTGTATAGATTATAAACGCAAGAAACGACCAGTCAATTTTGCTGAGATCGAAGCTTATGATGAATCACCAGGACAAGTCGATATCATAATATCTAGGCAAAAGGCGGCAACAGTGCGAGATGCTATGGCTAAACTACCAGAACGGCAGCAAATTGCCCTGGCGCTATGTTATTACGAGGAGATGAGTAACCAAAAAGCAGCCGAAATTCTTGGCGTTAATACTGGAACACTACAACAGTTACTTTTTCGTGCCCGCAAAAACTTAAAAGAAATGCTTGAAAACAACAATCCCGGAAGGATAGCAATATGAAAATAAAAAACGAAGAATTGAAAGAATTGGTGCATAGCTACGGCGCGAATTTGCGCAGATGGCCATGGGGTTTACGCGATGCGGCACGGCGTATGCTTGCCGCAAACCCCGAACTTCTAGCTGAGGCTGAGAAACTCGATCACAGGCTAGATGAATTCACACTGGTTTCTAATCAAAATACCAATACAGAATTGCTTAATCTAATCATGCAATCAGCAAAAAGAGAGGAGGATAAAAAATTCGGTATTGCCAATATCATGTTTGTTTTTCGTCCAGCATGGGCGAAAACGGCAATGCTTCTTCTCTGCGCTCTATCCGGACTTTTCCTTGGCAGCTTGAACCTGGTTCGCAATTCCGGGGTTGACATGATCCAAAATGATGATCAAGAAATATTCGGACCAACAAATGTGAATGAGGTATTGCCATGACTTTCGACTGTTCCAATAAAAACCGACTGATTTATTTTGGCTCGATAGCACTGAATATTTTCCTAGTCGCTTTTGTTATAGGGCAGTGCCATTGGTTTCATTCAGGCCTACCACCTATACCGCATGAACAAGTGCAGACAGATAAGCCAGGACAGCGCGGATACGGGATGTTCGGACATACTTCCGCTATGATGTCGCAAGTATTATTTAGTCAGGTGGAAATTGAAGCTAATCGCAAATTCATTGATGATGGGATGGCTCGTGCACGGAAAGTTAGGGTTGATCTCGCTGAACAGCTTAAATCCGGTCGGGCAAACCCGGGAAGCATAAAACAGCATCTAGATGCTGTGGACGCTATAATGAAAGAGATTAAAGATCGTGTACGTCAGAAGGCAATAGATAAGATAACTGCCATGTCACCTGAGGAGAAAAATCGGCTAGCAGATATATTGGAGAAGTAAATATAGGCAAAGCCTATATTAGCAAATCTGCTACAATCGATATTTGAATTGGCACTATAATCTAGCTGTTAGCCATTTTTGCTATACAAGCCGGAGAGCTGGCCATAATTGGCTACAGGTTTCCGAATCCCCAGCTTTTTGTCACACATATGTGGAGAAAGTTATGGTCAACAGACAGGAAAACACATCACATTTGTAAGGATATCAGAGAAATGGTATAAACTTATACTGTCTACAATATTTTATAATCACCCGTATAAGGATCGTTTATGAAGTATTCCATAATATCTGCGTTAGTGGTGCTGACATTTGGATTTTGTGCCTGTACCGCTCCTACAACACCAAGAGAAGTTCCCAAAAATCAAAGCAATACAGTACCTACCATGCAAGACATAGGTGGCGATCATCAGGATCGTTCCGATCCACTGCACGACGGCAACTAGTGATTACAAAACCTGCACCTCCGCTCCTACGCAAGCAAAGCAGGATTGGAATTGTTATAGCGCTTGTATTCGGCGCTGCAGCTTCGTACGCCACTGATGCGCCCGTTTTTGGTGATGGGTTTTCCGGATCGCAAGTTTTTTGTCGCACATATGCAAAGAAAGTTATGGTTGGCGATCAAGAGAAAACTGCTTATGGAACCAGCTGCCTACAGCCAGATGGTTCCTGGATGATCAGGACTCCCGCAACAATCGAACCACAACCATTCACCCCACCGGCTCAGACGATTGCACCCCCTCCACAATCTACGTTGTGAGCACTCCCAAGCCATCCTGCCTGACTGCAACATTATAACAGCGTAAGTTTTTTTTTACCGTCTCGTTGTATGGTGAAGGGGGTGTCGTGAAATCTATGCATACATCCAGGTTTACAGCTATCCAAAATAAAACCTTGGAAGTTCTGGGTAAGAAGCTTTTTTTCATTTCCGGCACACCGAAATCCGGCACTACCTGGATGCAGAAAGCACTTGATGCGCATCCGCAAATCTTCTGCGCTGGAGAAGGGCATTTTTTTAATGTCTTAGCTGATTTAATCAACCAAGCTACACAAATTTATAACAAAAAATTACTGGATACCGTGGCGCGTGAGGTTTACGAAGGAAAGCCCTATTACCCTAATATAACTGAGCAGGATTGCGATTTCCTGGTTACTACTTTCGTCGGGTTAATGCTAGCTAAGAGAGGCGTTAAGGAAAGTGCTAGTCATATAGGCGATAAAACCCCAGTAAATGTATTAATGCTGGAGTACATACACAGAATTTTTCCAGAGGCTAAATTCATCCACATATATCGAGACGGCAGAGATGTAGCAGTATCGACCTACAAGCACGGATTGCGGAATGGCGAGAACCCAAGTTTATCCAAATGCATTGAATTAGCCGCAGAAAGATGGGTTCAGTATAATCGAGCAGCAATCGAATTCAGCAAGAAGCACGGAAATACGCTTCTCATGGTTTCTTATGAGGCTATGACAGCAAATTTTGTGAAGTGTTTTTCAAATGTATTGCAATTCCTAGGAACAGAGAACTCTATGGCTACAGTGGAATATTGCCGAACATCTGCGAGCTTTGAGCAACTATCTGGCGGGCGAAAGCCGGGCGAGGAGGATTTATGCTCGTTTTACCGGAAAGGAGTAGTAGGAGACTGGAAACATTATTTTTCGGCTAATAACCTCAAAACATTCAATCGCATTGGCGGAGAAATGCTTGAAGAATTGGGCTTTGAAATCAGTGAAACTGCTATTACGCAGCAACCACCGATTCTACCCATTCATAGAGACTACTCTTTGGCAGAGAGCCGACCTTAGTAGCCGCTGGCTTCCCGTCCTTAAAAATGATGAGTGTAGGAATGCCACGGACACCATAGGTTTGCGGAGTTTCCGGATTTTTATCGATATTCACTTTTACTACTTTCAGCTTGCCCTGCATTTCCTTAGAAAGCTCATCCACTAAAGGCATAAGCTGGCGGCATGGGCCGCACCATTCGGCCCAGAAATCTACTAACACCGGACCTGTTGCCTGCAAAACATCATTCTTGAAAGTTGCGTCGCTCGATTCGTTTGCCATAAATTTCTTCTCCTGTTCTTTGAATGTAAGTACGCAAGCATGATAAGTCAATACCCGGCCAACTGTTGACCTACTGATATTTATTATGCGTTATATTGCTTATTATCAAGATGTTACCCTAAATATCTTTGGCAACAGTTCATTATTATCTTTAACAATATACCCCTCCTCCTCTGAAATACTCTCTTCACTTGGGTTGTTTTCGAGGAGAAGGCATTTTTTCTCATAATTCGTTACAAAATCAGGGTAACCAAACTCCTGTTCACGAATCTTGCCTAAATGCTGCAAAAACTCTCCGGTTATCACCCCATACCAATTTCTTTTACTCGTATTACCAGCACCAGTTATATAAAGTTCATCTTCCGCTCTGGTCATAGCAACATAGAGCAGCCGCAGATATTCCTCATATACGGCAGATTTCCCAGCCAGCACCAGATTTTGCGTGTAGGAATTATGATTAGCGAATTTCATTATATACAGCGGCACTTCCATTTCCTTGCCCACAATCCAGAATAATCGGTTATTTCCATCCGGCGGTGCAGTACTATCCACCAGAAAAACTATCGGCGATTCCATGCCTTTCGCCGCATGAACTGTCATTATCTTTACTTCATCTCTCACCATTGCGAAATCGCGCTTTATCTCAATTTTTCCCTTTGCTAACCAATGCAGAAAACCTTGCAACGAAACACTGTGGCTCTCCTCATACTGCAGCGTAAGATTCAATAATTCATTCAGCGGATCTTCCATCTGGCGGCCAAGCCGAGCAATCATTTTTTCGCGCCCACCATTCTTTTCCAATAATTCCGAGAATAACTCGAATGGACGAAGCCCAGCACATGATTTGATGATCCATCCCAAATACTCATATGCTTGGCTGAATATTTTCCGTTCACCCTTTTTTTCTTCTAGGGTTTGCCAAAGTGAAGTTACACCACGCCCAAAGGCCAAAACAAACAGATCATCTTCGCTAAAACCAATAAATGGGCTTTTTAAGACTGTGGCCAGATTTAGATCATCTTCCGGCAACAGTAAAAACTCGGCAACTGCCAGCAAATCCATAACAGCAATCTGCCGGTTCAGCTCCATGCGATCAACACCCGATGCCGGTATGCCCTTGTTTTTCAGTGCCCGAGTTAGATAATCAATGAATTCATCACGTTTCCTTACCAAAATCATTATATCACCTGGCCTGATTTTCCGGCCTTTTCCATGCAATATCCGGCCTTCTGCAATCCATCCAGTTATTTTTTCTGCTATGGCAGAAGCCAATATATTTTTTGGATCATAGTTCTCTCGTGCTTCCTGGCCTTTTTCTAAAGCCTTTATCAGCGGCCAAATTTCAACCCTTCCTGGTTGCCCGATTCTTTCTAATTCATGCTTAATGGGCGAGGTTGAGCTGGTTATCGCAGCACGGTATTCTCCACGCGCAAACACCATATTCACAGCAGAAAGCACCGCTTCAGTGGAACGGAATGATTTTTCCATGCGTACGCTAAACCATTTTTTTCCAGCATTTTTTGCGAGCCCAGAAAATCTATCGTGCATCAGTGCAAACATCCTGCGCTCAGCACCCTGGAAGCTGAATATGGATTGCTTCTCATCCCCGACAAAAAATACCGTTTTTTGAGATTTCTCTGAGCCGTTGCCGGAAAAAAATTCTGCGGCAATATTCTCTATTATCAGCCATTGCTCTAGGCTTGTATCCTGGGCTTCGTCAACCAAAATGTGGTCAATTCCACCATCTAGCTTATACATAACCCAGGCGGAAAGCTTACGATTACTTAGGAGTTGTAAGGTTTTTGCGATGAGATCATCATAATCGAGGAATAGATTCACCCGCTTAAGATGATTATAAATCGCGATTATCGCCTCCGCGACATTTAAGAAATCCTTGGTATCCTGGGCAATTTGTATTGATTTCATGGCCTCAACTGCAGCGAAAACTCTGGCTTGCTCCGGTAGCAATTCTTTAGTCATGCGCTTTCGCGGCTCATGCTTCTGTGTCAGAAAAAAATTGATGTAATGCTCTATACGGCGCTGCTTTTCTGGCAAATCAATATATTCCATCAATGACGGAATTTTTAATTCTGTTATTATGCCACAAACTTCCGGTTGCGGATTGATCAGAGTGGCAGTCAGGGATTTTTCATCAGTATTTTTTTCAATTCCAAGAAAACCACAAATATTTTCCAGCACTTTATTTTTTTGTGGCAGCAATTCCTCCAGGTGAATTCGCTCATGCATTATTTCATCGACTATCTGGGAGAAGCGCTCCTCATGCAGTTGGGACGCAAGATTTTTCAATGATTCTGTCAGTTCCGCATCATCCTTAGATGATGTAAGCAGTAGCCGTTGTTTTGCTTCATCCAGCAATTCTTCAGCAGTCTGACGGTCAATGACGCGGAAATTCGGTGTTAATCCTGCCTCCAGCGGAAACCGGCCGAGCACTGCTTGGCAGAATGCATGGATGGTCTGGATTTTTAAACACCCCGGACGATCAATAACATTAGCAAACAACCGCCGGGCAAGTTTTATTTCCGTCTCACGCGCTGGCTTTCCAGCCAATGCTGCAAGTTCCTTTTTTAGCTTGGCCTCATCACATATCGCCCAATCGGCTAGAGATTTATTGATACGACTTAAGATTTCCGCCGCTGCCGCACGGGTAAATGTTATGCAGAGAATCTTTTCCGCTGCTACACCAGAAAGTAAAAGCCGAAGTAACCTTTGCGTAAGTACCGTGGTTTTTCCCGAACCCGCCGAAGCAGAAACCCAGAACGAAGATTCAGGATCAGAAGCGTTCACTTAAACGTCAGTGCGCCAAAATATCTGGCAGCGCGGCTTCCAAGTAATGCGGCTTGATACCAAGCAATGCCAAACCGTTCTTGCCGCCCAATACATTATCATATTTCAACAACCGCACTTGATCAGGCGTAAGCGGTGGGGAAGGCAATAATTGCAGAAAAAATGCTAATAATGTGGCAATAGGAAGCGGCAACGGTATCAAGAATCTTTCCTTATGCATTTCCGCCAACATTAACTCCAATAATTCCTGGAAACTATATATTTTTGGCCCAACCAATTCATAGATTTTTTCCGGTGATTCTTCACCGAGAATTTTCACAAATGCTTCTGCCACATCTTCCACATAGATAGGCTGGAATTTGGTTTCCCCACCATCGATAAGCGGCAACACTGGTGATACCCTTGCCATGCGTGAAAACCGCCCGAAAAATCCATCGCCATGGCCAAATATGATGCTGGGCCTTACTATTGCAGCATCTGGGAATGCTGCTAGAACCGCCTTCTCGCCGTTCAATTTACTCCTGGCATATCTTGAATCCGGCGCCTTCTCAACACCAAGCGCAGACATAAAAATGAACTTCTGAACACCCGCTGCATGAGCAGCTTTCGCCAGATTTTCTGCCGCCTGTGCATGGATTGTGGCAAATTTCTGCTTGCCGCTTTCATGCATGATTCCAACCAAATCAATCACCGCAAAACTGGCTTTCAGGTAAGGCTTTATCGATTCAATATCACGGATGTTGCCGCGTGAGAGCACAACTTTTCCAACTGGCCCAAGCACACGCAAATCCCCAGCCTGTGCTGGCGTGCGCGATACCACATTCACCGCATATCCGGCACGCGCCAGATGCTTCACCACCACCCGTCCGACGAATCCGGTGCCACCAATAACTGTAACGATATTGTTTTGCATCAATGACTATTAGCAGAGGAAATAGGCGGTTGACAATGATTAACCTATGGAGAATATTAGCGCCTCTTTTAGCCCGGGTGGCGGAATTGGTAGACGCACTAGCTTCAGGTGCTAGCGCCGCGAGGCGTGGGGGTTCGAGTCCCTTCCCGGGCACCATCCCCCGATTACGCTACGGCACGATTGAGCAAAAGTGCGGAAGGCGAAGATTACAACTTAATGCATTATATCAATCTCATCGATTGATACTTGGTTCCGGCCGGTGTTTTTGGCGATATAAAGCCTGGTATCAGCCATTTTATATAATTCAGTGCAATCCAAGCTTTCGCCTGCAGTGGCCGAAGCTACTCCCAGCGAAACTGTTACACCAAGTGGCATCTGCTTGTCTCCGGCAGTAAAATTATGCTTGGCAATAGCCAGACGAATCCGCTCTGCCACCCAAAAGGCCCCTTCCATCGGTGTTTCTGGCAATAATATGCCAAATTCCTCACCGCCTAAACGCGCCGCCAAATCCGTATCGCGCAGGCAGGATTTGATCACGCCAGCTATTTCCATCAAAACTTGATCACCAGTTGCATGGCCGAATGCATCATTCACTTTCTTGAAATGATCAATATCAGCGATGATGACGGAAACTTCGCTGTGGGTACGATTTATGCGTTTTAATTCGCCATCCAGCCTGGTGAAGAATTCGCGGCGGTTGGCGAGATCAGTTAATACATCGGTATGCGCGATTTTTGCTAATTCTTCTCTGACCTTTTCTTCAACTCCGATACGCTCGGTGATATCACGCAAAGTGCCAACCGAGCCGATTATTTTTCCATCCTCATCAAACCACGGGTATGAAATATCGGAAATCCAGATTTTCCGGCCATCACGCGTGCGCACCAGGTAATCCGCCTGCCATTTATTAACATCCCCGGATTTCCGGCGTTTTTCTAATTCAGCGAATGAATCTACCTTCTTCATTCCGCTAGTGACGATTCTGGTTTCCAATATAAGTGACCGGAAATTTAGGCGTTTAACTTCTTCTTCGGTAAAACCCAGCAGCCGCACGATGGATGGGCTGATATAATCATAGTTCATTGTGTCATAACGCAGGCGGTATATCGTGTCGGATGAATATGAAGTTAAGAATTTAATTTCATCCTGTAATTCCATGATTTCCTTGGATATTTCACCAGGGAGTTCAGCGCCAGGAGCGCTTTTCTTAATGGATTTGGCTGGAAATTGGCGGATTTTCTGTAATATTGACATTTTTTACCCCTACCTAGGATAGCTACATGTTGTTTATGTAATATAGGAATAACACAATATGTTGCTTAATGTCTATACCCCGCATATTGATAAGTTTGAATTTTCTACTCCCCTGTGGCGGTAATGTGACGGAATTCCAACGATCCTGAACGAAGGTTATGAAAATATCAAAAAAAACCCCTATTTTATTAACTATTTGTTAATAATTGCCGATGTATAATCGGCTTATATTAATAAAAGGAGAACTTCCATGAAGAAACCTCTCTACCTACTACCTAGTCTGGCATTTGCCCTAGTTCTGCTGATTTCCAGTGCTGGATATTCGGCTACTACTATTACTCAAAATACAGCTCCTAATACTGCAACGACTTCAGTGAATAATGTAGCTAATTCAGGTATCACAACCTCAGTGGTTTGGCCCTGTTCCTGGACTGCAGACCCTAATCTAGTAGTACCAGGACAAGCAGCAGTAGGGTTTTGTTCTTTTACTATTAATTCTGTTAACGGTGCTATACCCATAACACTTGGAGGTGTTAATGTTCCCGGCACCGGTGCTTCTGATATTACGACAGGTAATCCAGTAGTGGGAGGCGTTGTGATGCCACTAGCTGATTGCATGACACAGTGCCAGCTTCTTACACAAAAGTGTGGTGGTGGTGCTATGACCCCATAAATAGTTGCAATTGACTGATAACAATTTTAACCTCTGGAGAAATTTCTATGAAGAAATCCTTCCTCACTAACTGCTTACGCGCCCTGATCTTTGCTCTGGTTCTGCTGATTTCCGGTTCCTGGTTGCAAGCTATGGCACAAAATGCTCCTATTCCTCAAAATGTAGCTCCTATTCCTCAAAATCCGGTTCCTAATGCCGCAATAAAAGCGACTTCAGTGAATAATTTTTTTAATGATGGTGTAGCAACCACACAAGTTGGTCCTTGTGCATGGACTCCAAACCCTGGCCAAGTATCATTAGGCGCACAAGAAGGCTTTTGTTCTACGAGTATTGCATTTCCATTGCCTGCTGGGTCTATATCAGTAACACTTGGAGGTGTTAACGTTTCTATTGGGGAAGGGGGAGCGGAAATGACAGGTGGTGGGAATGGTAGTATGACACAAGCGGATTGCTTAACTGCATGCAATAACCTTACATCAGCTTTAGCTTGTGCTGAGCTTCTTGTCCCATAAAAACTAAATCAACCCATTCACTCTTCTCGCAAATCCCGCCGGGTCGGGGACGGGTTCGCCCTGGATGATGAGGGCTTGGTCAAGTAACAGAAAGACCGAATCGCTTAAATTCTCTGACGCACCGGACTCAAGGAGTTTTGCCGCCAGTTTTTTTATCACCGGATGTTCGGGGTTTATTTCCAGAATCTTGGCCTGTCGCCCCGGAATCTGGTGCTGATCGGCCAGGAATTTTTCAAACCGAATATCGATTCCCTTTTCACTAGCTGATATGCAGGCTGGGCTATCGGCCAATTTCCCGGTGGTTTTTACGTCAGCCACTTTATCGCCCAGCACAGTTTTGCAATATGCAATGAATGCTGTGACATCTTTTTCTTCTGGTGATTTCGTGCTCTGCTATATCAGAAATCACGTTTGAAAATTTTGGCCACCAGAAATTATATGCAGCCTTGCCCGCTATTCCAGAAAAGGCCTGTTTTCCAGCTATCTCCAATTGTGTACAAATATCTGAGAAATCACCATTGCGATAATGCCGTCCAAAAATTTCCATCGCCTTATGCACGATTTCGCCGATCTTGGCTTTTTCCGGGTCTTGGTCGATCTCTGGTAATGGTTTTAATCGTAGGATGTGTGAGGAATAAATCCGGTATGGATTGCGAAGTAACCGTTCTACCGCCGTCACTGAAAGTTTTTTCGGTCGCGCGGATTTTGGTGGTTTCGGTGCTGGCGGTGCAAGCTTGATTTTTGCGATTGGCTCATACATTAACTCCGCCCATTTGCGCCATGGTTTTTTTGGATGTATGGCGTTTTCCATCTTCACTGCCTTCAAGAACGTATCGATGCGGAGCAGAAGATTGGAGGGTATTGTCACCTCGCTGCCTATTCTCTCTGTCCGCGTTAATAGAACTTTTTTTGCTGCGATTAAGCTATAGAAATCATGGGCGGAAAGGCTTTTGCGTTTTTCTTCGGTAAAAAGGCCAAGTTCTTGGCGCATTGCCCGGCTCATCCAAGGATTATCGCTAGCAACCGGCCAGCTTCCTTCATTCAATCCCCCTATGATGACCAGATCAAATTGTTGTAGTCGTGCTTCCAGTGTTCCCATAATCGCAATCCTGGGATGTTTTTCCGTATCCTGGTAATAGTATTCAGTTTTGAGGAAGGCTTCGAACAAGCCAGGATATGAAACCACCGGGTCAATTTCCGTTCCATTAGAAATTCTAATTAATTTTTCTAGAAATTCCTTTAGCTGTTTCCCAGTTTCGCTCTGCCATAATTTTCCTGAAAGTTTTTCGGCGAATTCCATATGTGCGGGGAGCAGTATTGCAAAATCCGCTTTTTTGCTACCCAGCAGATTTAAAAACTTTTTACCTTTTTCTGCAATTGTTGCAATCAGCTCTGCCAATTCCGGCTCGTTTTTTTCTTCCAGAATTTTTTTGAGTGAATCGAGATCGTGATAGTTTCTTATCCCGCGCAAGGCTGCCCGTTCAAGAGTTCCTGCTGAGGCGCATTCTACCAGTGGATTTTTTAAAAGTGCAAGTAACTGTACCGGCGAAAAATTGGCAGCTGCAGCACTCAAGCATTGGCGTAAGAAAACTGCTTCGGGCAATTCGAGCATGCTCACGCCTGCGGTATCAAAAATATTTATGTCCCATCGTTTCATAACAGCGGAAACTCTACGTGCTAGATTACGGTCAGTGGTGACAAGTGCGGCCGTGGAATCTGATTCCTCAAGGATTTCCTTGAACCGCATGGCAATGATGGTTGCCTCTTCCTGCTGGTGATGGCAATCGATCTGCTCAATTCCCGTTACGGAATTTTTTTCGATCTCAAGTGAAAGCCATTTATCGATACTTACCGCTGGACGCATTATTTCAGAAGCGAATTTCAGTCGCGCCACATCAGCTTTTGCATTGGTCCAATTTTTTACTTCATGGCGCTCAATTTTCATGGATTCGAGTAAGCTTCTCAGGCCATACTGCGGGTGAGTTTCATCGATATTTTTCCAATATTCTTCGTCTGCTGCTAAATCCAGACCAGGTAAGACTATATAGCCGTTATCCAACAATGCGGCAGATTTTATCAGATGTGCAGTGGCTGGAATACTGCCAGTTGACCCTGCAATAATCACCGGAAATTTCGGTGGGTTTTTAGCCCATGTCAGTGCTTGGCGTTCCAACAGTAAATTGGTGTATTCGGCAATATCTACCAAATCTTTTTCTGCTAAAGCCTTCGGCCATTTTTCGCTTAAGATGGAAAAAAAATCTAGTGTCAATTGCCAGTGATTTGAGAGTTCTGCTGGAACGATGTTTCTTAAATTTTCGAGCGGAATTTTCTCGCGTTGCATTTCATCCAAGAACCGCGCCAGATGATCAGCAAGATAAGCGGAGTGATCAATAAACGAACCGGAGAAATCGCCAGAGATTTCTTCTTTATTGCCTCTCCATTCCGCGATGATTTTGGTAAGTAAGAGTTTACGTTGGATTGGTGAGATGGGCTTGATATCAATAATATCTTGCGAATCGAAAACCTCCTCATACTCTTCGCCGAGTGGCAGGATTTTTGGACTAGGTCCTAGAATTTCCCTGAGTGATTGGCATGACCGTTTATTTGGCAGAAATATGGTGATTTTAGAAAAATCCGGCCACCTGCTTTGAATCCCTCGTGCTAGTTCTTTGAGGAATGGTAACCCAGCAGGAATATGGGAGACGCATGTCACGCCGCTCGCTTTTTCCCTTCCAGCATCGGCTTTAAATATTTGCCGGTGATACTTTTCACATTCTTTGCCACCGCTTCTGGCGCGCCTTCTGCAACAACTAGCCCGCCCTTATCACCACCACCGGGGCCGATATCAATTATCCAATCTGCGGTTTTGATAACGTCCAGATTATGCTCAATAACGACAACTGTATTTCCAACATCCACTAGTTTATGCAAAACTTTCAGTAATTTATTCACATCATCGGAATGCAGCCCGGTTGTCGGTTCATCTAATATATACAATGTTTTTCCAGTAGAACGCTTGGATAATTCCTTGGCTAGTTTTACTCGCTGTGCCTCGCCGCCCGATAGCGTGGTCGCGGATTGGCCGAGATGGATATAACCCAAGCCAACTTCCTCCAACGCATCAAGCTTTTCTTTTATCTGTGGGATTTTATCGAAGAATTTGGCTGCAATTTCTACCGTCATATCCAAAACTTCGGCAATGGATTTATCCTTGTATTTTATTTCAAGTGTTTCGCGGTTATAGCGCGCACCATGGCATACATCACATTTTACATAAACGTCCGGCAGGAAATGCATTTCGATTTTGATCAGGCCATCGCCCTCGCAGGCTTCGCAACGCCCGCCTTTGACGTTGAATGAAAACCGTCCTGGCTTATATCCCCTAGCTTTTGCCTCTGGCATCATAGTGAATAGATCACGGATCGGCATGAATGCGCCGGTATATGTTGCTGGGTTCGAGCGCGGGGTGCGGCCGATTGGTGATTGATCAATCTCGATTATCTTATCGATATATTCGAGGCCAGAAATTGCATCATGTGCACCAGGCATTTCTCTGCTGTGATTCAGTTTTCTCGACACTGCCTTATATAAGGTCTCGATTATAAGGCTTGATTTTCCGCCGCCGGAAACACCGGTGACTGCGGTAAAGCACCCAAGCGGAATTTCAGCGTTGACGTTTTTCAAATTATTCGCCTTGGCTCCGATTATTTTTATTTTCCAGGCTTTTTTTGCATCGCGCCTTTTTACTGGCACCGCGATGAATTTCTCGCCGCGTAAATATTCTGCCGTGATGCTGCCTTTGGCTTTCATCACTTGTGCTGGTGTTCCATGCGCCACTACTTCACCACCATGAATTCCGGCGCCTATGCCCATATCAACCAGGTAATCGGAAACGCGCATGGTTTCTTCGTCATGCTCAACAACAATGACGGTGTTTTTCAAATCGCGCAGGTCCTTCAGCGTTTTTATCAACCGTTCGTTATCGCATTGATGTAGGCCTATTGATGGTTCATCAAGAACATACAAAACACCAGAAAGACCTGAGCCAATTTGCGATGCCAACCGAATGCGCTGTGCCTCGCCACCGGAAAGCGTTCCCGATTCACGTGCCAATGTTAAATAATCTAGTCCGACATTATTCAAAAATCCCAAACGACGAATAATCTCCTGTAATATCCGCTCAGAAATGTGAACATGTTTTTTTGTTAGTTTGTTTGGTAATTTATCAAACCAATCGACAGCCTCATCAATCGTAAGTTGGCAAACTTCACCGATATTTTTCCCGGCGATTTTTATCGCCAATGCTTTCTCGTTCAGCCGATAGCCGTGACATGCTGGGCATGCAGTATTTTGCTGATACCTAGTAAATTCGTCGCGCACCCAATCACTTTCCGTTTCATGCCAGCGGCGGATCATATTGCCAATCACGCCCTCAAATGGTTTGCGCACTATGTAGCTTTTATATCCGTCACTTAAGTTGAATTTAATTACTTCAGTGCCGGAGCCGTAAAGAATCATATTGCGGATTTTTTCTGGCAGATCAGCGAATGGGCTATTTAGTGAGAACTTATAATGTGCAGCCAGGCTTTCCAGGGTTTGACTGAAGAATTTCGATTGCATGTTGGCCCATGGCGCAATCGCCCCGCCATTGATTGAGCGCTTCTGATCGGGAATGATGAGTGCTGGGTCAAATACCAGTTTATTACCGAGCCCATCACACTCCTTACAGGAGCCGTACGGACTATTGAATGAGAATATCCGCGGTTCGATTTCCTCAATGGTGAAACCGGAAACTGGGCAGGCGAAGCGGGAAGAGAAAACAAGAATTTTTTCTGCTGGTAAAACTTGCACATAAATTAATCCGTCGCTGAGTTTTAAGCCTGTTTCAATGCTGTCAGGTAGTCGATTTCCCAAATCACTGGAAATGGCCATTCTATCCACCACCACTTCTATGTCGTGCTTTTTATTTTTATCGAATGTTGGAACCTGATCAATTTCATATACCTTTCCATCAACACGGACGCGAGTGAATCCGCGCTTTTTCAAATCCTGTAATTCTTTGCGGTGTTCGCCCTTTCCGCCGCGGACAATGGGAGCAAGGATATAAAATTTCGTATCCTTCGGCAGTTCCAATATCTTATCGACCATCTGGGAAACCGTTTGGCTTTCAATGGGCAGGCCGGTCGCGGGGGAATAGGGAATGCCGATGCGCGCATATAAAAGCCGCATATAGTCATAAATTTCAGTGACGGTGGAGACCGTGGAACGTGGATTGCGCGAAGTAGTTTTTTGATCAATGGCAATGGCAGGTGATAAGCCGGTGATGGATTCGACATCCGGCTTATTCTGGAGCTGTAAAAACTGCCGTGCATAGGCTGAGAGGCTTTCAACATAACGCCGCTGACCCTCGGCGTAAATTGTATCAAACGCTAGTGAGGATTTCCCCGAGCCAGAAAGGCCGGTTATCACTACGAATTTATCTCGTGGTATATCAATGTTGACGTTCTTTAAATTATGCTCTTTCGCACCGCGTACGCTTATGAATTCTTCCATTACCAATAACTATTTGCAAAAATAAAACAAAGCGCCTAGCATAACGGTTAATAATATAAATGCACTAGGAAAACGGAGGAAAATATGGCGGGAAGTTTGAATAAGGTAACTTTGATCGGAAACTTAGGTCGTGATCCAGAAATCAGATCAACGCAGGATGGCCGGGAAATTGCCAATTTAACAGTTGCTACTAGTGATTCCTGGAAAGATAAAAGTACCGGCGAGCGCAAAGAAAAGACCGAATGGCATCGTATCGTGATTTTTAACGAAAATCTGGTGCGGATCGTTAAGGAATATCTGCATAAAGGTTCAAAAATCTATGTAGAGGGTCAGTTGCAAACACGCAAATGGGTTGATCAATCCGGAGTGGAAAAATATACCACTGAAGTGGTGCTGCAAGGTTTTGGTGGGACACTCTTGATGTTGGATAACCGTGGTGCAGGGCAAGGCGGACAGAACGATAATTATAATCAAGGCCAGCCAGCAAGGGCAGCAGCTGGTCAATCTGCTTCTAGTGCTCCATTGGATGATGAGATTCCTTTCTAGTCTTGTTTAGTTGCGCTAAGCCCAGACCATATTATAGTAACTTTCCGTTACTTTTCAGGTGGATAGATAATCTGGGGTAGTGACTAATTTTTAAGTTATGGTGGCGGCGCGGATTGAGTGAAGGAGAAAGGGTTTGGCTACTGCTCTCTTCATATTTCCCTGTTGCAATCATGATTTGCTTGAGGATGAAATTGGCCCGATCCACATCTCCACACTCTTCCCGCCAGTCGGCGTAAACCAATCGTGAAGTGTCGTCAGCTAGATTTGTGGCAACACGCCATAGAAGCTCAGTTCCGCCAATTATTCATGCTGTACCAGTTATTAGTTACTTTTGGGAACTTTAATAATAGAGCTGTTATTAAATATATTTCCTAGGACAGGGTATGATGTTGTGTTGCTGCCAAGTGGTGTAGTAACTGTAATAACCCTTGTGCCCACTGTGCATATTTGAAGTATAGCAGGTGGTAATAGTACACCGGCAACAGTATTCCATCCACACGGAGAAGCACTTGGGCTGTTTATAGGATTGCAGTTGTCTGCTTGGGCGGCTGCCGTATCTGTGTAGTTCTTGGTAGGAATTGTTGTACCTATAGTGCAACATAAGCAATATGTAGCAAAAGCGTCATTACTGTAAGATGCGAAGTCAAGGGTGTTGGTGGTGCTAAATCCGCTTGCGCCAATAGGCTGAGAGACAGGCGTGAGGCCTAAATCACTCCCAGAAACCCCTCCAGATTGTGTGCTACTGCTGTTTATCCCTGCACCAACGGGTATAGTTGAAGGAATAGCTGCACTGCCAGAACTATCTGAACTCATAGCGGCAAATACAAAACTAGGAATGGTAATAACTATACAACAAACTAAAGCCATGATGGCGCTTTTTGAAATTACTTTTTTCATAAACACTCCTTTGCTAAATCAATTAATTAAATTACGACATCTTATGAATAGTACGATACAATGGTTAATAAATCGTTAAGAGTTTCGGAAATATTTTATCATTTATATTACAATATGTTAGCACGTAACATGATTGCATAAGTCCTACAATCTCCTCTAAAGTCCATACATGGTCAGCAATTCCTGCCTGCATGGCTGGGTTAAACGCAACCTCTTATGAATCCTTGCAAAATTGTAATACAAGAAATGCAGTGCTACTGCATGACCGTGGTTCTCGATTTTCTTGGAAAATGCATTTGTTTTCGTAGTTAATCGGCGGATTCCCACACGCATTGTTAAGTTTTGCCGTTCAACATAACTGGTGGAAATCTTAGGTGATATCTTATGGGTTGGTGAACTTTGCTATGTTACTGGTTTGCTAAACTTGAAATTATCGGCATAGGTGCGGATTTTCACCTTTCTTTCCTGTGGTTTAATCACTTCATACTCCATGCCTTCGCGCTCAGCATAGGCCATAGCTTCCTCTTGATTTTTAAAGGTTATTACCATTTCCTGGTTCATATCGGTTCCGCCGGTCCAGCCCATCATGGAATCAATAAACCGTGAATCCTTCTCCAATATTGGCTCCAGCAGCCACTCATTGGTTTTTGCCTTGCCCGATTGCATCGGATTCTTGGGGTTCTTGAAAATCAGTGCTTTCATAACAATTTAATATAAAAACAAGTATTTTGAAAAAATTTCGGTTTTGTTAACCATTTATTAGTAATTTCGATGTTATAGTTTAGGTAAGTCTTATGGTAACACTTATATAAGGTAAAGGAATAATTCAAATTTTATGGCAAGTATGGGAGAAAGAAAATTGGAAGGTGCAGTACTAAAAAAGGTGATGGCCGAAAATAAACGGCCCTCCATGTATCAGGTGCTGCTTTTGAATGATGATTATACGCCGATGGATTTTGTGGTACAAATTTTGCAACAATTTTTCGGCAAGGGGGCGGAAGAAGCAGTACGCCTAATGCTGAAAGTGCATTACAAAGGTCAAGCCGCCTGCGGAATTTATACGAGAGAAATTGCTGAAACCAAAGTGATGCAGGTTATGGATTCGGCCAGGACTAACAGTCATCCACTGAAATGTGTGATGCGGAAGGAGTAGAACTTAAAAAATATGTTGTCAAAAAACCTAGAGATGAGCTTACACCGTGCGCTTGCAATTGCCGGGGAATATCGGCATGAATACGCTACGTTGGAGCATTTGCTGCTTGCGCTTTCCGAAGATCCTGATGCTTCGGCAGTGATGCGTGGCTGTGGGGTAAATCTCCCATCTCTGAAGGAAACGCTCGCTAATTTTTTACGCCACGAATTGAACGCACTGATTTCTGATAACGGATCAGAGGCAAAGCCCACAGCTGGATTCCAGCGAGTGATTCATCGGGCGGCGGTGCATGTGCATGCGGCTGGGCGCGAAGAAGTAAACGGTGCGAATGTGCTAGCAGAAATTTTCTCTGAGCGTGAAAGTCATGCGGTTTTTTTCCTGCATGAACATAATGTCACCTGCCTGGATGTAATCAATTTCATTTCGCACGGCGTAGTGAAATTTGGTGAGTCGAATGATAATGGCCAACCTCCAGCGATTGGCGAAATCGAAAAGCGCGAATCTCGCACCAAGCATGGCAGGAATGAGGCTGGTGATTCGGCACATGATATACATGAAGCTCTAACATTATATTGCATCAATTTGAATAAGCGTGCGGAAGAAGGCAAAACCGATATATTGGTTGGCCGCGAGGTGGAAATAGAGCGTACGGTAGAAATCCTTTGCCGCCGAACAAAAAACAATCCGTTATATGTTGGTGAACCGGGAGTTGGCAAGACCGCAATTGCTGAAGGTTTAGCTCTCAGGATTGTCCGCGGTGACGTGCCAAAGGTTTTGAAAAATGCTATCATATTTTCGCTTGATATGGGGGCATTAATGGCTGGCACGCGGTATCGCGGCGATTTCGAGGAACGGTTGAAATCGATAATAAAAGGCATTGAAAAATTGCCGCATGCGATTTTATTCATTGACGAAATTCACACCATAATCGGGGCAGGTGCAACATCTGGTGGGTCGCTTGACGCTGGCAATCTTTTGAAACCGGCATTGGCAAAAGGAACGCTGCGTTGCATCGGCTCTACGACTTACAGAGAATATCGCAGTCATTTTGAAAAAGATCGGGCGCTGGTGCGTCGGTTCCAGAAGATCGATATTGAGGAACCAACAGTAGAAAATACCATAAAAATTCTACGCGGCCTTAAGCCATATTATGAAACTCACCACAACGTTCGCTATACTAACGCGGCGATAAAAGCGGCGGTAGAGCTATCGCAACGCTATATCCATGATCGCAAATTACCGGATAAGGCGATAGATATAATAGATGAAGCGGGCGCACATCAGATGCTGTTGCCGGAAACCAAACGTCGTAAATCCATAACGACGAAAGACATAGAGGAAATCGTGGCAAAAATTGCACGGATTCCTTCTAAATCAATCTCTGCTGACGATAGCAAAGTATTGGAAAATCTGGAGTCAGACTTGAAAAAAGTGGTTTTCGGTCAAGACAAAGCGATAGAAGCATTAGGAAGCGCGATCAAAATGTCCCGCGCGGGCTTACGCAAACAAGGCCGCCCAGTCGGGTGTTATTTATTTTCTGGTCCGACAGGAGTTGGGAAAACCGAGCTGGCGCTTCAACTTTCCAAGCAGATGAGCATGAACTTGGTGCGGTTTGATATGTCAGAATATATGGAGCCACATTCGGTCTCAAAACTAATCGGTGCGCCACCGGGATATGTGGGTTTTGACCAGGGCGGGATTATGACGGACGCCATCGATAAAACCCCGCATACCGTGCTTTTGCTTGATGAAATCGAAAAAGCGCACCATGATATTTACAATATTTTATTGCAGGTAATGGACTACGGTAAACTTACCGACCATAACGGCAAATCGATAAATTTTGCCAATGTGATTTTGATTATGACGACGAATGCTGGTGCGGCGGAAATGAGCAAGGCGGCGTTCGGGTTCAATGCCCCGGTGCGCTCAGGTGAAGATAAGGAAGCAATAAAACGTATCTTCACTCCAGAATTCAGGAACCGGCTTGACGCAGTAATTCCGTTTGAGCGGCTTTCTCCGGCGCTGGTTGAATCAGTAGTTGATAAATTCATTGTGCATATGGAAGAACAATTGGCTGATCGGCGTGTGCGGATTGAAATCTCGCCCGAAGTGCGGAAATATCTGGCGAAGGAAGGTTATGACGACCAGCAGGGCGCACGGCCATTGGAACGCATTATTGAGCAGAAAATCAAAAAACCGCTGGCGGGTGAAATCTTGTTCGGTAAACTTTCTAAAGGCGGCAGGGTGAAAGTGATCATGAAGAATGGCCAACCGGATTTTGAGATAAGCGCGACTGAAGTTATTGAATCAAGTATGATTTAATAAGACATTGTTCCAGTAGGAATTATCTGCCTAGCACGGTGAGGTAAATCCATAAAATCCTATCAATATTTTCTATTATTATTCAGTATCTTAAATTAAAATAATAGTTTTGGCACGGGGTTTGCATCTCATATAGGGAAAATGTATGAAAACGCGCCCAAATGCAAGACATAGGTAACATCATAGCCCAATTAACGGCGGCGCAGAGTTCGCTCTCGCCAACTACGCCTGCACAAGGCCAGAGCAGCGCTTCTTCCGCTAATGGCACTGGTAACGGCAACCAGTCACAATCGTTCCAAAGTACGCTGAATAATGTCTCACAGCCAAGTGGATCTGGACAATCAAGTGGATCGGCACAGTCCGGGCAAGTTTTGCCGCCCGCTCAAAATAATACCCAAAATGTTCAGAATTCGGCTACAAACAGCCAATCTCTACAGGCTAGCATTACAGGAAACCCGGGATTTGCACGCCTTGCCAACCTACTTGGTAACATAGTTCAGCAGCAAAAGCAGAATAGCCAATCTCAGGCAGCATCTCAGGCAACTAGCAATTCTGCGCCGCAATCGACTACAGATAATCTACTTATAAATGGTAAGACCGGACAGGGTAGCCAAACTAACATCACTTCACCAGAAGCTCTTCTGCAATTCATGATGGGCCGGAATGCTGCGAACGCTGCATTGCTGGCAAGTAACAATAACTCTTCTGGCAATACCAACACAAATAACAGTACTACGCAGCCCACTACGCAGTCGGCTGTCCCATCGCAGCAACAACAATCGTCTAATCAGAATGATCCAACATCGCTGGCTTCCATTCTTGCACAAATCAATCCCGTACATAATTTCGTGGCCAATTCACAAGCAGCGGCTAATGCTTCCAACCAAACTCACAATTTATCGATTAACCCAAACGCATCGTCCGGCAGTGGTTTGGCAAAGGCCTTAGCCGCGCAGACGGCAACCGCAGCCAGCCAGCAAAATCAGCCTAACAGTGATACAGCCAGTAATACTAATAGTAATGCCAATAATAAGGCTACAGCACCTAATCTCCAGGCTATTGATACGAATCAAAAAGCAGTGTTTCAGAATTTTGCACTGGCTTTTGCCAACAACACACTGCAAGGGCAATCAGCGAAGCCAACCACCAAACTGGTGTCTGAAAGCAAACTCCCAGATTTCTCTAACTTTAGTAACCAGGTTTTTGCGGTAAAAACGGATACGAAATCTGCTGTGCAAGCTAGCTCTGCTTTGAATAACGCGGCTAACGAGGAAAATAACAATAATATAAATAATGCCATCGCAGCATTAGATAAGCCGGATGATCAGTTAAAGTCAGATACTGTAAAGGAAGATGAAACCGACACTGTTGATGCAGCGGATGCTGCCCAGCAACTTCAGGCAAAAACTGATAGTGGTGCGGTGAAAACTACTACTGTCAGCAGCGGTACTACTACTCCAGATACCGTAAAATATCAGACTCCAGCCGAGCAGGTGGTATTCCAAGTGGCGGCAGCGGCTAAAGATGGCAACAGCAAAATTCGGATTCAATTAGAGCCATCTGATCTCGGTAAAATTGAAGTGCAGATGAACATGAATAGTGATGGCAAACTGAATCTAAATATCACTGCCGATAAAAGTAGCACGTTGACCATGCTGCAAGGTGATTCCAAATCACTCGAAAAATCGCTGAACGATATTGGTTTCAAAAGCGATGCTACCAATCTTAGCTTTAACTTGCGCCAGGGTAGCAATGGTGGTCAGCCGCAGAATTGGACCTACCAGAATTACGGCACCACTTCCACAAGCAATCAAGATACTGCGGAAGTTACTGCCTACAGTGCATTACCAAGTATGTTAACTAGCAACCAGGCCCTAGATATAAGGGTTTAAAGGAGAAGTGTTATGACCATTACACCAAACACACCTACGACACCGGCATCATTATTACCAAATAGCCTTGGTGGTGCAACGTCTGCTGCGAGCACAGCCTCTAGCTCCGCCAGCAGCACGAACTCTCTGTCTGCCACGGAAAGCGATTTTCTGAGTTTACTAATCGCACAACTCAAGAATCAAGACCCGACCAGTCCGATGGATTCCAGCACCTTTGTTACTCAATTGGCCGAGTTGAACAATGTGCAGGCAGTGTCACAAACCAACCAGCTTATGACGCAATTACTGGCGCAAGGGCAGGCTTCTGCGAATGCTAACCTTACCAGCTATGTTGGCGATCAGGTTACCGTGCAATCTAATGCTATATCTCTAACAAGCGGCGGGTCAGTCACATTCGGCTATACGATGCCAGCCAATACAAGTGGAACGATAGTGATTAAGGATTCCAGCGGCAATCAGGTGTTCTCCACAGCGGCCGACCCAACTGCCGGAAACCAGACCTATACATGGAATGGGAAAAATTCAGCGGGAACAGCACTTCCAGCCGGGAATTATACTGTAACCGTCAATACCGGCAGCGGCAGCACCGCTAGCACGGCACAAACTTATACGGCAGCCACTATAACGGCGGTTGATACGAGTGGTAGTACGCCAGAAGCTGATTTGAGTACCGGCGCTCAAGTGCCATTCACCAGCATTATGACCAACTCGGGAAAAGCTAGTAGTTCAACGAATTAACACAAACTAAAAATCGAAACTAAAAGGAGGATAAAAAAATGACAGACGGATTATCAGGAGCATTTAACGCAGCAGATGGCGCACTTAACGCGCAAAGCAATGCTATTGGCTCGATTTCACAAAACATCGCCAACGTAAATACGGTGGGATATAAATCGGTTAACACTGATTTCTTATCGCAGCTCGGAAATGCACTTTCCACCGGCGGTGTCACCACTGTGCAGGAAACAAATGTTACAGATCAGGGACAGATAACTAATACCGGTAATGCCACGGATTTAGCCCTGAACGGTAATGGCTTTTTTGTGGTAAATACTGCCGATGACGGCAGCGGTAGCTATCTTTATACCCGTGCTGGTTCCTTCACTGAAAACCAGTTGGGGTACTTGGTGAATCCCGGTGGGTTTTTCCTCTATGGCTGGCCGCTAAATGCCAACGGAGATTTGCCTGGTACACCGGGCAACACCAATACTACTGCTAACTCACTTCTTGCTAGTACAACGGCAGTGAAGATAAGCCAGGGAAGTGGTACGGCACAAGCCACCACTACGGTAGCATTTGGGTTAAACCTTAACGCCAGTCAGCCCGTTTATACCGGTGCCGGTGCTACTTTGGCTGTAGTCCCTGCTGACGCAGTAAATTATCAGCAAACTGGGCCCGCCATATTAATTCCTAACGCCGCCGCTGGCTCAGGGATGCTTGCCGCGGGTCAGACGTTAAATATCAGCACCGGCAGCGGTTCCAACTATACTTATACTTACGGTGGGTTTGCAACAAGTGCTACGGTAAGTGCCGGTCACCCGATTCTTGGTGCCACGACCCTTACCACCCCATTTACCGGTGCTACTTCAGGTGATGCCTTTACTATCACTACATCATCCGGCACAACTACTACCCTCACTTATGAGGCTGCCGGGGCAGATCCTGCCGGTGGCACTTTTGACAACATGACAACATTGGCGCAAGCAATAAACGACCAGGCTGGATTTACCGCCAGAACGGACGGTGTTGGCACATTGTATATATCCTCAACCAATGCCAATGACGGACTAACCTTTGCCAAAGTGCCAGGAAGCACCGTTGACTTCACTTCTGCAGCAAATCTTAACTTAGCTGCTGTTGCTGCTAGCAGTAACCGATTTAATTCCTTGAGTGGTTTACAGGCTATGGTTACTAACGACACCGGACTCACCGCAACGGTGAATAGTCCCGATACCAATGCTTCACTTACTATAGATGCTGCAAGCCCACTCGACACCGTTTCATTTACCAATCCTGCCACCAACGCCACTACTGATTTCTTGACCGAATTTGGGATCGCACCAGGTGCTTTTACAGTTGGTTCTGCCACCACGGATGGCCCTATCGGCCCGGTATATAACGCTACCGGTGTTGGCGGCAATAATATGGCTTCCGGCCTTATCACCCCGCAATTCACCAAGAATTTGCAGATTGTTGATTCGCTAGGTGTTTCCCACAACTTTACCATCGGATTCATAAAATCCAGTGACAATATTTGGCAAGTTGAGGTGTGGGACGCAGACAGTAACGACATTATAACTTCCGCTGCCAATGATCAGATTGCCGCAGGCACTGTTACTTTTAACGGAGATGGATCCTTACAAAGCGTCACCAGCGGTTTGTCCAACCCAGTAAAAATCGTTTGGGCAGATGATGCGGCGGTTAGCAATGTCAGCTTAAATTTTGGCACTGCTGGACCAATATCCGGAACCGTGGGCGCCACCCAAATTGGCTTAACAAATGGTTTAAGCCAATTCGCCGGCTCAGGCACAAGCGCAGCAGACATTGCCAGCGGTTACCAATCAAACTTCGTCACCAGCAATGGTGCTCAAACTGGTCAGCTCTCTGGCATACAGATAACCGCTGCTGGCATAGTAGTAGCTAATTACAGCAATGGCCAATCGCTAAACGTCTATCAACTTCCAATTGCCCTGTTCAATAGTCCAGATGGTCTCCAGGCGCTGAATGGGAACGTGTTCTCGCAAACCGTGCAGTCAGGTGATTTCAACCTGAAGGAAGCCGGGCAAGGTGGAGCAGCAAACGTGGTTCCCGACGCCCTTGAAGGAGGAGATGTTGATCTATCTTCCGAATTGACGGAGATGCTTATAGTGCAAAGAGCGTACGACAGCAGCAGCGAAGTGATAAAAACCGTTGATGCCATGTTAGATGACTTGAAGCAGCTTTAATCGGCTATAAGTTCTAAAAAATAGGGCGGTATTCCAGCACCGCCCTATTTTTTTGCTTACTCTTAAGCAAAATTATTCTTCTATGAAATCTGTGGTAAAAAGCTTTTCCGGATTGCGGAAAGTTTTAAATTCCAAGGCATTTCCAGAGGGGTCTTTGATAAAGAATGTTCCTTGCTCACCTGGCTGGCCGGTAAACCGAACTCGTGGTTCTATAAGGAATTTACTACCGTATTTTTTTAGTTTTTCGGCTAATTTTTCCCAATCCTGCCATTTAAGTACTGCACCGAAATGCCTCACTGGCACATCATCGCCATCAACTTTATTGGTGTTGGCTACTTTGCATTCATCAGGCTTCAGATGTGCAGAAACCTGGTGGCCAAAAAAATCAAAATCCACCCATCCGTGTGATGCCCTAGCTGCGGTGCAGCCAAGCAATCCAATATAAAATTCCCGGGTTTTTTCTAAATCTGAGACAGGTATCGCAAGATGGAACGGCGGCATTTTTCCCTCCTATTGCTTATAGGTCTAATTTGGATTATTTCATTTAAAATGTCCAGCAAAACTGATGTTTGTTTTTCATTACCTGTGAACGATTGGTATGCTACCACCGATTCATTGACACAGAAACAAGCCATTGATGCTCTAGAAAATGGCCGAGTGGTTTTTCTACCAAATCTGGCATTTGTGCTGACTCCAGAGGAAAAATCATACTTAAGGCCGGATTGCGTTGATCCCAAGGGCAAGAGCGTTAAATATGCGCCTGTTAAGAAACAATTATGGGGATTTGCGAAAAAGGAAAGTACAGAAATTCTAAGCCCCATGCTGGAGCGTTATTCCAAAAGTGCAGAAAACCTCATCACCACATTGTTTCCTGGATATGCTCCGGCGCTTGTAACTGGCAATGCCAGTTACCGTCCAATTGAAGCCGATGGGCGCATACAGAGCAAAAGGCATGATGATAGGCTGCTGCATGTTGATGCGTTTCCCTCACGACCGGTTAAGGGTGAGCGTATACTTCGGGTATTCACCAACATTAACCCGAACGGTGGGCAGCGTAATTGGCGGGTGGGTGAGTCTTTCACTGATGTTGCTGCCAGGTTTTTACCCAGGATTTCTGCACCTTTTCCTGGCAGTGCGAAACTGCTAAAATTACTGAAAATTACCAAGGGAATCCGCACAGCGTATGATCATTACATGCTGGGCTTGCATGATCGAATGAAATTGGATGACGATTACCAGGAGAAAGTCAAATATACCTCGGTTGTTTTTCCGCCAGGATCAAGCTGGATAGTTTTTAGCGATCAGGTTTCGCATGCTGCGATGTCTGGTCAATATTTATTGGAACAAACCTTAGCCATACCGGTTTCGGCAATGTCTAGGCCAGAAACTTCACCGCTTAAAGTTCTAGAGAGAATGAAGGGAAGGGCGTTAGTGCAATAATCCTTAGGCTTGTCTAGAGCGTAAACTTCTCGCCGAGATAAACTTTCCGCACTTCCTTATTGCCGACGATTTCTTCCGGTGTGCCTTCCATAAGCAAACTGCCGCCATGCATTATATATGCACGGTCAACAATGCTGAGGGTTTCCCGCACGTTGTGATCAGTGATTAATACGCCGATGCCTTTGTCTTTCAGGTGCGATATGAGTTGCCTTACATCCGCTACGGCAATGGGGTCAATACCGGCAAGTGGCTCATCCAGCAATATAAACGAAGGCCGGGAGGCGAGGGCGCGTGCGATTTCCACCCGTCTGCGTTCACCGCCAGAAAGTGTTATTGCCGGGGATTTGCGCAAATGGGTTATTGAAAATTCCGCAAGCAATTCATCAAGCTGGAACCGGCGCTGTTCTGCCTCCGGCTCTATCACTTCGAGTATAGACATGATGTTATCTTCAACACTTAAGCCGCGGAAAATCGAGGCTTCCTGTGGCAGATAGCCGATGCCAAGACGGGCCCTTTTATACATCGGCAGCGTTGTGATATCATTATTCTGCAATGTGATATTGCCGTAATCTGGCGTAACCAGACCGGTAATCATATAGAAGCAGGTGGTTTTCCCGGCACCGTTTGGCCCGAGTAGCCCGACTGCTTCGCCGCGCTCAACACGTAAGGAAACATCACGCACTACTGGGCGCTTGGCATAACTCTTGCCGATGTTGTGTGCCTCCAGGCCAGAATTGGAGACAACCAGCTTCGGCTTATTGTCCTGATCCGTCTTGTTTTGTATTTTGTTTTGTATCATTTGTTTTTTTATCACTATCCTGGTTTTGCTTTTCCTGCACGAATACACTCTCCACGCGGCCACCCGGCTTGGTTTTATCAGCCGCACTATATATCAAACTCTTGCCGGTTAGAGTATCATAATCTAAATGATCGCCTTTTATAATATTTTTATTCTTAACTAGCGTTACATGGCCATTTAATTTTACCATGTGGTTATCTACGTCATACGTGCCATTATCGCCCTGCGCGCTTTGTACCGGGTTAGTTAGGAAAACATTTTGGAATACCTCAATTAACGAAACTGAACCAGGGTTAGATTGCTGATTAACTGCCTTCACCTTTTGAGCGCCAGCACTGCCACCGGTGCCACCAGAACTAGAATTGCGGTAATGCACTTTCATTATCTCGGATTTCAGAGTGGTATCGCCCTGGATGGCAATCACATTTCCGGTGAAAATAGCGATATGCACATCTTGCTGTACTTCTAAGTGATCAGCAGTGATTTTTATCGGTTGGTTGGAATCATGCCCAGGCGCAAGCTGGCTCATTGGAGTTTGTGGTTTATCGGATTTTGCCAGGGTTTTTGTTGGGGTTTGGGCTGGAGCCGAAGCAGTCTGAGCATGGGCTGCAGCACTGAATAATATAGCGATTGATAATATAATTAACTTCTTCATTGCGAGTCTCTTTGTTTCGGGTAGACGATAGCCTCAACCGGGCCGGTGAAGTGAATTACGTTCGTCTTGCCATCGGACGAAAAGCCTTTGGCGTTCAGTGTGCCAAGCGGTCCTTGCACTTTCACTGGATCGTTGCCATTGGCTTTAGATTTCCCCATATCAACATGTGCCTTGCTGGTGGTGAATTCATAGCCGCTGTTGGAAAATAAATCCACCGAATCATACAATTCGGCAGTTTTCTTCTCCATGTTCAATTCTCCACGTTCGGAAAGGAGGGACATCCAGCCTTCATTGAGCGACATTTCTCCGTTTATGTTAACCAGATGCATTATATTTTGGTCATCCTGTACTGCCGTATCGGCAATGACGGTATATGGCCTGCCGTTGCGGTCTATTCCGTGGAATTGTGGGCTTACCATAGTTGGCGTTTTTGCCGCCCCAGAAGGGATATTTCTGAACGTCATTTTTAATTTTTGGTCAAGTGAATGTTCAAGCGGCCATAATATCAGCATCAAAAGCAGGGCCAGTGCGAAAATACCAAGCGTGATCTTCGCTGCCCAGACTATGCGTGATGCAACTGCGAGTGCGTGGAAAAGTTGCTGTATTTCCCGCCCCATCCACTCAGGACTCATCACAGATTTTGGTTTTGGTGGTTCGATCATTAGAGGGATAATAGACCGTAAATGTTAATAAATCGTTAAGAATGGAGGGTTTATAGTATTATTTTTGTTGACTGTCATTTTCACACTCAGTCTTGCCTTTGTAATAATGTTCAACAAGTACCAGAGGTAGCATGGCTTCTTCTGATGTGATAATTAGTGCACTATTATTAAATGGTGCTAAAAATATATGTGAGCCAATTCTTCCAATATATTTAATACCTTCTTGATTGTCAGAGAGTTTTTTAACAGATTTTGGTATATATTCCTCTGGAATGTATGAATATCTTTTGTTTTGCACTATAAAATGAGCAATTTGCCAGCCAGAGTAGGGGCACAAGAATGGCAAAAAACTTAAAAATGCTACAATTGAAAAACGATATGCCTTGTTTGGTATTGCCGATTTCACAGCGGGCAACATATTAACTATTGGAGCTATTAGTATGATTGGTAGCATACAAAATAAATATGCTCTTAAATCTAATCCAAGTTCTTCCTTAAATTTATAAGTTAAATAAGAAGCAACAATTGCCATTAATAGAAAAACAGTTAGCAAAATCCAGTTAGCAAGTTTTTTGTTTTTTTCTCCGGTCATTGAGAAAATTGTAAGCATATGACCTGGAATCAACGATATGAATACAATCAGCGCTATTGGTATAGTTACAAGTATTATGTTCGTTGTTACTTCTGAAAGAGATGCATATGCTAGAGGATTAACTCGGAAATGAAGCCAGAATCCATATTGATAAAATAGTGCAAGAAGAGTCGAATACGTCGATATTATTGCCGTTAGTACGCCCCATAATTTCAAATTTTTTATCAAGTTTAGTTCCCCTTCAAATAAATCACGCGCCTCACGAAACCCCCGCTCTTAACACATCATGTATATGAATTATCCCCGCAGGGCGGCCTTTTTCTAGGACAAACAGGTTGGTGACTTTCTTTTCGTTCATCAGCGCGAGTGCCTCTAAAGCCAATGCGTTCTGGCGGATTTTTAGCGGATTTTCTGTCATCACTTCGCAGGCCTTCATAGCCACGATATTATCCTTCATATGCCGCCTGAGATCACCGTCAGTAATTATTCCGACTAGTTTTCCATCCGCGTCCACCACCCCGGCGCAGCCCAGACTTTTTTCTGTGATGACCAGCAGGGTTTTTGACATCGGGTCAGTTTCCTTGACCACCGGCATGTTTTCGCCCGTCCGCATCAAGTCAGAAACTTTGATAAAATTCTTGCCGATTTTGCCGCCTGGGTGGAACACCTGCAAATCCTCCGGCTTGAATCCGCGACGTTGCATCAACGCCACGGCCAACGCGTCGCCAAACGCGATCATCATCGTGGTGGAAGTGGTAGGTGCGGCACTGTTTGATGCTTCCGGGATTTCTGGTAAAACTAGCGCGATATCGGCTGATTCCACCAATACCGAAGATTGCCTTCTCACCACCGCGATCAGCGGAATGGAAAACCGGCGGGTATATTCGATGATATCCTTCAGTTCCGCGGTTTCTCCAGAGTTAGAAAGTAACACTAAAACATCGTCAGGAGTGATCATTCCCAGATCGCCATGGCTGGCTTCACCAGGATGCACGAAAAATGCGGGAGTGCCAGTGGATGCGAAGGTTGCAGCGATTTTCCGGGCGATATGCCCGCTTTTTCCCATACCGCTTACGATCACCCGGCCTTTTATGTTATATATGGCCTCAACCGCTGCGGAAAATTGATCATCCAGCGCATCAGCTAATGCCTCTAATCCTTTGATCTCTTGGTTTAATACTGCAACGCCAGCGGCGATATCGCGTTTGGCTTGGTCAGCAGAGGATTTTTTGTTAATGGAAGGCATTATTTACTAATGCGCGAAAATATCCAAATCATGCCAGCCGAGTAAATCAAGCTCCACCCTAGCTGGGATGAATTTGAAGCAGGTTTGCGCTAGCTCTTTCCTTCCTTCGCGCTCCAGCATTTCCTCAAGTTTGGCTTTGATTTTATGCAGATATAAAACATCGGAGGCGGCATATTTAATTTGGTCTTCTGAGAGTTTCGCTGCGCCCCAATCAGAGGATTGCTGCTGCTTTGAAATCTCCTTACCAACTAATTCCATGCATAATTCCTTTAATCCATGGCGATCGGTGTAAGTACGCGCCAGGCGGGAAGCGATTTTCGTGCAATATATCGGCTCCATCATAACACCCAAGTGCTTATATATAATTCCAACATCAAACCGTGCATAATGCATGATTTTCAGGATTTTTTTATCAGCGAGGAGTTTTTTCAAATTCGGCGCATTATATTGCTTAGAAAACTTCACCAAATGGGCGTCGCCATTGCCGCTTGATAGTTGCACTACGCAAAGCCGATCGCGCAGTGGGAAATTAAGGCCAGTGGCTTCTGTATCAAGCGCTACTTCTGCACCTAAATCAAGACCCGCTGGAATATCGTTTTCGTATAGGAAATTTGCTATTGTACCCTCATCTTTTGCTAAGTTTGCCAATAGATTATATATTCTTCCTTATGCTGTCCAGAATATTTAGATTTAGAAGGCCGAAACGCAGGCGCCAGCGCAGGCCATTCGTGAAAATTCAAAGAAAACCGTTTAAAATCCCCTCCACCTGGCAACGGCTGGATACGGGAAAACTATGCCATCAAGCCGGGATAGTGGAAACGCTTGAAGCAAGGCAATGGATGAGGTTTGTAAGCGGTATTGAGACTTATATTAATCCACGAATCAGGTCAGCGCTTGGTTATGCCAATTACGCGCGGGGGACAGTGGAATTAAATAGGGTATATTTCAAGCGTGAAGGCTTAAGGGAGAAATTGCTGCAAACATTCGTGCATGAGGTGGCCCACCACATCGCCCATGAATTTTTGGCGCATAAGGGCCATGGCAAGCCCTGGCGGGAGACTATGCTGATTCTGGGCTATAAACCGGAAAGACTTGGAAATTTGAAAGTGGATAAGAAGGGGTAAAAAGATAAAATTGGTATTTACTTCGCCTTCTCTCCATCTTTCGGGATAAAATAAATCACCTCATCCTTCCCGGCTACTCCTAAGAGTTTGCGTGATTGCTCATCCAGCATATCGGCATCCAGTGAATTATTGTAAAGCATATCAACTTTCCGCTCCAGGCTGATGCGCTCAGCCTTCACTGAATCCAGCTCATCTTTTGATTTTTCCAGCTGCCGCATCAGCCGGAACATCGAAATCACACCCTTTTGCCCGCTGATTGCATAATAAGAGAAATAGAAAATAGACACAGCAAAAAACAGGGTTGCCAGCGCCCCGATAACCTTCTCTCTATTTTCCCGTAAAACTGCCATAAACCTTCATTCTATAATTGAGCGCTATTATTTTTCAAGTTTCGCTCTGGCATAGGTTTTAGAGACTTCCCAATATTTCGGCTCCTGTGTTATTTTTAACAGGACGGCGGCAATTTCCGGCGTAAGCTTAGCAATATCAACGCTATTGCGGTTGATCCTGATGCCGGAATTGCCATAATTGGCGATGAAAGCGTCCCTCTCTGCAGAATTTGGCACATAAAACACCATTTTACCGTTTACGAATGCGTAAAGGTTCAGGCTACCGCTAATATTCCTTTTCTTTTCCTTAACCATAAGGAAGGTGGCGTCATCGAGTTTCAGGGTCCGGGCAGCCTCGATTTCCTCATCACGCTGTGAATAATAGATTTTATAGGAATCGCCATTTTTAAGGAAAGTAACGCTGTTTCCCTTGCCATCCAGCCAGGTTCCAGCCAAGGCCGGATCAACATAACCCTGGCCCCAATATTCGCCAAAATCATGTACGACGATGCAGGAGGCCAGCAGAAATGCCAGAAGGAGTGCTGAGGTTTTTTTGCAAGTCATATTGCCATGTTATTCATTCGGTGATTGAGAGTCTATATAAACCTCTTCAAAAATTCTGGCTAATAGAACAAGTTGCCAATCCGGTGTCTAATATCTAAATTCAAACCCATATGCATGTTTCCAGAACCTCCAGCTATCTTTTCATGCTCCGCAATTGGGCGGAGCGGATAAAGCTTGCGCGCAAATTAGCTTTTGCCTTTGCCATCGGGGCGGTGATTTCTGGCGTTGCAACTTACATAACCATCACGCAGAAATCTAATCCTTTAGGGCCAGATCCGAAAGTGGTGGTAAATTTTATATTGATAGACCTGGTGTTCTTGCTGGGCCTTGCCACTATTGTTTCGATCAAGGCGGTGAAGTTATGGCTAGAGCGACTGAAAGGTTCGGTTGGTTCGCGGTTGCAAACTCGTATCATCCTTATGTTTTCCTTGGTTTCGATAATCCCCACCATAATAGTTGCCAGTTTTTCTGCATTGTTTTTTAATTTCGGTATCCAGACTTGGTTCAATGAGCGAGTGAGTAACGCGCTTGAAGAATCAGTTGCTGTTGCAGAAAGTTACTTAAGCGAACATAAAGAGGCGATACGCGGTGACGTGTTAGCTATGGCTAATGATTTGACTCGTGAGGCCTATATGGCAAACGCTGACCCGCTGGAATTTAAGCAGTTGGTTTCCAGCCAGGCAGAGATTCGCTCACTCACTGAGGCTATAGTATTCAAGCGGCATGGCAGCATATTAGCGCGCTCAAATTTAAGTTTCTCACTGCTTTTCGATCTCGATAAGATAACAAATGAAGATTACCAGCTTGCTGATAGTGGTGAGGTGGTGATCATTACTCCCGGCAGTGATGAAAGGGTGCGAGCACTGGTAAAACTTGATAATTTTTTTGATACTTATCTGCTGGTCGGGCGGTTGGTTGATAGCCGGGTTATAAACCACATTGAAAGCACTAAAGGATCGGTCAATGAATATAAGAGGCTGAAGAACAGCATTTCTCATTTAGAGATAAAATTTTCGTTCGTGTTTATCGGGGTAGCGCTGTTGCTTCTGCTTTCGGCAATATGGTTTGGAATGGTGATAGCTGGTGAATTGGTCAATCCGATTTCCAGTTTGGTTCGTGCTACTGGGCGTATCAAGGAGGGTGACTTGAGTGCTCGCGTAAATGAAGGGCCAGATAATGACGAAATAGGAACGCTTGGACGTGCCTTCAATAGCATGGCTGATCAATTGGAAAAACAGCGGAGCCAATTGATTGAAGTAAACCGGCAGATTGATGCGCGGAGAAGGTTCAGCGAAGTGGTGCTTTCTGGTGTTTCGGCTGGTGTAATCGCACTGGATGCTGATAAGTGCGCCAATCTTTTCAATGCTTCAGCGTTGGAACTTCTTTCGCAAACTACGTCTGGAATGCAGGGCTCTTATTACGCGGAATTCTTTCCGGAAATCGATGACATGTTGAAAGAGGCAGAGAAACAGAAATCGACGGTACAGAAGGAAATAAACATCGTGCGTGGCGAAAAGAAATCTACACTGCTAGTTCGTATCGCTATTCAAATGTTTGCCGATCGGATTGAAGGATGTGTGATAACCTTCGATGATATCACGGAGCTAAAATCGGCGGAACGTAGTCGTGCTTGGTCGGATGTAGCGCGCCGCATAGCGCATGAAATAAAAAATCCACTGACGCCGATTCACCTTTCTGCCGAGCGGCTCAAGAAAAAATATAGTGACCAAATCACTTCCGGCAAAGAGAACTATGTTAAATACATAGATACGATAATCGCGCACGTAACCGATATTGGAAGGATGGTAGAGGAATTCGCAGAATTTGCGAGGATGCCAGCGCCATTGATGGTTGATGCAGATATTTGTGCTATAGCACGGGATGCGGTTTTCTCTCAGAAAAGCGCCAATCCAAGTATAAATTATGAAATAGAAACGAGTGAATCTCCAATAATCATGAATTGTGATCCTGGGCAGATTGGCCAAGTGTTTAGCAATATTCTGAAGAATGCGGCCGAAGGAATCGATACCCGAAGAATTTTAAACCCGGATTGGAAAGAAGAATCGAGGATAAATATTAAAATCAGTAAAGAAAAAGATTACCTGGTGGAAATTTCTGATAACGGAAATGGCTTTCCTCCGGAACTGATCGACCGCCTGACCGAGCCCTATGTTACAACACGGGAAAAGGGCACTGGGCTTGGTTTAGCGATAGTAAAAAAAATTATGTCGGACCATCAGGGGAAATTAATTTTAAAGAATATAAATAATGGCGCTTGTGTTTCGTTATATTTTCAGGTTAAAAATAAAACTTGAAATAGTATCATTTTTGACACAATACTAAATACGGGATTATGGCAAGCATAGAAACCACTACTAATATTCTAATAGTTGATGACGAGAAGGATATAAGGGAACTTATATCCGATACGTTAAAGGACGAAGGTTATGCTACACGCATGGCAAAGGAAAGCGAATCCGCCTTTCTGGCAATAGGTGAGCGTCTACCATCTGCCATAGTTCTTGATATATGGCTAAAGGATAGCCTCCTTGACGGCCTTGGCATATTGGAAACTGTGAAACGCAAATATCCGGAAATCCCGGTGGTGATGATAAGCGGCCACGGCAATATTGAAACTGCCATCGCCTCGATAAAAATGGGTGCGTATGACTATATAGAGAAGCCGTTTAAATCTGATCGTTTGATCCATGTAGTGAAAAGAGCGCTGGAAACAGCAAAACTCAAACACGAAAACGCTGAACTTAAGGCTCGCGCGCATGATGAAAATATTTTGACTGGCTGCTCGCAGACACTCAGTTCACTAAAATCTGCTATCGAAAAGGTTGCTCCTACTTCAAGCCGTGTTTTCATCACTGGCCAAGCTGGTTCTGGTAAAGAGGTGGTGGCTCGCATCCTACATGAGAAATCGGTACGCAAGAACGGTCCGTTTGTTATATTAAATGCTGCTAGTATTTCCCCAGAGGCCTTGGATGTTGAGCTTTTTGGCACCGAAGATAATGGTGGTGTTAATGGTGGTCCACGCAAGATCGGTATTTTTGAGAAGGTGCATGGCGGAACGCTATTCATCGACGAAGTTGTGGATATGCCACTACCCACACAAAGCAAATTACTGAAAGTACTACAGGAGCAATCGTTTGAGCGTGTAGGTGGCCAGCGTAAGATTGAAACGAATTTCCGCGTCATCACTGCCTCAAACCGTGATATCCCAGCTGAAATAAAAGCTGGAAAACTGCGTGAGGACTTGTTTTACCGCTTGAACGTTGTGCCTTTACGTGTTCCTCCATTGAGCGAAAGGCGAGAGGATATTCCACTGCTCGCCAGACATTTTCTGAAAAAAGGAGCGGAACTTATCGGCATTCAGCCGCGAATTCTGGGTGAGGATGCGATAGCTGCGCTCCAGGCATATGATTGGCCTGGCAATGTACGGCAGCTAAAAAACGTTATGGAGTGGGTGCTGATTATGATTCCTAGTGAAGCTAATCCTATTCGCTCCAGTATGCTGCCAGTTGAGGTTTTCACCTCTACTCCGGCTGCAATAAATCCGGAAATGAACACCGATATTATGGCGATGCCGCTGCGCGAAGCGCGCGAGTTGTTCGAGCGACAATATTTGGTGGCGCAGGTAAACCGGTTCGGTGGAAACATCTCTCGCACGGCAAGTTTCGTTGGGATGGAACGTTCGGCTCTCCATCGTAAGCTTCGCTCTTTGAATATAGGGCAAGAGGAAAAAGTGGATGCGGCTTAAGCCGTTTTTGGGGCAAGGTTCCAACCACTCCCGCATCACTTATTTCAACGACGGCAAAACCGGGAAATTTATTCCGCATCCGCGGGCTTTTACCCACATAGATGACCGCGGATTGCAGTTTGCCGATGGGATTTATGAAGTGCTGGCTGCAGAAAACCGGCAGTTGGTAGATGAAGGTTTGCATTATAAAAGGCTCAAGAATTCATTAAAAGCGGTTGAGATTGCTGCTCCCGTATCAGAAAAATCCATTCATGTGATAATAATGGAATTGCTCAGGCGAAATAATTTGCAAGACGCAATGGTTTACATTCAAGTTACTAGGGGGGTCGCCAAGCGAGACCATTATTTTCCAAAAAACCGCCAGCCGACTTTGCTGATAACCGTAACGCCGCTTAAAAAACCAAGTGTTGCGGAAATCGCAAATGGCGTTGCGGTGGTTACCATGCCTGATCTGCGTTGGCAGCGGCGCGATATAAAATCTCTTTCGTTACTACCTAATGTGTTGGCAAAAAATCAGGCATTGCCGGCGAAAGAAGCGTGGCTCATAGATAATGGTGTGATCACCGAAGGCTCTGCGACCAACGCATATATCGTGACAGCTGCTGAAGTGGTGAAAACTCATCCAAAAAATAATCTGATTCTTGGCGGCATTACCCGGGAGACTGTGCTGGCGCTTGCAAAAAAAAATAAAATAAAGCTCGAGGAAAAACCATTTACCTTGCAAGAGGCAATGAATGCAAAAGAGGCATTTTTTACCAACACTACAGCAAGAATTCTGCCAGTGGTGAAAATAGACGACAAGAAAATCGGCAGTGGAAAGCCAGGAGAAGTAACTCAAAAACTGATGAAGATTTATAATGATTACATCGATAAAATTGTTAAAACCTAAAGCGATTTTATTCGATTGGGATAATACGCTGGCTGATACCTGGCCGGTGATTCACAAAGCACTTGGTGAAACTTTTGTTGCTATGGGGCGCGACCCATGGACTATCGAGGAAACTAAAAGATATGTGCATAAATCGATGCGCGATTCGTTTCCGGAGTTGTTTGGGAAAGATTGGGAGAAAGCGGCAGATATTTATTATAAAAGTTTTTTAGAAAGCCATTTAACCAATCTGGCTACTCTCCCATATGCATTGGAAATGCTTGAAGAAACTATAAAAACTGGCGTTTACACGGCAGTGGTTAGCAATAAAACTGGAAAGCATTTACGTGCGGAAGTTTCAAGCCTTGGCTGGGATAAGTTTTTCCGTAAAATTGTTGGTGCAACCGATGCAGAGTCCGATAAGCCGACTGCAGCACCAGTTTTACTAGCGATGAAAGATAGTGGCATCACGCCTTCACATGACGTATGGTTTATTGGTGATACGGTGATTGATATTGAATGTGCAATAAATTCTGGCTGCCGGCCGATATTTTTTGGTGAGCATGCATTGCCGGAGGAATATAAATTTGATCCCAAGGATTTATCACCAATAATCCATGTAAGGAACCACCACGCGCTGGCAGCAATGATAAAAGACTTTCAATGAATACGAATAAGGTCAATGAAATCTTCTTGCGCTTCTCGCACGCCAATCCACATCCAAAAACTGAGCTAAAATATATCAACGAATATACATTGTTGGTGGCGGTGATACTTTCGGCTCAGGCAACTGATGTAGGGGTGAACAAGGCTACTCCGGCGCTTTTCAAAACTGCAGATAATCCGCAAAAGATGCTGAAGCTTGGGGAAGGTGGCTTAAAGCGATACATAAAAACCATCGGGCTTTTTAATGCCAAAGCGAAAAACATAATTGGCATGAGTAGAGTGCTTTTAGAAAAGCATGATGGAAAAATTCCGCATACCTTAGAAGAATTACAGGAGCTGCCAGGAGTAGGGCGGAAAACTGCAAATGTTTGGCTGAACTGTGCGCTTGGGAAACCGCTGATTGCCGTTGATACTCATGTATTTCGTGTTGCTAACCGCATTGGGCTTACGAATGCTAAAAATCCGCTGGAAACCGAATTACAATTAGAGAAAAAAATACCCGATAAATGGAAAATCCATGCTCATCACTGGCTGATCTTGCATGGTCGGTATACCTGTATAGCGCGTAAACCCAAATGCCATGAATGCTTGATCGTAGATTTATGTGAGTTTAAGGATAAGAACCTTTAATTAATAACTAATAGGGTAGGGGTCTAGGCTTCGCCATAAATACCAGGTAGCGACAGTTCGCCATGGCCGCCATTTCTCCGCAACTTTTTCCATTCTTGCTGGCGGCGTTTTTTTAGATTTGAAATATAAATTCTGAATAGTCTTTTGTAAGCCAAGATCACCTATAGGAAAAATATCAGGTTTGAGTAGATGAAAAATCATGAACATTTCCGCCGTCCAGCGGCCAACACCCTTAATAGACATTAGCTCCCGCATTATCTCAGCATCGTCCTTATCGCCAGTTTCATGATGCGAAACTGCGATGAGTTTGTAAAAAAATTTATCGGCGATATCCTTAATATAACCTACCTTCTGCCGCGAAAATCCCAGTGCGCGTAGCTCCGTATCATCGGCGTGCAAAAGGCTTTCAGGCAATAGTGGGTTATATTTCGTCACCAGCCGGTTCCATATGGTATCCGCAGCTTTTACGGAAATTTGCTGTCCGGTAATGGCTCGTGCCAAAGTTTCAAAAGCATTATCCCCACGCCGAGCCAGGCCTTCACCAGCATAACCAGCGATCAGCTTTTTCATCACCGGATCGCGCTTGGATAATTCTTTTTTCGCCCTTGCCCAGTAATCGGGTTTCATTATTATCTCTAGGTTGTCACCCTCGGGCTTGACCCGAGGGTCTATCAAGTTATTATAATTTCTTTTTTCGATGGATTCTCGTGTCAAGCACGAGAATGACATAATATAAATAATGAGCAATATGAAACAAAGCCTAAAAGCACAAAGTTCCCGTACTGAAACCGATACATTCGGGCCGCTCAAAGTTGCATCCGATAAATATTGGGGTGCACAGACCGAGCGCTCACTCATGAATTTCAAAATCGGTGGTGAGCGGATGCCAGAGCCATTGGTGAAAGCACTTGGCATCTTAAAAAAAGCCGCAGCGCAGGTGAATATGGATTTGGGCGTGCTCGATAAAAAAATTGGTGCAGCGATAATCGAGGCAGCTGGTGAAGTGGCCGATGGCAAGCTTACTGATCATTTCCCATTGGTTGTATGGCAAACTGGGTCTGGCACGCAAACCAACATGAATGCCAATGAAGTGATTTCCAATCGTGCGATTGAAATATTGGGTGGGGAAATCGGCAGCAAAAAGCCGGCGCATCCGAATGACCATGTTAATATGGGCCAATCTTCAAATGATTCTTTCCCAACTGCGATGCACATTGCGGCAGCACTGGAAATAAACAATAAATTGATTCCAGCTTTAAAAAAACTTCATGGCGCACTGGAAAAAAAATCCAAGGAATTTGCTAAAATCATCAAGATTGGCCGCACCCATTTGCAGGATGCAACACCGCTCACATTAGGCCAGGAATTTTCTGGTTATGTTGCGCAAGTGGAATATCTGCTAAAAGTTTTGAGCCTGGATGCGGCAGTAAAGCCGATATTGCAACTGGCGCAGGGTGGAACGGCGGTTGGCACGGGCCTGAACGCGAAGAAGGGGTTCGCTGAAAAATTTGCGGCTGAGGTGGCGAAAATCACCGGGCTGCCGTTTGTCACTGCCTCTAATAAATTCGCAGCATTAGCAACGCATGATCCGTTGGTGATGGTTTCCGGCGCACTGAATACCGCTGCAGTAGCGCTGATGAAAATCGCCAATGATATTCGCCTCCTTGGTTCCGGCCCACGCTGTGGGTTTGGTGAATTAAAACTGCCGGAAAATGAGCCGGGCTCATCAATTATGCCGGGTAAAGTGAATCCCACGCAATGCGAAGCGTTAACTATGGTTTGTACGCAAGTGATGGGAAATAACGTTACGGTTTCAATTGCTGGAAGTAATGGCCATTTTGAGCTTAATGTTTTTAAACCGGTGATTATTTATAACGTGCTGCAATCAATAAAATTGTTGGCGGATAGCGCAGTAAGTTTTACTGATAATTGCGTTGTTGGGATTGAGGCGGATGTAGCGCGAATTGAAAAATTGCGTGATGAATCGCTGATGCTGGTGACAGCGCTGAATCCGCATATCGGTTATGATAACGCCGCAAAAATTGCCAAAAAAGCCCATAAGGAAGGCACCAGCCTAAAGCAAGCTGCGCTGGATTTGAAATTACTCACATCAGAAGATTTCGATAAATGGGTGCGTCCTGAAGATATGCTTGGGCCAAAATAGCCTTATTTTTCAAATAAATAGCTATTATTAAGGATTTATTAAATTTTCTCCCGCACGTTGTGAAAATGGCGGATTTCTTATATAATTAAGGCTGTTATTTACTGTTCTTGTACTTTTATAGACGGTTATTGCCAATTTGCTTTGTTGGTTGAATTTGTGGCTAAAGGGCATTTTCGCCCATTTTCCTATATCCCATGTTTTCTTGGAGGATGTTCGATGAACCGCGTTGTCCGCTGCTTTTTGGTTCTTGTGTTGATGGGAAATGCTTTCGGGTTCGCCATCACTGCTTTGGCAGTAATGGGCCAAGGCCCACCACCAGCACAATGGTGGCCGCTTTTTAGAAACCTAGCACCAGATAGATTTACTTGGTGTTGGGTGGTCATCGTTTTCGCAATTTGGACAATTATCCAAGCTAGACAACAAAAGCGGCAGCAAAAGCCCGCGACGGAGAAATTCGTAGCTCTAGCCAGAAGAGAAATTTTCTGGTGGAACTTGGCTTTTTCTATTGTTTTAGTTGTCGTCATTGGAATATTGGCCATTTGCCTGATAGAGAAGTGGTTCGATGCGTTGTGGGTAGGTCTAGTACTTTTTTTAGACATAACCACTATGCTTTTCGCATTACACTACCTCCGTGAAGCGGAGATAGGTGACTAAACGAACTGGGGGCATGATGCCCCCTTTTCGTTTTTAAATATTAAAGATTTATTAAATTTTCTCCGGTACGTTGTGACAAGGCCGGATTTCCTATATAATTTAGCTGATTTTTACTGTTCTTGTTCTTTATAGAATCGGTTACGGCTATCTCAGTTGATGGTTGAATTTGTGGTTTAAGGGCTATTTCGGCCCCTTGCCTATACACCAGTTCCTTTTCTGGGAGTGTTCCATGCAGACGAACCTGATGCTTCGGTTGATCTATCTGATGATCATTGTCGATGTCGCGGTTTCCGTTGGCGGTGCAATCTGGGTGGCAAGCAAGCCGCCTACACCGGATGGGAGGTTGATAAAGTTTATCAGCAGTACTACACCGTTTTTCTTTGGTGGGTGGATGCTAGTCTTCCTCTATGGGTTCTCTGTCACGGAGGACAGACGGGCTGCCCGTCGAAAGGAGAGGAAAAGGGTGGGGTACCCCGAACCTACCCAGATTAGGTACCTTGAAGAGGTTCGCCCCGGTCTGGTAAAGTGGAGATGGGGACTAACAGGAGCCTTGCTTTTGGATGGCATTTTAGGAGCGCTACTCCTAAAATTTTATCCACCTGGACTAGTGGTAGTCTACATCTTAGGATGTAGCATTGGTCTCATGATCATATCCCTTACCGTCCTTGACAAGGCGGAGAGGGGGTCGGAACTCTCTGATGCAGCCATCAGGGGGTACTATCAGAGAAAGAAGAAATAACGACTTACCCGGACAAAACATCCAGGGACGGAAATGGGGGCTTAACAGCCCCCTTTTCGTTTTTAAAATTAATCAATAAGTTGCAACTTCCATAACTTGCAATTAATCTCATAAATATGAGTTACGTTGAGGAAAATCTGCTACCGGGTGAGAAGTTACTGCATCGGGGCAAATTGCATTGGATAATATATGCACCAGGATTTATGTTCCTCATCGTTGCCGTGGCTTTTTATCTGGTGACACACAATAAACTTTCGCTGATTCTCGCACTACTTGGCTTTTTAATGTTGCTGAAATCTCGCATCCAGCGGCAGAATACTGAGTTTGCTGTCACCAACCGGCGAATCATTGTCAAAATCGGTTGGTTCGCGCGCGAGGCACTGGATATGGCGCTTGATCGCATCGAAAGCATATTGTTAGAACAGACTGTTTGGGGCCGGATGTTGGATTATGGCACTTTGATCGTGCATGGCACCGGTGGTGGCTCGGAAGCGCTAAATAGTGTTCAAGACCCACTGAATTTCAGGAAAATTGCCCTTGCTGCAATAGAAGAGACCAAGAATCGAAAATGATTCCTCGCTATTCACGCCCGAAAATGGTTGCGATTTGGAGTGAGGAAAACCGCTACCAAATTTGGTTTGAGATCGAAGCGCATGCGGCAGACGCCATGGCTGAAATCGGCATTATCCCGAAATCGGCGGCAAAAAATATTTGGAAAAAGGGTAAGTTTAATGCGAAGCGCATCGATGAAATCGAAAAAGAAACCAAGCATGATGTCATAGCATTTTTAACCAATCTTGCTGAGCATATCGGCCCGGATGCCAGGTTTCTGCACCAGGGGATGACCAGCTCGGACGTGCTGGATACTTGCCTTTCTGTGCAGCTTCGCCAAGCTTCAGACATATTATTAAAAGATATTGACCGGGTGCTGGCGGCGTTAAAGAAACGTGCATTCGAGACGAAAGATTTTATTACCATCGGCCGCAGCCACGGCATTCATGCCGAGCCGGTGACGTTTGGATTGAAACTTGCCGGATTTTATGAGGAGTTCGCGCGCAATAAAAAACGGCTGCTCGCTGCGCGTGAAGAAATTTCCACCTGTGCGATTTCCGGTGCAGTCGGCACTTTTGCCAATATCGATCCTGAGGTTGAGGAATATGTGGCAAAAAAACTTGGCTTAAAACCGGAGCCGGTTTCCACCCAGGTTATTCCGCGGGATCGGCATGCGATGTTTTTCGCCACGCTCGGCGTTATCGCTGGTTCAATCGAGCGAATTGCTACGGAAATTCGGCATTTGCAGCGCACGGAAGTTTTGGAGGCAGAGGAATATTTCTCGCCCGGGCAAAAGGGAAGCTCGGCAATGCCGCATAAGCGTAACCCGGTACTTTCCGAAAATTTAACCGGCTTGGCACGTATTGTTCGCTCTAGTGTTCTTCCGGCGTTGGAAAATATTGCGCTGTGGCATGAGCGGGATATTTCGCATTCATCAGTGGAAAGGATGATCGCCCCGGATGCAACGGTGACGCTCGATTTTGCCCTGGCGCGTTTGGCGGAAATAATCGAAAAGTTATTGGTTTACCCGGAAAATATGAAAGCAAATTTACACAAGCTTAGCGGTTTGGTTTTCTCACAGCGGGTTATGTTAGCGCTGACGCAAAAAGGTGTTGCTCGTGAGAGCGCTTATAAAATCGTGCAGAGAAATGCGATGCAAGTATGGAAGGAAAAGGTCGATTTCTTAGAGCTGCTAAAGAAAGATAAGGAAGTGGGCAGGCACCTTTCTGGTAAGGAATTATCTGCCTTGTTCGATATGAAATATCACACCAAAAATATCGATAAGATTTTTAAGAGGGTTTTTAGCTAAAAAACTTTCTCCGGCAGGTAATTCCGGGCCAGTTCTTCGGCAATCTGGATGGCGTTCAGCGCCGCGCCTTTTCTTAAATTATCGCTGACGATCCACATGTTCAGGCCGTTTGGCACTGTTGGGTCTTTGCGAATGCGTGAGACATAAACCGCATCGTCTCCGGCACATTCGACAGGGGTCATATAACCCCCATCTTCTCTGCGATCCATAATCACAACCCCAGGCGCTTCAGCCAATAATGCTCGCGCTTCAGCCACTGTTAACGGATTTTCAAACTCCACATTCACCGATTCTGAATGCGATACAAACACCGGCACCCGCACGCAGGTGGCGCTTACTTCAATATTTGCCCCAAGAATTTTCTTGGTTTCATTGGCCATTTTCCATTCCTCTTTTGTCGACCCATCATCCATGAAAACATCGATTTGCGGGATCACATTGAATGCTATTCTTTTACTAAAGCTTCTTGCTTCAACATTATCATATATATACATTTTTTTGGTTTGTTCATAAAGTTCATCCATGGCTTTTTTGCCCGCACCAGAAACCGATTGGTAAGTGGAAACAACGATCCTTTTTATCTTCGCTTTATCATGCAATGGCTTTAATGCCACCACCATCTGCATTGTTGAGCAATTTGGATTGGCTATAATATTGCGGTTTTTGTAACCGGCTAAATCCTTTAGGTTTACCTCCGGCACGATCAGCGGAATATCAGTATTCATGCGGAAATATGAGGTGTTATCGATAACGATGCAGCCAGCGGCGGCAGCGCGTGGAGCATGAACTTTCGATACGGCCGAGCCAGGGGAAAACAGCGCTATATCCGTGCCGGTAAAGTCATAATCATCAAGGCATTGGATGGTTAAGTTTTTTTCACCGAAGCTGACTTCGCGGCCAATGGAAGCGCGTGAGGCCAATGCAACGATTTCACGGGCGGGGAAATTCCGCTCAGCTAATATGTTTAACATTTGCCGACCGACATTGCCGGTAGCGCCGACGACTGCGATTTTATAGACCATTTTTCGAATTTTCTTTATAAAAGAACGCGGATTTATAGCTTAATATACCCGAAAAGTGTATAGAAATCTTGATTTTCTTCAAACCTACGATGTTTACTTTCCATAATATATATTATACGACTAATGTAAGTGCTAGGCAACTGGCTTCGGGTAAAACCAACTTCCCATGGCGAAGCCTGAAAAATCAGGCTCCAATTAACGATTTATTAAGGATTATCTATTACCCTATTCTACGGGAAGATAATTTATGTTTGATATTCACTATAATATCCATAAAGCCACCGTTGAAATTTTTCTGGAGGCGCTCTGGAAAAATGACGTGGAGAAAATGCGTGAAATACTAACGCAAGCGAAGGAAATAGATCCGCTGGATGGGCTCCAGAAAACTGATGTGGTTAAAGTAAAGGCAGTTGAAGCGCTCCTGCGTATACCTTGCGGGGAAATACGAATCATAAAAGGAGAAAATAAATATGAAAAAAGCAAGAAATATCTACGGCCAAAAGAAATAAAAGATTATAGTATAGAAGATTATAGAGATAAGCCGAACAGATGGGGCAATCCAGAACACGATAAACTACTACCACTCCATTTCGCCGCAGCACATCTGCAGCTTGAGATGATTGATCTATTTTTATCTTTTGGTGCAGATCCAAATCAATATCGGAAATATTTTCATAAAGATGAGTTTTGGTCAGGATGGCATGCAACAGCTATTATGTACTCTGTTTTAGAGTTTGCATGGGGGAATTTGAGTGGAGAAGCTGATACAAAAATCTGCCGTGACGTAACAAAGCGGCTAATTGCCGCGGGCGCCGATACTCCGAAAGATCGATTCTTTGCAATGGCCGTGGATTTATTCTTATCCGGGGAGGATACCACTAAACGTTATTACAAAGAGGATTCTTGGCACATTCTGGATGTAATGCAAGATTTTCATAGATGTTCTAGTGAACGTACATTTCTAACCGGTGCCTATCAGGAGATAAAAGCAAAAAATCGCGATGTTGCCAAAAGGCTGCCGCCGATGGAGATAAAGGGCAAGCCCAATACGGAATTTCTTGATTTTTGCCATGTTTTACGCTTTGCGCACAAGATAGAATGCGCACAGCAAGGCGTGCCTCATCGTGATTTGTATGAACCAATCGGGCCGATGGGAATCCGGTTACTTCATAACACCGAAGGGAGTTGGAGTAAAATATCAGAACGTCTGGAGAACTTTACCATCAATGATGCAATCAATACGAGAGATGCTGTACGTGAATTCACTATACCCATAGCCCTTCCCGAACTGCTGAGAAAAACAAAAAAGCAGATTCGAGCGGGTGCGGTTGATGTGGCCGCTGCTCTGCAATTACTGCAAGAGAAAACAGCAGAAATATTAATGGGCGACCGTTCGCTTTTTACCATACTTGATTTACAACGAGATTGGCACCGTCACCTGCCGATTTTAGAGAGCATTATAAGAAAGTCCGAGTTTCCACGTGGTGGCGAGTGGCTTCCTCTTACAGCAGATTATACAGACACCAATGGGATGATTTTATCTTTTGTTACTGATACGAAAACCCTTGAGGAGCTCAGTAAACTGGAACAACTTAATAATTGTCTATATTTATACCCCTCTTCCTGCGTAATGGGTCAGGCGCATGTGGGAATAGTGAAAAAAGATGGAAAAACGATCTCTGCTTTTGAACTTTCCGCGGATTATGGGAGGAAAAAAGTAAGAAAAGCACAACACGAGGCGGCAAGCCGTGCAGCGCCAGACCCACAGGCAGAAGCTGCGCTGCAAAATTTAATCACAGGGATTAACAAGGGCGATATCAAAGTTGAATTTAACGCCATACGCAATGCTGCTAGCGGTGGTATGGATACTCAAGGTTTGCCTGTTCTTTGCGGGTTTGATCCATTCGCTCGTGATGCGAAAAGGAGGCAAACCATTGCGCTTCAGGCATATTTAGAAATAAAAACGGGAGGAAGAAAAGAAAGCGTAGTAAGAGGATCGCACCCTTTTGTTCCGGGCGGCAAAGAAAAATGGGAAAACATCGGCGCCACTAAATTCTTAAAGCAAACCGGCTTAATGGATTTTATAGTGGAGCTTGCCGCAAACATGCCCCTTAAGACACGTGAAGATTATAGGGGACGACATGGCTAAAAAATTCACAGAAGTTTTGGCGCGCACCACATCAAGGCAGATAGCTTGGGTGTTGACAGAGGATTTTGAGCAATCCCGGCAGGAAGCATATGCCTTATGGAAAAAAATTAGCAATTTGGCGGATAAAGTCTCAGCAGAAGCCTCAATAGATAAAAATCTTGCGCTAAAAATTTTCTTTTCAGCAGATGAAGAAGACAAGTTAGAGGGTAAATTGCAATGGGTGACAGTCCATGAGTTTTATAGACTCATGCTTGATATCTCATATTATGATTTGAAAGATGACGTCATTATACGAATGTTGGGCGATGATGATTATGCTCGTGAAGCATTGGCGGCTGTGATTGCTGAAGGAAAGTTGCAAGAAAAAGTGAAGTTAAAAATCGGAAGTCTAGAAGATGAGTTGGCTAAAGAAATTCTCCGGGAAAAATTACGTCTAGGCGCTGTACCGAAAGGTAAGGATAGTAAAACTGATATGACACAGCTTTCTATTGATACCGGGATTTTTCACGAAAGGGTAATGACTACACGCATAGCTATTGCACCGCATTTTTTTGATGGCGATGTTGTAGATGGCAATAAATATCCATGGTTGATTTCTCATTTCCTGGATACAAAAATTGATGGATATAAATTCGCATTTGGGTTTCATCACCAAGGGGCTAAGACAAAATTATATACCGATGATAAAACAGAAGATCGATTAGTGTATCTGCCGGTGATGTGCCTAGATAGGCGGCCATTCAATATATTGCAGAGCTTCCTGCCAGTGGCTGAAAATCCAACAATTGCGAAAAAATATGCTGAGCAAATAAAATTTGAGAAAAAAATATATAATCTCGATGGCAAAGAGGTGGAGGAAGAAATACTTGCGCCAAACCAAACAGAACTGGTTAAAAATGCCTTTGCAGCGCAAAATATTTTTAAGAAACTGAGAACATTTGGTGCGGTGCTAGCTGATCATGATTGGGCACATCATGCGATTTACGGCATCAATTTTATGGCTAAAGTTGGTTCCCCAACAGAACGAGGATTTTTTACCCCAAATAACTCAATCGCTAAGCGTGTTGATGCTGCTAAAGGCATAAAATTCAATAATGAAGCCTTTCCCCATAAGGACTATAGCGCATATGCGATGCCTTCCAATCAACTCGAGAGGTTTTCATTTCGCTTGAATGCAGCCACGTGGAATGAAGTATTCAAAGCCAAGCCTGCAACAAAGCGCCGGTTCCTTGAACAAGCGATCGAACTTGTAGATGATCTTGCACAGTTAAAGCCTGCAATCGCCAAAGCATATGGCGATAAAGCAGCAAATGATTTGGTCACTTTTATCACTACAGTAGTGATGAATTCCTTACATTTAGTAATCGCGCTGGATGATGCCGATCTTAATATTCCAACAAAAAAAGGCCGCACTATTAGACAAGCGGTAGATGAGCTCGGAGTAAATCCTTATCAGCCAACCATTAATGATCTTGGTAATACGGATATCTTACAAAATGAATTATATTATTCACGTGATGGAGCGCTTGCGGCTCTTAAACAGATGAATCCCCGTGATGAAAGGTTGCAGCCAATTATAAAAAGTTTACAAAATGATGGAATGTCTAACCTAGGAGCTATGGATGACGACGGAAATTACGCGACTCTAGCATTAACGGAAAACAAAAAACTGACGCCCGAGGATATATTTGGGATGTTAATGCTTAACTATATTACCAGTATGGAAGATACCAATGAGGCAGCTAATAGCGAAAACCGAGAATTCACAGCATTGATAGGTTTTTTGAATAACCGAACAATGAATCAAGGCAATGAGCGTTATGATAACTATAGAAGGGTATTTGATAAGCTAGGAATTGAGGATGGGGATTATAGAATAGAATTGATGAAAAGAGCTGCAACCGCTCCAATAAGTTCAGCTACCTATTTGATTATGCATGACTCTTTTAATGCCCTGCTCATTGAATCATTTCCTGATATAAAAGAAAAAGAGATATCCGCTTTTATTGCTGAGAGAAAGGCAAAAGGCGGAAAAACCCGCTATAAGCCCTTTGAACTACCTTTAGAAAAACTTGTTTCCATGTGTGATGTTAATCATCATGAGGTGGTTTTCAGAAAAACAGAAAGGTATGACGGAATGATGACACGGCTTTGGATAGAAGGCGGGCGTAATTTGGTGGGTAAATACGATACCAGCAAAGATCCGAATTTAGTTGATTATATCGATAAATATCGAATTGCATTGGATGAGTGTAAGAATGATAAGGAATTTCATGCGGCTAGAGCCAAATTTGATAAAACCGATACATATTATGTGAAAAGATTAAATGATGCTGAGCGATTGGCGCGCATCAAAAAACACGATGATAAATCGCCATAATAAAAATTGGAAGATACAGGCATTGATATTACCGTGGGCGCTCACTTCTCGTGCGCATTTCTTGTGCTCTAAAACGCACCATTGGCCCGGTTATAAGTTCTGCCTCAATACCTTCGTCGTTTATATAATGAGCAATCCCTATCTGACCTACCGTAAACCTCCGGACCTGATGTGTTGGCAGGTCAGCATCCATTGCCCTATCCCTCGCTTCCTGAAGTAACTCTCGGGAGGCAGCAATGTTCGGTGAAGTAGCATCTACACGTAGCGTCTTACAAAGGCGAGAGCCGGTATACCATTTTTCTGGCTCTTTTAATGGAGCTAGCCAATTCAGGGCTAGATATGAATCTAAGTCCTGATGTAGAAAAACTACATTACTGGAACCGCTTCTATATCTAAAAATGGCATTCTTAAGTATTCTATTAGTATCCTCATTTATTATCCTATTTGGGTTTTTTAATAATCTCGTTGCTAGAAATTTATCTAAATCTATCATCTTATCGGGTAAGGGTTTTATTCCTAGATCAATAATTTTATTAGCCCTAGCTTTTAGTTCCGGATGTTCTTTCGGAATGATGTCTGGAATACCCATTTGCTGCAAAACTAAATCCTTCAATTTTGGGTGTATGAAAATCACACTGTCATGGGCTTGGGTTCTATAAAATTTAATATAATTCTCTACCTCCTCCTCAGGAAATTTTTCCTTGAACAAAAGCGGTTTCTCAAGCAAAGCCAGCACAGCTTGTTCAACTTTATCTAAAGTCTTTTGGCTGCGACTGATATAAAATAATCTGTACAAAAAACGGATAGAGAAACTAATTCAGTTTCCTTTGGCGGCATCTCCAATTTTTCTAATGCTTCAAGTAGATATTTGCCTAATTTATGATGAGAAAAATAGGTGTACTTGCTGCGCTCTACCCTACGCCCAAAAACAATATCTTTTTTCAGATCAAATTTTTCATTATCTACTTCTACCACAAGCAACTCGCTTGCTCGCGCATCAAGATAAAGCTTCCTAAGGATTTGTCTGATTGGACCTATATTTTTGGGTATTAATCTTAAATTAATACAGTGTTGCTCTGGCGTTATTAAATGAGGTTCAATCCCCTGCTGCGCTGTCAGCCCACATCCTACCGAACCAAAAATATTAACAATTTCATTAACTAACGATTCTCTTGTTATCAGCAATGGTTTAGCTGTAATTTCCGGTTGATATTTATATACTCGAGAAAGCGTCTGCAGAAGCCATTTTAATTCTGCTATAGATTTAACGCCATCAAGAACACTTTTGGTATCAACGTCCAAATTTTCAATGGCTGCCACAACATCAAGCATTTGTCCATGTTCGTGCATGGATCAATGATAACAAAATTCTGCATGGAATTATAGTTGGGAATGAGGATCGCAAATAAAAATTGGAAGAGAAGACGATAGCGCAATTTTGTTTATTTAGAACCGAACTCCTGAACCGTGAGGATCAGTGTTAACGGTTTCTATTTAAAGGAGGTAATCCAGCCGCAGGTTCCCCTACGGCTACCTTGTTACGACTTCACCCCAGTCATTGATATTACCGTGGACGGCGCTCTCCTTGCGGTTAAGCTACCGGCTTCGGGTAAAACCAACTTCCATGGCGTGACGGGCAGTGTGTACAAGACCCGGGAACGTATTCACCGTGGCGTGCTGATCCACGATTACTAGCGATTCCAACTTCATGCTCTCGAGTTGCAGAGAACAATCCGAACTGAGACGGCTTTTATGGGATCTGCTCCAGCTTGCGCTTTGGCTTCCCATTGTCACCGCCATTGTAGCACGTGTGTGGCCCAGGCCGTAAGGGCCATGATGACTTGACGTCATCCCCACCTTCCTCCGGCTTATCACCGGCAGTTCCCTTAGAGTCCCCAGCATAACCTGATGGTAACTAAGGATGAGGGTTGCGCTCGTTGCGGGACTTAACCCAACATCTCACGACACGAGCTGACGACAGCCATGCAACACCTGTGTTCTACCCAACTAAATGCGAGGTTAATTTCTTATCCTCTCTGTAGACATGTCAAGGCCTGGTAAGGTTCTTCGCGTTGCATCGAATTGAACCACATGCTCCACCGCTTGTGCGGGTCCCCGTCAATTCCTTTGAGTTTTAATCTTGCGACCGTACTCCCCAGGCGGGATGCTTAACGCGTTAGCTACAACACCGGCCCATACGGGCCGACATCCAGCATCCATCGTTTACGGTGTGGACTACCAGGGTATCTAATCCTGTTTGCTCCCCACACTTTCGCGCCTCAGCGTCAGAACCGGTCCAGATAGCCGCCTTCGCCACTGGTGTTCCTCTTAATATCTACGGATTTCACTCCTACACTAAGAATTCCACTATCCCCTACCGGTCTCTAGCCTTCCAGTATTAAAAGCAATTCCAAAGTTAAGCTCTGGGATTTCACTTCTAACTTAGAAGGCCGCCTACGCGCCCTTTACGCCCAGTAATTCCGAACAACGCTAGCCCCCTCTGTATTACCGCGGCTGCTGGCACAGAGTTAGCCGGGGCTTTTTCTGCGGGTACCGTCATTATCTTCCCCGCTAAAAGAACTTTACAACCCTAAGGCCTTCATCATTCACGCGGCATGGCTGGATCAGAGTTGCCTCCATTGTCCAATATTCCCTACTGCTGCCTCCCGTAGGAGTCTGGGCCGTATCTCAGTCCCAGTGTGGCTGATCGTCCTCTCAGACCAGCTACAGATCGTAGCCTTGGTGAGCCATTACCTCACCAACTAGCTAATCTGACGCGGGCTCATCCTATAGCGATAAATCTTTCCTCTTTCGAGCGTATACGGTATTAATCCCAGTTTCCCGAGGCTATTCCGTACTATAGGGGAGATTCCCACGTGTTCCGCACCCGTTTGCCACTAGCAGAACTCCCTTGCGGGCTCTTGCTCGTTCGACTTGCATGTATTAGGCCTGCCGCCAGCGTTCGTTCTGAGCCAGGATCAAACTCTCAAATTAAGTTTAATCCTTCTCGATTACTTTATTATTTCAAAAGAATGCGAGAAATATTCTTCATTGCTTCAGGGTAAACCCTAAAACAACTAAAACTTTTTCCCACACGCTGCACAATTACTAAATTTCACATGAAAAATGAGTAAAGACTTCGATTTGCTTTTAAGGGCAAATCTAGCAGCGCATAGATGTATTATATCAACCGCGCTACCGTCTTCACTTCCAATTTTATTTACGATGTCAAAAAGCTGGAAAAATCCAATAGAATGGCTTTTCCTTGCATCGCCACTTTCGGCGAGGAGAGGTGGTTATATAGTATTAACGTCTGGTGTCAATAGGAAAAGTAATGTGCTTATCCGTTTGGCTGCATCACTATAGCTAGGCGGATAATGGGCAGAAAATGAAAAAACCATAAATCTTAACGATTTATTAACTTTTACGCAATATAATGGTGATCTGAAGGATATCACAATGGTGGCAAAGACATTAAGAACAAATACCGGCGAAGTACTAGTTTATACTTCAGATGCTATAGAGCGCCTTATTCAAAAGGCAAAAATATTTGCTCGCGGAGATGCCGCTGTTTTAATTGAAGGGGAAAGTGGAAGTGGTAAAGAATTTCTTGCTCGTTATATCTATGAGCTAATGATTAGTCTACATGGTGAACCAGGTAATACTGACTTACGAAAATTCGTAGAAGTAAATTGCTCAACATTACAGGAGAATCTTGCTTCAGCATCTATATTTGGGACTCTTCCATACGCTTACACCGGGGCAAACCCGAAAGGCACTGATGGACTAATTCATAAAGCAGCAAATGGGGTATTATATTTAAATGAAATTGGAATATTAAAAAGAGATGTTCAGCCCCAACTTCTTAGAGTGATTGAAGGTGGGGATTTTTTCAGAGTTGGTGGAGAAGGAGGAAAACCAGAGAAAGCCAAAAATGTCAGGATTATAGCAGCAACTAGCAGGATATTAGAAGAAGACGTCGCAAAAAGAATATTTTCAAATGATCTTTATCACAGACTTGTAACAGTACATTTTAGAATTCCTCCTTTGAGAGAGAGACGGGAAGATATTCCACCTATCGCTGAGTTCATGTTAGAGGGGATAGTAAAAACCAATGCAGGCGCAGTTGCCGATAAATTCAATAAAGCCGCTCTGGAGAGTTTAGCTGAACAAGATTTTAAAGGTGGAAATGCCAGAACCTTATATAGCGAAGTATATCAGGCGGCTTTCATGGTGGGTGCAAAAGGAAGAAAAGTTATAACTGCGGATGACTTTCCTTTCGTTAGCAAAAAACCTGCAGCAGTTAATGGTAACGGCAGGGCTAGAAGTTCTTTCGGTGACCAGCTTATTCAGCGAAGGGCAGATAGAGGTTGGACCGAGGATCAATTGGCGATAAAAGCTAATGAAAAAGTTCCGCAGCCAATTACACAACGAGATATAATAAACTGGCAGAATAATATTGGAAAACCAGATAATGATGCAGCGGGAGCTCTTGCCTATGTCCTGATATTGGATAACAAAGATCTTACTGCTGATGAAAAGAAAACAGCATTAAAGGATTTTTTTGCTACGTTACAGCAATCAAATTCCGTTGTAAGAGACCAAGGTTTAGCTGCGCTTATAGTAAAATACAGGTGCAAGGGAGAAAAAAAGCTTACCGAACAAGATCTGGCTGATCTAACACGAGAGGTAAGCAAAATAACTAATGAAAAAGTGGTTTTATCTACGCAAAACATTATTGATATAGAGCTTGGTAAAAGTGTTACAAAGCCTGAAGCAGTGGCTTTGGTAAGAGCATTGGATAAAGAGAAGGGATTGTCCCCAGAAGAAAAAGCCGAACTTTATTTTGCTGCTAGCGGCTCTTTTATTGCCGAATCGAAAGCACAAATACCCTCTCGCCGAAAAAAAACCGGTATCAAGGAAGTTGATGACTTAATGGATGAAGTCGAAAGGTTGTTTGAAGAGATGCCTACCGGAAGGAAAAGTAATAAATACGAACTTCAGGAGCTATTTTCTCAGATAAGGGAGGTATTTTTTACCCATGGTGTAAGTGTAGAAAAATTGGCCAGGGATAATAAGACATTGGGGGAAAATGCCCCACCCGCAGACTATAAAGTTTTTAATGGGATGTTTTCAAGGGGAGCTATAATTTCAATTACTGACACTGAATTGGAAGCGCTAGCAAAAGTGATAAAATTAGGCAAAGCAAAAGAGAGGGAAAAATTCTCTCCAGAACTGTCGGAAAAACTGGCTGAAATATTTGTCAGGATTTGCAATATCCATCATACACTGCGCAAAGCTGTTACCCTTGGTAAGGATAGTGTTGATGTGACAGAAATTATTACAGAGGTATTTAGTGAAGCACAGAAGGAGAATGGGCGGTTTATTTCTTCTATAGAGCTAACTGCCATCAAAACAGCAATTGCAGAGAAATATAACGTTAAAGATGATGCCTTTAGGTCTAAAAAAGTTGAGAGCCTTTCGCATGATTTAATGGGAAGCCAAAGTAATAATCCGAATGAATTTAGGGTGGCTTGCGAGCAATATAACCGGCTAGTTGCAATTTCAATGGATCAAAGAAGCAGATTTCTATTAAATCATTGAAGGAAGGGGCGCATTTGTCCCCTCCCCCTCGGCTTCGGCCATAAAGCTACCGAAGCCGATCTTCTAAAATTATTTGGAGGAAATCTAACGCCGCCAATTATGGCCATCCCAGAAGCGTCCATGATACCAACCCGGACGGCCGATTATCACTTCACCTGAGATTATAGCCGGTTGCACGTAGCCATATGTTGCACCATAAGCGGGAACTACATAGCTTGGGGTGCCAACGGGAGCCCAGGTGCCGTTTGGTTGTAAGCAGGCGGTATAGTAGGTGCTTCTTAGCCGATTGCCGATAAGAACATCCTGCCTGAATTGCTGGCATGGCGCTGGCGGTGGTGCAACCACAACTGGCGCTGGAGCAACTCCTATCCCGACATCAACCGCGACCCTAGCATTGGCACTATGCGCCGCCCCGATAAAAGTTATTCCGATTAATAAAGCGATGATTCTTTTCATATAATCTCCTAAAGTTGAACTCTATAATCATATGTATAAGCTATTAAACCTTACTAATACATGTGCCGAAAATTAAATTTATTTAAGAATCCGTTTTGTTGGCATTCCCTTTATTTCCTTGACTTTCCGGTTTGTGATGTATATAAACCACCCCGAGTTTAGTAATTAGCTCTTCGCTTGCACAGTGCTGCAGAATTAATATTGCAGCGGCGTCATATAAAGATGCCATTATAGTTTTCTTACAGTGTTCGATAAGAGTTTGCCGGGTTAGGATTTGTGAAAACAAACCCTAAGCACTCCCGGGTACAAGGCTCTTTTTTTAACACTTGATAAGGACTATTTTTAATATGACAAACTTTCAAGGCTTCGGCCTTCCCGATGCGCTGCAGAAATCTCTGGCGCAAATGCAATTTACCACCCCTACCCCGATCCAAGCTGCGGCTATTCCGCTCGCATTGGCCGGAAAGGATATTTTAGGCACCGCCCAAACTGGCACCGGCAAAACCGGGGCTTTCGGCATTCCGCTCATCTCTCGTTTGCTCAATTCGCCACGTGGCTCCGCACTGGTGATGACCCCTACCCGGGAACTTGCTACCCAGGTTCTGGCAGCTCTGCAACAGATGCTTGGTAAAGGCTCACAAATCAATACCGCACTCTTGATCGGCGGCGATTCGATGTTCAAGCAATTTAATCAGCTAAAGATGCGTCCGCGCCTGATCGTAGGCACTCCAGGCCGTATTAATGATCACCTGGCACGCGGCAGCTTAATGCTGCATGATACTGGGTTCCTGGTACTAGATGAAACTGATCGGATGCTGGATATGGGTTTTGGTATACAGATTGAAAAAATCGTGAAATACATGCCGAAAATCCGTCAAACTCTCCTATTTTCCGCTACTCTGCCTCACAATATCGTGAAGCTCTCGGAAAAATATTTGAGTAATCCAGAGCGTATTTCGGTTGGCTCTACTGTAAAGCCAATGGCAAACATCAAGCAGGAATTGATCCACACTTCCGAAGCAAATAAATATACGGAACTTCTGAAACAGTTAGATGCGCGTCAAGGCTCGATCATCGTTTTCGTAAAAACCAAATGGGGTGCAGAAAAGCTGGCGCAGAAACTCTATAAGCAAAACTATAGCGCCGATGCCATTCATGGTGATCTGCAGCAAAAACGCCGCGATCGGGTGATTCAAGCCTTCCGTGATAAGAAACACCGGATAATGGTGGCAACTGATATTGCTGCGCGCGGCCTTGATATTCCGCACATTGAGCACGTGATAAATTATAACCTGCCGCAATGCCCGGAGGATTATATTCACCGGATAGGCAGAACTGCCCGCGCTGGTGCCGAAGGCTCAGCGGTTTGTTTCATCTCTCCAGATGAAGCCGGTAAATGGAAAGATATCCATAAACTGATGAATCCCAGTGAATATGCTAATTCCGGCAGATCAGGTAACGGCGGCAATGGTGGTGGAAATCATCGCCATGGCAGCGGTAACCACAAACGCAAAGCCGGTAAGTGGTTCAAATTCCGCGGCCAGAATAATCAATCAGGCGAAAGAAGGGCGGTGGCGAGGTAATTAAATAATAGGCGGGTTAAGGTATAAAACCAACCCGCCTTTATGCTTATTCAACTAAATAGTTAGCGTTTTATATCAAATCCTTTTTGTTGCACTCCTGCGCCAGCATTTGGAGCAAATCCGGCTCCATGATGCATATACGTTTTGGGATTTTCAGCCTGAACGTTACAATCAACCATTCCCTTTCCCAGCTCTGTAAGCTCAGGCATTTTATTCTCTAGAGCTAAAATTTCTTTCCTCGAATCCGCGCGGTATTTGGCACCTTCGATGAATCTGTCTAAATCCCTGCGTAAGCGTGGGGAAAGCCAATCGAGATGAAGCCCATTTTCATCTACCGCAACCAAAAACCTCTCTGGAAGCCGCATGTCTAACCCCTGCACACGTATCGTCGGGTTGCCTTGACCTCTCCAATCCACCGGAATATCGGCAAATGTAGCGAATTTGGTAATACTCATATGAATATCCAATAAATACCTAAATAGTATAGCAGAGAATTATTACAGAATTATTAAAGTCCGATTTTATTTTCAATTTGCTACTATAGATATCTAAAATTATAAGGAATTGATGCTGTTTAATTCCTATGTTTTCATATTCGTTTTCCTGCCGGCGACATGGATAGTATGGTTTTTCTTAAACCGCGCCGGTCGCACCATATATATAAATGCCTGGCTGGCTCTCAGTTCACTGGTTTTTTATGGTTTTTGGAATCCACGGTTTGTGGTAATCCTGCTGTTATCGGCTGGCGTTAATTTTCTTATCGCGAAAAAAATACTGGCGGTGGAAAAAAATTTCAGGAAACCACTTCTGATCTTAGGAATATTATTCAATATATTATTGCTCGGTTATTATAAATACACCGGTTTCCTGTTCAGCAATCTTGGCTTCAGCCTAGGCAATATCGTATTACCGCTCGGCATTTCCTTCTATACTTTCCAGCAGATCGCATACCTAGTCGATTCTTATAACCGGGATGCGGAAGAGCCAGATTTCATCAAATACATCCTGTTCATCACCTTCTTTCCACATTGTATTGCAGGTCCCATTGTTCACCATCGCGAGATGATGCCGCAATTTGGCCAAGCACATAAGAATGTGACGGAAAATTTCACTATAGGGCTCACTATATTCGTGATCGGTCTATTCAAAAAGGTGGTGATAGCTGACCCGCTCGGCTCACAATCAACATCCATATTCTTCTTGGCCGCGCATGGTTATAGCCCTACGCTGATTGAGGCCTGGGGTGCTGCGCTTTGCTACACATTCCAGATCTATTTTGATTTCTCTGGCTATTCCGATATGGCAGTGGGTTTGGCCCGAATGTTCGGGATCAAATTGCCGATCAATTTTGCTTCGCCCTATAAAGCTGTCTCTTTCATCGATTTCTGGCGACGCTGGCACATAACGCTCTCGCGCTTCTTGCGCAACTATATTTATATTCCGCTCGGCGGCAACCGGCATGGAAAATCCAGGCAGGTGGCAAATATCCTGGTCACCATGCTGATCGGTGGATTCTGGCACGGGGCAAGCTGGATGATGATAATATGGGGAATGATGCATGGTGCTTTGCTGGCAGTAAACCATATAATCCGATGGTTAAAATTTCCGAAGATTCCTTTACAGCTTGTGAGAGCGCTTATTTTCCTAACCATAGTCTTCACCTGGGTGCCTTTCCGCTCGGAATCTCTGCCTGCGATGACGGAAATATATCAAGGAATGCTAGGTTTAAACGGCCTAGTAATACCAGATATGCTGGGTTGGATAGTCGACTTTCTTATCCCTAACCTCCATTACAACACCGGCGGACTAAACTTCAACGGTAATGCGGTTTTCTTTTTGATCCTGATAGCTGCGGCCATCACCTGGTTCTTTCCCAATACTTATCAATGGATGCAGCGCACCGAGCCCGCACTGCCGGTAAAAGATTATCCAGAAACCAATATAGAGGTGAAGCACGGAGAATTCGCATGGCGGGCAAACCCCGGCCATGCCCTTATAATATCGCTATTATTTTTCCTTAGCCTTTTGAAATTGACCGATGTCTCAGAATTCATTTACTTCCAATTCTAGCTATAAACTTTATCTCTTAGTGCTGTTGGTTTGTAGCGCCCTTTTGTGCGCCTTTGTTCTATTGATTGGCCATATAAATCATTTGCGCCATGTTCATATGCCATATGAAGATATTTATCAGTACCAGATGGAAAAAATAAAAAACGCTGGTCCAACCGATACTATTTTTCTTGGTGACAGTTCGCTTGGCAATGCCATCAATGCCGCCCTGTGGAGTAAACTGACAAAAGATAACACAATGAACCTTGCCCTCACTGCCGGCTATGGCTATGAGGGTGCTTATGTGATGTTAATTAATGCTCTGGCCAGCAACATGCATCCTAAAAATGTTGTGATCTTTTTCTACCCGCGCCAGATAATGGAGGGCACTTCTGACCTAATATTCCTGGAATCGCCAGCTCTTTTTGGTAATCCCGATGTGCCGCTGCAAAGACGTCTTATGCTATCCTGGAAAATGAATATGAATATCGATTCGCTGGTTTCTAATCTCCGGAATCTGTTTAAGAAAAAGGTTGTGGTAAAGCAAAATCCAGAATTCACTAATGATTACATGGCACAGCTGCCGGTCGAGAGAAAAGATAGCAAACTCGCTGTTACTCTTAGGGAAATTGAGCCGAAGCCAGTGAGCCCGGAAACGATTTTATATTTGAAAAAAATATACGAAACATGTGAAAATAATAATTTGCGGTGTATTTACGTTCATGGGCCGATAATCGGCTCCGATTGCCACGCAATGGATAAAGTTATCGAAACAGCCGATATGCATATGAAGCAAATTGGTTTCGAGATCGTAAAAGGTACCCCGGTCTGTGCCCCTTATAGTCATATGGGCGATGTACCGTTCCACCTCCGGCCAGAAGTTAAGGATTTATATACCAGAAAATATTATGAGTTAATTAAACCCTATTGGCACTAGAATCGGCTAATAAATGGCGCACCCGGCAGGATTCGAACCTGCGACCTTTGGATTCGGAATCCAACACTCTATCCAGCTGAGCTACGGGTGCTTTAAGTGAGCAGGACGGGATTTATACTGAAATAAGTGCCGAACTTCCATGAATATTTGCTAAATACTTGCCAACACAAGGCAAATTCACTAGAAATTCGCCCATAAAGGTTAAAGTTATGGATGAAAAAACCGTAAGAAAAATCGCTAAACTGGCACGGCTGCAGTTGAAAGATGAAGAAATATCACATTTCTCTGCTGAGCTTTCTGGCATCATAAAGTGGGTTGAGCAACTCTCCGAAGTTGATACTAGCGGTATTAGTGAAATCTCTGACTCTCATGCCCTTCCCTTCCGTGCCGATGAAGTCACCGATGGTGATTGTCGTGAAGCAGTTCTAGCAAATGCTCCGGCTTCTGAATTCGATTGTTTTGTGGTGCCAAAGGTAATTGAATGAGCGATTTGATTGATCTTACAATAGCTGAAGTACGGGAACATCTAGTGGAGAAAAAAATCTCTGCGGTGGAGTTGGTAAAAGCCTACCAAAGCCAGATGGCTCTGCATAAGGATTTAAACGCATATATAATCGAAACACCGGAAATCGCGCTGGCACAAGCCAAAGTTTCCGATGAGAAAATTGCCAAAGGCAAGCCCGGAATCATGGAGGGCATCCCAGTTGCAGTGAAAGATTTATTCTGTACCCGAGGTGTTCTTTCTACAGCCTGCTCTAAGATTCTTGGTGGTTTTAGGCCGACTTATGAATCCACAGTGACAGCAAATATTTTTGGTGCTGGAGCGGTGATGCTTGGCAAAACCAATATGGATGAGTTTGCCATGGGTTCAGCCAATTTGAATAGTTTTTATGGTCCAGTCAAAAATCCCTGGAGAAGAAAAAAGGATAATAAGGCGCTCACTCCGGGTGGCTCATCCGGAGGCTCAGCGGCGGCTGTTGCGGCCAGGATTTGCGCCGGAGCGCTTGGCAGTGATACCGGTGGCTCGATTCGCCAACCTGCGTCGTTCACTGGAACCGTGGGGATAAAGCCAACTTATGGCCGCTGCTCACGCTGGGGGATGATAGCTTTCGCAAGCTCGCTTGATCAAGCAGGGCCGATAACGCGTACGGTTAAGGATGCGGCGATAATGTTGGAAGCAATTTCCGGTTTTGATACAAAAGATTCCACATCTGCTGAAATGCAAACTCCGAAATTTGAGAACATTCTAGCGACAAAGGATGTGAAGGGATTAAAAATTGGAATTCCTAAGGAATACAATTCAGAAAAACTTGATCCAGAAATAAAGAAATTATGGGAATCTGGAGCTGAAAACCTAAAGAAACAAGGCGCAGAAATTATTGATATTTCTCTTCCGCATTCCAAATACGCACTGCCGGTTTATTATATCATCGCGCCGGCGGAAGCATCATCAAACCTCGCTCGGTATGATGGAGTGCGTTATGGATTGCGAATTGCTGAATCCGGGGATTCTCTTGATGAAATGTATATGAAAACGCGCGGGGAAGGTTTTGGGCCAGAAGTGAAACGCCGTATCATGATGGGTACTTACGTACTCTCTGCTGGATATTACGATGCTTATTATCGCCAGGCACAAAAAGTAAAAAAATTAATTATCCGTGACTTCGATGAAGCTTTTAAAAAAGTGGATGTAATATTGACTCCAACCACACCATCGGCTGCTTTCGCATTGGACGAAAAACCGACTGATCCGGTTGAGATGTATTTAAACGATATTTTCACCGTACCGGTGAATCTTGCTGGAATACCAGCGATTTCGCTGCCCGCCGGGTTATCGAAGGACGGGCTTCCGCTTGGATTGCAACTGATCGGCAAAATGTGGGGTGAGGAAACGTTATTTCGGGTTAGCGGTGTATTGGAAACGGCAGCGGATTTTAAGGCCAGACCATGACATTAATCAAAGGCACAACTGGAGATTGGGAAATAGTGATGGGCTTAGAAGTACACGCTCAGATCAATTCCAACTCAAAATTATTTTCCGGGGCATCAACGCATTTCGGCTCTGAGCCTAACACGCAAGTTTCACTCGTTGATGCTGCAATGCCAGGAATGTTGCCAGTTTTGAATGAATTTTGCGTGGAACAAGCAGTAAGAACTGGTCTTGCACTAAAAGCGCAAATAAATCTGAAATCCATATTCGACCGTAAGAATTATTTTTACGCCGATCTGCCACAAGGCTATCAGATTTCCCAGTTCTCTCATCCAATTGTCGGCAAGGGAAAAATAATTCTCGATATGCCAAATGGTGAAAAGCGCGAGATTGGGATCACCAGGCTGCATCTGGAGCAAGATGCAGGAAAATCTCTGCATGATCAAAGCCCCTCCTCTACTTTTATTGATCTCAATCGCTCCGGTATTGCGCTAATGGAAATTGTCTCCGAGCCAGATTTGCGCACGGCAGAAGAGGCCGGAGAATACATGAAGAAAATGCGCCAGATTTTGCGCTACATCGGCACTTGCGATGGCGATATGGAAAAAGGCTCGATGCGCTGTGATGCCAATGTTTCAGTAAGAAAACCAGGTGGAAAGCTTGGCACAAGATGCGAAATAAAAAACCTCAATTCCATTAAAAACATCATCAAGGCCATCGAATACGAAGCAGCGCGGCAAGTGGAGATAATCGAGGGCGGTGGTACAATCAGCCAGGAAACGCGGCTGTTTGACCCAGATAAAAATGAAACCCGCACCATGCGTTCTAAGGAAGATGCGCATGATTACCGCTATTTTCCTGATCCGGATTTATATCCGTTGGTTCTGGAACAGGAATTTGTTGATAAAATAAAGAAAACTTTGCCAGAACTTCCTGATGAGAAGCGTGAGCGTTACGTGCGCGATATGAAACTTTCAGAATATGATGCAGCAGTGCTTTCAGCAGAAAAGGAAACCACCGAATATTTCGAGTTAGTTGCAGCAAAAAATGATCCAAAATTATCGGCTAATTGGATTTCTGCTGAGCTTTTTGGACGTCTGAATAAAGCTGGGTTATCTATTTCCGACTCACCGGTTTCGGCAGAGAAGTTATCTGGGATGCTGGCATTAATTTCTGATAACACAATCTCCGGCAAAATCGCCAAACAGGTTTTTGATATAATGTTTGAAACTGGTAAGGACGCTGCAGAAATCGTGAAAGAGCAAGGATTGCAGCAAGTAACTGATACAGGTGCGATTGAAAAAATTGTTGATGAAGTGCTGGCAGCGAATCCTGATAAAGTTGCTGAATATAAAGGTGGAAAGGATAAACTATTTGGATTTTTCGTTGGGCAGGTGATGAAAATTTCCGGTGGGAAAGTTAACCCGGCAATTGTTAATGATCTTTTGAAGAAGAAATTATAACCATCGCCACGGCGAACGGATATTCATCAGAAAGCGAAAGATAGATTTTAGATTTTTTGCCTAAAAGTTTTTTTGCTTTACCAGAAAGTTTTATTTCTGGCTTTCCAGATTTTTCTTTTTCAACAGAGATCTCCTTGAATTCAATTTTTCCGAACCCAGTGCCAAAAGCCTTAGCGACCGCCTCTTTTCCTGCAAATCTTTTTGCGAAATAAGCGGGGTATTTTTTTCCTTTATATTTTTTACTGAATTTAATTTCTGATTTAGTAAAATATTTTTTTAGGAATTTTTTTTCAGATTTTATCAGAACTTTTTCAATCCTGCGAATATCCACCATATCAATCCCGATTCCCGTAATCATTCCCCCCTCGCCTCGTCAATGATTTTCCGCATTTTTATAATTGCATCTTTTAATCCAATAAATATCGCTTCACCAATTAAAAAATGTCCAATGTTTAATTCCACAATATTTGGAATGGCAGCGATTGGCCTGACGTTATCAAATGTTAGCCCATGCCCGGCATGGCACTCCAGCCCTAATTCATCACAAATTTCAGCGGCTTTTAAAATTCTCTCCAGTTCTTTTTTTTTGGCAACGCCGTGCGCATTACAGTAACTTCCGGTATGCAGTTCTACTATTCCAGCACCGATTTCATTCGCCGCCTTGACCTGAGCTAAAACTGGATCAACGAATAGCGAGACTTTGATATTTGCGCCTCGTAATTTTTCTACAAATTTTACCAGTTTTTTTTTGCCACGTACCACATCAATTCCACCCTCTGTGGTTACCTCGTTGCGCTTTTCCGGGACAATACAGGCGTAATCTGGCTTGGTTTTTAGCGCCGTTGCCAGCATTTCTTCAGTTGCAGCCATTTCAAGATTCAGTGGCACGCTTATTTCTTTTTTTAAGCGTGCAATATCCTTATCGGATATATGCCGGCGGTCTTCACGCAAATGCGCAGTAATTCCATCTGCTCCGGCCTCTACTGCCAATTTTGCCGCCTGAATCGGGTCAGGATGTACCCCTCCCCGCGCATTACGGATGGTCGCGACATGGTCGATATTTACGCCGAGTCTTAAATATTTCATACAGTATAACGTTCAGCCGAATAAACCGAAGGCTGCGATTTTAGCGAGGCCATGACCGAAGAAAGATGCGCGATGTCTCGCACTTCAACATCCAGGATGATCTCGAAGAAATCTGCAGCGCGGTGGACAATTTTTAGATTGTTTATATTACCCATATCTTTCGCTACTGTATTGGCGAGTGTTCCTAAAGCCCCAGACTCATTTGAGACCACCGCTTTTATCCTGCCGATATAGGTTTGATCTACCGTTTGATCTTCCCAGGAAACGTTGATCCAGCGTTCTGGCGCGTCAGAAAAGTCATGCAGTGTTTCGCAATTAGCATTATGGATGGTGATGCCTTTACCGGTGTTGACTATGCCCACTATTTTATCACCGGGCAATGGATGGCAGCATCCGGCAAAATGGATAGCCATCCCGGGAATCAGGCCTTTTATCGGCAGTTGATTGGTTTTTGGTTTTGCACCATCCAAAGCTTCTTTTTTTGGCTTAAAGCGGGAGAGCAGCGAGCTTTTTTTCTTCCGTGCCTGCATTACCCGGTCGGGGAAAACAGCACGCAATATATCTCCTTTTGGGATCAGTCCTTCGCCGACAGCAGCATAAATATCGTCGGTATTTTTTTTCTGGAATAGTTTTAGCAGCGGCTCCAGCGTTTTATCATGGAGCTTCTCATCTTCTTGCTCGAATGCTTTTTCCAGTATTGCCTTGCCTAACGTGATATATTCACTGCGTTGCTGGGTGCGGACGAATCTGCGAATTTCGCTGCGTGCCTTGGCAGTGGTTACAAACTTCTCCCAAGTTGGTGATGGACTGCCGGTTTTCGAGCGGATGATTTCTACCTGGTCACCGTTATTCAGCTTGGTGCGTAATGGTACGATACGGCCATTAACTTTGGCCCCTACCGTGGTGTTTCCGACATCCGAGTGCACTGCATAGGCGAAATCCACCGGTGTTGCGCCATTCGGCAGTGCGATCAGGCTACCCTTCGGCGTGAAGCAGAAAACCTGGTCGTGATACATAGCGAGTTTGGTGTTTTCCAGGTATTCCTCTGGGCCACTGGCATGCTCAATTACATAAAGCATTTCGCGTATCCAGCGGTATTCCTTGCCGTCTGTTGAGTAATTGCGGTTTTGCTTATAGCTCCAGTGCGCGGCGACGCCGAGTTCAGCAATTTCGTGCATCTCCTTGGTACGAATCTGTATTTCAATTCGGTGATTTTCAACGCCCATGACGACAGTATGCAACGAGCGGTAGCCATTTTCTTTTGGCGTCGAAATGAAATCCTTGAAACTATCAGGAACCATATGGAAATTTGAGTGAATGATGCCAAGTGTCTGGTAACAATCACTGATCGTATCAACGATAATGCGGAATGCCATTATGTCGGTCAATTGTTCGAAGCTGACGTTTTTCTTTTCCATCTTGCGCCAGATTGAATAGGGCGATTTTTCACGACCGGTGACAATCGCGTTTATTCCGTGTCCGGAAGTTATACCCTCTAAATGCTCGACGATTTTATCAACAACTACCTTACCGGTATCGCGCAAGTATGCTAAGCGCTGTACGATGGACTGATAAGCATCTGGATAAAGAATTGCGAATGATAAATCCTGTAACTCATCTTTCACCTTCTGCATGCCGATACGCTCAGCGAGCGGCGCATAAATCTCCATGGTTTCGTAAGCAATACGGTTACGCTTCTCAGGCTTCTCAATGAAATGCAGCGTCCGCATATTATGGGTGCGGTCGGCTAGCTTGATGAGTAAAACGCGGATATCGGTAGAAATTGCAACCAAGAGCTTGCGGAAATTCTCCGCCTGCCTAATGTTATCCGGCTGGAATTCGATCTTGGTTAATTTTGTGACGCCATCAACGAGAACGGCGATTTCTTTGCCGAATTCTTTTTCTATATCCTCGATGGTGGCTTCAGTATCTTCGACCGTATCATGTAAAAGTGCGGTGATCACGCTTGCCAGATCGAGCCGCATTTCCGTCATAATGGTTGCCACTTCCACCGGATGCAGATAATAAGGCTCGCCGGATGCGCGCAGCTGAGTGCCGTGGTACTTCACTGCAAAATCGAAGGCTTTTTTTAATTTCGTTGCGTCAAACCCAGGGGCGCTGACGCGCACCTTATCTTCTAATTCTTTGTATACTTGCTCAGGAGAGGCATCCATAACCTCTTGAGATTAATACAAAAGGCTATAGCAGACAAGGAGCATTCAGGATGTAGGTTGCCTGAATCCTCAGTTTATTGGGAGATCAATCCTCAGCCGCGACGTCATCCCCGGCGAAAGTTTCGCCTTTTAGGCCTTCTTCATGTGTTTCGGCCAGTTCTTCACCTTCATCGGCAGAATCGTTGATTGAAAGAGATTTCATCTCTTCGGCTACTTGCGCCGCACTCATCAATCCGGCCTGATCTGGGTCTGTGCCCTCGATTTCATCAACATCTATAGAACGCTGATAGCTTTTTACCAATTCCTCACGCATCTGTTCTACCGGGATGCTGCCATTTGCAATTTCGCGCAAAGAAACCACTGAATCCTTATCATTATCACGATCAACCGTGATTGGCGTACCAGAAGCAATATCTCTCGCACGCTGACTAGCATAGGCCACTAATTCAAACCTATTAGGAACCTGTAATATACAATCTTCAACTGTTACCCTGGCCATTATATCCTCCTTAAAAGTTAGGAAATGCTTGGAAAAAGAGCGCCCTTATACACCACTGATTACTTTAATTCAAGCTCAGTTATTGCCAATAGCGCTTGCAATTGCGTTATCCGGTTATATATTGGCCGGTTTCCTGAAACAATAATATCCCCATAATGTCTAAACCTATAAGAAAACCCTTTTATCAAGACCTTTTCCTTCAAGTGGCAGTGGCAACAGTGCTTGGCATATTGGCTGGCCATTTTTTCCCCGCTCAGGCCGCTTCTTTAAAACCGCTTGGTGATGCCTTTATCGCACTAATCCGCATGATGATTGGGCCAATTATCTTTTGCACTATTGTCGGCGGCATCGCTGGGATGGATAGCCTGAAACATGCAGGCAGAGTTGGCATCAAGGCACTGATTTATTTTGAAGTATTAACGGTGGTGGTGCTGGTAATGGGAGCAGTCATCGCGCACTTGTTCCTCTCGCATTCCAATATAGCTTTGGCCAAGACCGCCATGACATCCGAGATTTTACCAACTTCGGGAGAAGTCCATACCACTCTGATTGAGTTTATAATGAACATAATCCCGCATACATTTTTTAGTGCTTTCACTGATGGGCAGATATTGCAGGTGGTACTAACGGCGCTGCTATTCTCTGCCGGACTAACCATGATGAATGGAAACGGCGGCAAAATCGTCCGTGCTGTTGGGCTGTTTTCGGGTACTGTGTTCAACATAATTGGTTTGATCGTAAAGTTAGCGCCAATTGGTGTTTTCGGTGCCATGGCCTATTCGGTAAGCAAATTCGGCGTTGCCTCGTTGCAAAACCTCGGTTGGTTGATTGCCGTTTTCTTTTCGTCTTGCGTCGTTTTCGTAATACTAGTGCTAGGCGCAACCATGCGGTTTTATTGTAAACTAAGCTTATGGCACTTTATACGCTACATCCGCGAGGAAATAATGATCTGTTTTGGCACTGCATCGAGCGAAACTGTGTTGCCGCGCCTTATGGACAAGCTTATGGCACTCGGTTGCCCGAAGGAAGTGGTGGGTATGGTAGTGCCGACTGGCTATTCCTTTAACCTGACAGGAACTGGCCTTTATCTAGCTCTGGCGGCGATATTCTCGGCTTATGCTACGGGAGTGGATTTGACCCTGGGCCAAGAGGCGACAATTTTAGGGCTTCTGATGGTTACCTCAAAAGGTACTGCTGCAGTTTATGGAACGGCCTTCATAATCCTTTCGGGGACCCTAAACGCGCTGAAAATTTTCCCGGAGGAAAAACTGGCGGTGGTACTGGCTCTGCTTTTCTCCATAGACCGTATAATGGCGCCGGGCCGCGTTATCACCAATCTGATAGGTAATGGTGTTGCGACGATATTAGTTGCGAAATGGGAAGGGATGCTGGATTACACAACGGCAAAATCGATACTTGCCGGGAAAAAGGAGCCGGAACTATTAGAGGAGGTGTAACGTCTAATTAGGCTTGTCGTCATTTTCACCCTTCTTTTTTGTATATTTATTTATCAACGATTCACGTTTTTCAATTTGCTTTGCGGTCTCTACAATCTCATTTTCCAGTGTGTGATTGACCTGATAAGTTTCTTCCATTTCTTTTCTTATTTCAGGGGGGGGAGCTTCGCCAACTCCGGCTTTTATAATCCTACCATAATTCGCTAATGGGTTTTCTCCACTGAGATCGGCGGTTTTCAGGCTAATCAACTTACTCGGAGGAACCCCAACATATGCCCAGAACGGTATACCATCGTCAGGTGTATAGCCACGCGTATAAACAATAATTTCAAGATTTTCATCGGCTGCCTCCCAATCTTTCTTCGAGGGTCGTAGATGTGGAGGAATGATATCGTTAGGGTCCATTTCAGGATATTACCAGGTATAAAGCCATACGGCAATTGCATAGCTTTATGGCTCTATAGTAACACCAAGTGTTCCTTTCGCCTCCATATCTCTCAGCCATCCGGTTTTTTCTGGTTTTCCATCCCAATATCTTTGCATATATGCTTTGAATACATGTTTTCCCGAAACCATATTTATCCCGGTTAGAGTGCCAGTTAGGGCAGCTCCTGCCGCCATAATTCCTGCTGGGATGAGGGCTAATAATCCGAACCCACCTATGGCAACGGTAGAGACTGCCGCTACTGCCAATGCTGCAGTTCCCATAACCTGAAAGAATTTTCCTTTTTCACCGCCGCCAAGAGCATATAAACTACCTTTGAGGCCTTGAGAAAACTGGGAAACCGAATCACCGAAAAACTTAATCGGGTTTTTTACAAAAAATCCAACTACGGAACTCTGATAACTAAGGTTTTTCTTGTGAACATTAGTCTCTAGTTCTCTATCCTCTTTTGTAGTGAATGACTGAGCCATGAAACTTGGTGCTATCCATCCAGTAAGCGGTATTGCTGTTGCAGCTATCATTGCTGCAAGTGGTGCGCCTGCTACGAATCCTAGCCCTATAGCTATGGCCGCACCTATTCCCATTGTGGCAGCCATCACACCCCCACCAAATAATAACCTTAATCCCCCCATTCCCATGTCGGTGATTCCGGCGGCAATAGCATTTTCCGCATAGCGGACTTCCTTTTGTTGTAAGGTATAATTGTTCTTCCCCATCCTATTACCCGTAAGATGCTTCAATTCTCTTTCCCGGTTGAGCTGTAATGCAGTGGTGTATGCGATTTGAGAAAGTAGCGTAGCGCCAGTTGGAGCGCCGCTATCTCTATCACCAGTAAGGTCCCGCAGGCCTCTATCGTGATTAGGTGTTGTGCATGCTCCTACTACTTTATTCCACATTCCACCAAGGGTTAAGGCCCAGGCAACTGCATTGACTATCTTATTATCTACTACCCTTTCGCGATATTCCTCTGTTTCAGGGTCAACAAGAAGGCTAAATCCTGTGCCATCACCATCGCCCCATGCCCGCCAATGGAATGGTTGATTGACTCTGAGGGTTTTGCTAGGGTCAGCTGGGTCAGTTCTATATATTGGCCGTGCTTCGGAAGCATCCGTACTTATGAGTCCGCTAACCATCTTATAGAGGTTGGTACCGTTTGGAAGTGTTCCTAGTATGGCCTCGCCGTTCACAGGCTTCCTGATAACCGACCGCATTGAGTCACCTGGGTTATGAAATTTCCCGTCACCGGTCTCTTCGTCCAGCCTCATATATTCTCTGGTGTTATAGGAAAATGTTCTATCTAATAGCGGCTGAGTTGGTCCCCAGCTTCCCACCTTACCGTTTATCAATTTGCTTTTGGCGTTTCCTGCCACCCACTCCCCATCTTCATCCCTATAAGGTTGATGGAGCTTAGGCCGATCACCATAATATACTCTTCTTTCGTAATTGGTATCAGAAGTCCAGGTCTTGGCAACTAGCCCTCCCTCAGGGCCTCTAAATATCCTTGTATATCCTGGTGAGTGGATACCCTGACTAACAAGATCTTGTAGCATATCTACCTGTTCTTGTGATAAGCCCATAATCGGATTCCCGTCTTCGCCTAGTATTCTTTGCCTACTTATACCCCTTATCCACCCAATTTTTCCGCCCATGTAGATATCTCCGTTATATCTCATGCTAAAATCATACACAGGGCACTTCGCTTTCGGAACATGCCAGGCAGCATCATCCCACTGAACCTCAACTCCATTATCGGCAATATCGGTTGGTTTTATCGATTCGGCAGAATGGGCTAGAACCCAATTTGTTTTCCGCGCTTCTTTTTCTGTGCCATCTTTTTCATAGCTAGGTTTATCATACGACCATACATATATAGTTTTTATTATGGGGTTTCCACTTGCGTCATTTACTACCTTTCCATCTTGATCACGCATCAAAGTATCTTGTGACCATATCTCAACATCCATTTCTTCAAGCCTATGCCTATCGTTATTTCTATGGTCTTTGAAAGCAACCGGTACTTCTCTTTTTACCTTTGTACAGGTGGCCTTGCCGCGGTCCAATATATCCCACACATCTCTTTCCTTAAGATTTTCTGCATAAGTCCTATACCGTTCCGCTACTATATGTTCCCCGGTTTCCGGATCACGTAGTTTTGCAAGTGGTGTTAGCACACCCATCAATCCGCTTTTATTGCGGAATCCTTTAGGGATTTTATACCCTTCCTTATCATAGCCACCATATTTATAGGTTAATGTTTGTTGTATGGCTTCTTTTACTACATCAAAACTCATGCCACCTCTAGTGGCAAGAACTGCTTGAAGCTTTACATCATCCAGGACTCTTCCCTGTGAGCCATCAACATACACATCCAGCTTGCCATATACTTTATATAACTTTTTAAAACTCTCATAATCCTCTTGTTTTACTCTATTATCTGCCCTTACCTCTCTGAGTTCCGAGCCGCCTTTTATTTGGAATATGTCACCTGGCATCAGCCTCCTATATACTGAAGGCATCCTATTTTTTCCTCCACCAAGGGCAGTATCAGACTCATTATCGCCGAATGCCGCACCTTCGCATATTACATAATTAACGGGGTCATCTATACCAGACTCATCATGCGCAAAAGCGTAGAGTGGAGCGAACCTGGTTGATCCATAGCCCATCTTTTCTATAAAAGGATAAGCCGTTGGATCCCGTTCTTTAGTCTCAGTATTTTCCACTTCAGTAGCTGACGCGACCATATCTACTCCCTAAAAATCTATTCATTCTTTACTAGCCTTACACACACCATAACTCATAATTGTTAAATATTTATTACAATTGCCCAAAAAAATTGTTAAATTTTTGTTACAATCTCTGAACAGGAAATAAATGGCTGAAGAAGACATAGAAAATTCGCAGCGAACCGAGGCGCCAACGCAAAGGCGCATCGATGAGGCGGTAAAACGTGGCCAGGTTGCTTATTCGCGTGAGGTGGGAAATTTCTTTATTTTACTGCTACTTACCTTCCTGATTTACTGGATATTGCCGGGGTCTTTAAGCAAAACCGCCATGTTGCTCTCTCGTTTTCTTGAGCGTGCAGATGATATTGATCTTGATTCTGGTACTTCTCGGCTTTTCACCTTTGAACTAATAAAAGATTTCGCTTCGGTGATGGTTTTACCCCTAATTTTGGGCGTTGCAGTGGTAATTTTCTCTAGCTTTATCCAGAATGGGTTCGTGATTTCCGCTGAAGCAATTATTCCTCAGTTGGATAAAATCTCACCAATGCGGGGCTTAAAGCGCATTTTCTCCACGCGTTCTGCAATAGAGTTTATCAAAGGAATTATCAAAATATCACTGGTGGGTTTAATCGCATATATAGCCATTCGGCCATATATGAATAATATAGAAAACCTCCCTGGCTATGAAGTTGGCGCGCTGATGCTGCTGCTTTCCCGCATGGCATTCCATATTATGATCGGCGTCTGCATTATGATGGCGATAATAGCTATTCTTGATTATCTCTATCAACGCTATGAATACCTCAAATCTCTGCGCATGACTAAACAGGAAGTAAAGGAAGAAATGAAGCAGAGTGAGGGTGATCCAATAATAAAAGGGCGACTCAGGCAAATCCGTATGGAGCGGGCCAGGCGGCGGATGATGTCAGCGGTTCCGAAGGCAGATGTCGTAATCACCAACCCGACGCACTATTCCGTGGCACTCAAATATGAGCAAGGTTCAATGCGTGCACCGATTATGGTTGCTAAGGGTGCGGATTTAATCGCGCTTAACATTAGGAAAGTAGCGAAAGAACACAACATTCCGCTAGTAGAAAACAAACCGCTCGCCCGTGCATTATATGAATCGGTGAATATAGACGACGAAATCCCCACGCAGCACTATCAAGCTGTCGCTGAAATAGTAGCTTATGTGTATAAGCTAAAGAATAAGCGATTAGCTTAGCTTAAGACATATCTAGCCCGATATCCGCGTTTGGAGCAGAATGCGTCAATGCTCCAATAGAAATGAAATCGACGCCGGTTTCAGCAATTTGTTTAACGTTATCTAAATTTATCCCACCAGAGGCTTCAAGTGGTATTTGGCCTTTAACTAATGCCACTATTTCTTTCAGCAGAGCTGGTTTCATATTATCAAGCAATAGAATATCTGCGCCGTTTTCTAGCGCCGCTTTTACCTGTTCTAAACTTTCGCATTCTATTTCTATCTTGATGCCCGGTAAGTTTTTGCGGGCTCTCTTAAGTGCTTCTTTCACACCACCGCAAATGGTTATGTGATTATCCTTTATTAATACTCCATCATCCAGCCGCATCCGGTGATTTTGGCCGCCGCCGATACCCACTGCGTATTTCTCAATCTCACGCAAGCCCGGCATGGTTTTTCTAGTATCAAGGATTTTTGCCTTGGTGTGCTTTACCCTCTCTACATATTTATGAGTTAAGGTGGCAATCCCGCTCATGTGCTGCAATAAATTTAGGCTTACTCTTTCTACAGTTAATATTGCCCTCCCCTCGCCCGTTATTTTTAATAGAGTTTCACCTGCTAAAATTTTATCACCGTCTTTGTGGTTGCCAGATTGCGTGATGGCGAATTTATCGAATATCCGTGTAATCACGGGTAGGCCGCAAAGAATTATATCCTCGCGCGAGACGAATGAGAATTTCGCTGTCGTGCCGGAATCAATCAGCGCATTAGTTGTGATATCACCCTTACCAATATCTTCGGCAAGCGCGGTTTCTATTATGCGGTCTATTTCCTTGGAAGAAAGTTGCATGAACGGAAATTATCATACATAAAATGAAAATGAAATGGACCGATATATATGATATCGCAATCGCGCTTGAAGAGGTGCATCCGGAAGCGGATAATGTGAATTTGCGGTTCACTGACTTGCACAAATGGGTGATGGCTCTGCCAGGATTCACTGATGATCCCACCCGCTCCAACGAGAAAATTTTAGAGGCGATCCAGCAGGCATGGATAGAGGAAAGAAAATAAACGCCGGGTTTTTAATCCGGCGTTTTACTTGAGAGTATTCCTTTAGTTTGCGGAGCCCGGCATTGAATCGCCGCTCATATTACTCTTTATATTTATATACTGAGGAGGAATAGGGGCAGGAGTAGGAGGAGCAAGTACCTGAATAGGCTGATCCATGTAAGGAATTTTTCCAGGTGGAGGTGGAGGTGGAGGTGGAGGTGGAGGAGTGATTGTTGGAAGATGCCAATAAGTATTTCCACTACTTGTTACAGTAGCAATAGGTGGAGGGCTTACTGGAAGCGGAGGATTTACTAGAGGATTCACAGGCATATTGTTCAGACCTGTTAGGCTCCCCAGAGCACCTAATCCAACAGACACAGTAGAGCCTCCAGTATCTGTAGATGTAGAGCCAGAGCTAGTTGATCCCATACCCGTGGATCCAGTAGAGCCTGTAGTACCAGTTGATCCTGTAGAGCCTGCTGCTCCTGTTGATCCACTCGAGCCTATATATCCTATAGTACCCGTAGATCCTGTGGATCCACTCGAACTTGTATTTGATGAACAGTTATGACTAGAAAGCATATTATAAGCGGCTAGTAATTGATCAGCATCCGGAAGTATTTCGCCGTTAGGAAGCACGCCACTCTGAATGATAGTAACGGTAATAGCATAACTGGTTTTACCATTTACACATGTCCCATAATCTAACACTGAAGGAAGACCTGATTGACAACAACCAGTTTCATTATCAAGTGTTTCAAGTGCCGACAGCGTCTCGTCCGCACAAGTTTGCCAACTCGCTTCCCCTTTAAGCGGCGAATCGGCATTACAGCCACTATTAGATGAGCCAGATGATGATAATTTGGATGAAGATGATCCAGATAAGGATAATCTGGATGAGGACGATCCACTGGATACCAAATCGTAGGAATACGCGACACTAGTGGTCAATAACACAATAGCTAATGTTAAAGCAGGCAGTGCAAGCAGTTTTTTCATAATTCCCTCGTAAAGAGCAAAGTTAACTATATTGGCAATTATAGCTAACAAATAGTTAACAAATCGTTAATTTTTCAAAATAACTTTACTCTTTGCAAAGCCCCTTTTTTGCGCTTATAAATCAAAGGGTTCAAAAATTTAAGGTATTTTATGAAGCAATTTCTTGCCATTTCTTGTCTTTTTCTCTGTACCCTATTGTCAGCATGTAATACCGGGTGGGATTTGGACGAGTTGAAATCGGTGCAACCATGCGGGGCACACTTTAATACCGCGCTGGCCCGTGAATATCAGGATTTTTCTGAGAGCGAAGCCGATGAATATGATTGGTCTAGCTCAAGCTATTTTGCCCGTAAAGGTTTAGCTGCTGCCTATGGTGAGTTTAAGGTAGTGCCAGAATACCCGGAAAAATGGGATATTGCTGCCGATAAATTACCGGAATTGCAATCGGCACGGAAAAAACTGATGAATCTTCTCAGCGAGAAAAACCAGAAGAAATATCCGGAATCTCTTGCGCACGCACAAATGCTATATGATTGCTGGGTAGAGGAGCAGGAGGAAGCTTGGCAAACTGACCATATTGCTAGTTGCCGCGCTGAGTTTTTTGCTACCATAGCCAATCTGAAAGACTGGAAAAGGCCGGAAAAATATAAGGCAACCATGGTGTTTTTTGATTTCGATAAATATGATTTGAATTTTAAAGCCATAAAAACCATAAGGGATTTCGCACAAAAATTCGGGAAGGCATCAAAGATTCAAATAATCTCCGCCGGGCATACCGACAAGGCGGGCAGCACGGGATATAACCTGGTATTATCCCGCAAGCGTGCACTTGCAGTGAAAAGAGCATTGATGAATGAAGGAATCGCTGGCAAGAATATCGTTATCCGTGCCTACGGTAAATCTGCTCCGCTGGTTCAAACACCTGATGGTGTGCGAGAGCCGATGAACCGTCGTGCCGAAATATTACTGAAAGAATGAAAATCAAACCGGCGAAAATCACACGCGCTGAGGCGGAGAAGGCTGTCCACACACTAATCTTATGGGCGGGTGATAATCCTGAGCGTGAAGGCCTGAAGGGTACCCCAGAACGTGTCGTCCGCTCATATGAGGAGTTTTTTGGCGGATATAAAATCGACCCCGAAGAAATATTAAAACGCACCTTCGAGGAAACCGAAAATTACGATGATATGATCGTGCTGAAAAACATCGATTTCCAATCACATTGTGAACACCATATGGTGGCGATAATCGGCAAAGCCCATATCGGATACATTCCCACCAGCCGCGTTGTTGGTATCAGCAAATTGGCACGAGTAGTGGATATTTATGCAAAACGCCTGCAAATCCAGGAGAGGATGACGGCTGAGATCGGCAATTCTATCCAGAAGATTTTAAAGCCGCAAGGAGTGGGGGTAATAATTGAAGCCAGCCACCAATGCATGACCACGCGCGGCGTTTACAAAAGCGATGTCAGCATGACTACCAGCCACATGACCGGCCTATTTCGTAAGGATTCACGGACAAGGCAAGAATTTCTAGAGTTGATTGCGAAATAATTTTTCTTCATCATAATTCATTTTGACATTCCATTTCGGCGATGTTACAGAATGTGTCCGGGCATTATTTCCATCAATAATTTTTCCGGGGGGCGCTAAATGAAAAATCCACTTAAACTACTTGGTTTTTCAGCGTTTTTATCCCTTTTATATTTCCTATATCCATCTGGTGCAATAGCTGAAATGGCAGTGCCAGCCCTTGATTCTGGCAGTACTTCCTGGATGTTGGTATCTACACTCTTGGTACTGATGATGACGTTGCCTGGCCTCGCACTGTTTTATGGCGGGATGGTACATAAGGAAAGTGTGCTGGCAACACTGATGCAAAGCTTCATAGCTACTACCCTGGTGACCATATTGTGGATGGTTTATGGCTATTCGCTTATTTTTACCGAGCATGATGGATTTATCGGCTCTTTAAATAAGTTTCTGCTGATTGGTGTTTCGCTGAAAAGCACTTACGGAACTAGCCCAAACTTGATTCCGGAAACCGTGTACGTAATGTTTCAGATGACCTTTGCCATCATTACTTGTGCGTTAATTTTTGGCTCGGTGGCAACTCGAATAAAATTCTCTTCAGCCATTGTGTTCATAACTATATGGTTCACCCTGGTATACATTCCCATAGCCCATTGGGTATGGGGCCCGAAAGGATTGCTCGGCGGCGGCGGTATTGATAATTATAAAGGATTGCTTGGGTTTGGTGCGACGCTTGATTTTGCTGGTGGTACCGTAGTGCATATCAATGCGGGTGTGGCGGGGTTAGTGGCGGCCCTTGTCCTCGGCCAGCGCAAGGGTTTCCCAAAGGCCGAATATGCTCCGCCATACAATATAGTGTTCAGCATTATAGGCGCATCGTTATTGTGGGTGGGCTGGTTCGGGTTCAATGCCGGTTCGGCAACAGCGGCAAATGGCAGCGCCGGTATGGCGATGTTGGTTACGCAAGTTGCAGCGGCGGCTGCCTCGCTTTCTTGGATGACTGTTGAATGGGTTACCCGTAAGAAACCAAGCGTCATTGGAATTATTTCCGGTGCAGTAGCAGGGTTGGTTGCCATTACCCCAGCTTCCGGATTTGTTGGGCTTGGTGGTGCACTGGTCATAGGGATTGCTGCAGGAATAGTATGTTTCTGGGCTTGTGGCCTGAAATATCGCTTTGGTTATGACGATGCACTTGATGTCTTTGGAGTGCATTGTGTTGGCGGAATAGTTGGAGCACTGCTAACCGGTATATTTGCGGTGGAGGAAATCGGTGGTTATAAAGGTAGCCTGTCACAATTCCTCGCTCAATGTGAGGGTGTTGCCGTAACCGTTATATATTGCAGCATCATGTCCATACTGATTCTGAAAACCATCGACCTTATCATGGGCGTGCGGGTGGATGAGGCAACTGAACATGCCGGGCTTGACCTCGTGGTGCACGGCGAAAAGCTACACTAGGAATTTACAGAGCGTCAATCTCCAGCGCCGCACTTTTTCCAGACAGGACCCTTTCCGCCTGTTTATGATCAAGCGTATTTTCCCAACGTGCCAATACTATCGTTGCTACGCCATTGCCAATTAGGTTGGTAAGTGCCCGGCCGCCAGACATAAACCTATCAACCGCAAATATCAGCGCCAGTCCCATATCTAGACTAGCCTGGGGAATTAATTTAACCGAGGCTAAAGTTGCCGCCAATACTATAAATCCGCTGCCAGTTACTCCGGCTGCACCTTTTGACGTTAATAGCATGATACCGATGATGGAAAGTTCGTGTATTAATGTTAACTGAGTGTGGGTAGCACTAACAATAAACATCACACCCATAGTGAGGTATATCGAAGTACCATCCAAGTTGAAGGAGTATCCAGTCGGCACCACGATACCAACGGTAGAGCGCTCAATGCCCATATTAGTCAGCTTATTCATAATGCGCGGCAGCACGGTTTCTGAAGAGGAAGTGCCAAGCACAATTGCTAGCTCATCACGAATGTATTTCAAGAATTTCCAGATGCTGAGACGGCAATAAAACCGCATTATCGCGCCGAGTACGAATATCACAAACACAAAGCAGGTGGCGTAGAACAGGCCGATAAGTTCACCCAATTCGCGTAATGAGCTAATGCCATATTTTCCAACTGTATATGCCATAGCGCCAAATGCTCCGATTGGTGCTAAGCGCGAAATGATGCCAATAATATTAAAGAAAACATGTAGTAATTTGTCGATAAAACTTACCACCGGCTTGCTTTTCTCTCCCATCATCACCAGGCCCCAGGCCAGAACAATGGAGATCAACAGCACCTGTAATATCTGGCCATCAGAAAAAGCGGAAAGGAAAGTACGCGGTATGATGCCCATAATGAAATCCACCGTAGACATCGGCGTGGCAGTGGCAGAGGCCATTTTATCCTTCACCGCACTAGTATCAAGTGCACTAAGACTAATATTTATGTCGGAACCAGGTTGATAAATTGATGATATTATAATTCCTATCAACAGTGCAGAAGTGCTGATTATCTCAAAATATAGGATGGATTTAACGCCTATCCTGCCAACTTGCTGCATATTGCCGATCCCGGCAATGCCGGTGACGATCGTGCAGAAAATAACCGGCGGAATCATCATCGTGATGAGTCGGATAAAGGCATCAGCTAGTGGCTTCATAAGCACCGCCGTTTCCGGCCATGCACTACCAACTATGATGCCCGCGACTATCGCAATAAGAACTTGGAAGAACAGCCCTTTATAAAACGTCTTTTTTGTAATTTTTATGCTCATAGTTCTGCCTTAAAAATAATCGGATATTCCTAATAGCATAATAATGACGGATATGACAAATCTCTTGTTTTATTAACCTTTTAGTTAATTTCTGTAGGTACAACCTTTTTAAGGATTTGCTTGGTGGAAGGCCTTTTTAGGCGCTTCTTTCCGCCATCAGTTTCTTAATCTCTGCAATGGCCTTAGCTGGGTTTAAGCCCTTTGGGCAGACTTTTGCACAGTTCATGATCGTATGGCAGCGGTATAATTTGAACGGATCTTCCAGATCGTCGAGACGCTCACCTGTGTGTTCGTCGCGCGAATCAATAATCCAGCGATAAGCTTGGAGCAGAATCGCTGGGCCTAAATATCGCTCCTCGTTCCACCAATAACTCGGGCAACTTGTTGAGCAGCAGGCGCACAGAATACATTCATATAACCCATCCATTTTTGCTCGGTCTTCCGGGGATTGCAGGCGTTCTTTTGCTGGTGGTGCAGTATCGGTTTCAAGCCAGGGTTTGATCGACTCATATTGCGCGTAAAATGTATTCAAATCCGGCACTAAGTCCTTCACTACTTTCATGTGTGGTAATGGATAAATTTTCACCGCGCCTTTCACTTCGTCGATGCCTTTAGTGCAGGCGAGAGTATTTAGGCCATCAATATTCATGGCGCAAGAACCGCAAATGCCCTCGCGGCAGGAACGGCGGAAAGTTAAAGTTGGATCAATCTCACCTTTGATTTTGATCAGCGCATCCAGCACCATCGGGCCGCAATGCTCCATATCAACTTCGTATGTATCTAGTTGTGGATTTTGGTCTCCCTCTGGGTTCCACCGGTAAATCTGGAATTCTTTCAGCTTCTTCCCGCCGGATTTATCCTTGTGGGATTTTCCCTTGGAGACTTTAGAATTTTTTGGTAATGCGAATTCGACCATATACCCTCCTAATACACCCTTGCCTTCGGTGGCACTTGTTTCATATCCTCAGTCATTGGCTGTGAGTGAACCGGGCGGTAATCGATCTTAGTTTTGCCTTTTTCATCCACCCAGGTGATGGTATGCTTCATCCAGTTCTGGTCGTCCCTGTTCGGAAAATCCTCACGCGCGTGGGCGCCGCGGCTTTCTTTACGGTTATAAGCGCTATACATAGTTGCAATTGCCTGTGGAACTAGATTTTCTAGCTCCAGCGCCTCGACCAGATCACTATTCCAGATTAGCCCACGGTCAGCGATGCCTAAATCATCCAGGCTTTTTGTTATCTTATCAATTGATTCCGTGCCTTCCTTCAAGGTTTTCTCGTCGCGGAAAACTGCTGCATGATTTTGCATCGTATGTTGCATATTTCCCCGGATTTCTGCGGTAGAAAGTTGGCCTTTGGAATATCTAACCTTATCGAGCCTTGCGATTGCTTCATCCCCAGCATTTTTTGCTAAATCTCTTGGCTTTTCCTTACCTTTCAAAATTTCTGCTGCTTTTAAAGATGCGGCACGGCCGAAAACTACTAAATCCAATAATGAATTCGAGCCGAGCCGATTCGCTCCATGAACCGAGACACAGGCCGCCTCACCTATTGCCATAAGTCCTGGTACTATCGTATTGGGATTATTATCTTTTAACGTCACCACCTCACCATGATAATTGGTCGGAACCCCGCCCATATTGTAATGGACAGTGGGAATAATCGGGATTGGTTGTTTGGTTATATCCACGCCGGCAAAAATCTTAGCAGTTTCGGCAATTCCCGGTAGGCGTTCTTTCAAAACCTCCGGTGATAGGTGATCAAGATGCAGGAAAATATGATCCTTCTTAGGGCCAACACCCCTGCCCTCGCGGATTTCCAGAGTCATGGCACGGCTTACGACATCACGGCTGGCTAAATCCTTAGCATGCGGAGCATAACGTTCCATGAATCGCTCACCCTCGGAATTCACCAGATATCCACCTTCACCGCGCGCTCCTTCAGTGATTAAACAGCCAGCTCCATAAATGCCTGATGGATGAAATTGCACAAACTCCATATCTTGTAACGGTAGCCCAGCACGCAGAGCCATCCCACCACCATCGCCAGTGCAAGTATGGGCAGATGTTGCTGAGAAATAGGCACGGCCGTAACCGCCAGTTGCCAGCACTACGATATGTGCATTGAAGCGATGAATCGTTCCATCATCCAAATTCAGCGCTATAACGCCACGGCAAACGCCATTCTCCATGATCAAATCAATGGCAAAATATTCAACAAAGAATTTTGCAGAATGCTTCAGTGCCTGCTGATAAAGTGTATGCAACATGGCGTGGCCGGTGCGGTCAGCCGCGGCACAGGTGCGAACAGCAGCGGGGCCCTCGCCGTATTTCGTCGTCATCCCGCCGAAGGGGCGTTGGTAGATTTTGCCTTCTTTGGTGCGGGAAAATGGCAGCCCATAATGTTCTAGCTCAATCACCGCTTGCGCAGCATTTTTGCACATGTATTCAATGGCGTCTTGATCGCCCAGCCAGTCTGAGCCTTTAATTGTATCATAAGCATGCCAGCGCCAATCATCTTCTGACATATTGCCAAGAGCAGCAGAAATCCCGCCTTGAGCAGCCACGGTATGTGAGCGGGTAGGAAAAACTTTGGTAACACAGGCGGTGGATAAGCCCATTGAAGCCATGCCGAAAGTTGCGCGGAGCCCTGCCCCGCCAGCGCCGATTACCACTACGTCATATGTATGATCGATGATTTTATATCCGCTCATATTATAGCTTGAAACATATGTATAATGCCGCGAAAACATCGGCTACTGCGAGTATAATGAAAAACATTTTAAGTTTTATCAGCAGCCATAATTTCCAGAACTCATTGTGGACATAATCCTCGACTACTTCCTTCAATCCGCCAAACGAATGGTAAAAAGTGAATGGGAAAAGCAGAAGGATTAGTAAAGTATTTATTGGGTTTTTCAGCCAGTGAATTACTGTAGCATAATCGGAATGGAGCAAATGCAAAACTGCGTAAACAAACCAGAGCCCAAGCGGAATCAACGTTAGTCCTGCTATACGAAGTGCAACCCAACCAGCAGTACCTGCATGGGCGGAGCCGAGGCCCTTCACGCGTTTTAGCCGGGTTTTGAAATTATCCATGTAAAGCCAAATACCAAGTTGCTGCCGTTGCAAGCAGTGTGAAAATTAATACCAAAATACCATTCCGCTGTGCGGTTTTTAGCGCGAAGCCAAGGCCGAAATCCCAGAAGATGTGGCGGATTCCATTGAACAGGTGATAATAAAATGCCAGTGTCCAGCCCAGCAGCAACACATAACCGATTGGCGTATTAATCATGTGAGTCGTTGCAGAATAAATATCGACTCCAAGTGCTGCAGCAATAATCAACCAAGCTGGTATAAGCGCGCCAAAAACCAGCGCTACACCAGTCATGCGATGCAGGATGGACATCACCATTGAAAGATGCCAGCGATAGATTGATAAGTGTGGGGAAAGTGGGCGCTGCCTTAAATTCGGGCCGCCAGATGGTTCTACTGCCTGTTCCGTTGCCATAATGGAACGTAAGAATATCAAGAGTTTAGGTAAGGTCAATACCTAACTCACTGATTGCTATTCGGTTAACGTAATTTAAAAAAACTTGCGATTAGCCAACCGCAAGTGGCGGAGAATCCAGTATTGAATGTGCCCCAAGCGACATCGACGATCACAACCGACCATGACCATCCGCGCAAAGTTGCCATGTTAGTTAAATCATATGTCGCATAAGCAACGAATCCGAAAAATGTGCCGTAAATCGCCACGGATTGCCATTTAGTAGCGATACCACTGCCGCTAACAAAAACTATAACCCCAACGATATATATCAGATAAAACACTAACGCTGGCACCAGGTGAAATTCAAGCAATGTACCAATACGATTTTTATAAAAACCACGTGCGATACCCATAAGCCATGAGCAATCCAATACGGACATAATAATGAGGGTGGTAAAGTAAAGTACGCTATAATATTTCATATTAACCCCTATAAATGGTCTCTATTAAAAAATGAGTTTTATTAACCTTTTATTAACTCATTTAGGATATTATTCCTATTATGCCAGACTCACCACAAGCAATTCCCATTCCGGGCGGGCGTATCGCATTTTTTATCGATCCTGATGCAGGGGATCATATACGTTATGGTTTGATTGCTTCCAAAAACCGTTATGCAGATGATGTGACCGTCTATGAATTCCCCCGCGGTGCGCCAGATTCAATCTATGTGAATGAATCTATCCCGCGCGATCAACCTAACCGTACTCTGATAGTGGAATGGGGAAAAGAAGAAAAGGCCCTCGGACAATTAGGAATAACCCCTAAAACCAATGAAAGCCCAATAGATGCCTTAAAACATGCAGGTTATATACTGGCTTATCAGGAAAGCCTGCACCTAGCGGCGGCACGGGAGGGGTGGGAAGAACATGGGTTTAGCGCCATTGCTTATCCCGAAAAATTAGTGCGTATTATGCAGTTAAATACCTTATTAGCGTTCGAAAGTTTTTACAGCCCAAACCAACAATATCATCAATATATTGAATTGGTACACATCACCGATCCAAATGGCATTGCACTTAAAAAAACAATGGGAAAACAAGAAAAGAAAATTCCCGAACGTATTGGCGCATCTTATTCTGAAGAGGGAACATGGACCACCTTTGCTGAAGTGGAGGCACAGGCAAATCAACTTCCTCTGGGGCGTACGCGCGATTATGCGGAAAGTGTAGTGAGGAATTTGCGAGATATTGAACTGGCGATGGTGGGTATTTTACGTACCGGAGCAAGCATACAAGATGGGTGGTCATCCATAATTCCCGGAGGGCAGATAAAAACGGCGACATCCATAATTAACGGTCCGGGAAGTATTGCAGAAATAGCAAGGGCTTCTAAGAGTATTAGAGTTGTAATTCTTCAGGATTTCCCTGACACTATAAAGCACCTAGCAAAAGGCTTCCGCACAATACTTATTACCTGAATTTATTGATCAAAAAAGCTTGGCGGAGGAGATGAGATTCGAACTCACGATACGGGTTTACCCCGTATAACGGTTTAGCAAACCGCCGCCTTCAGCCACTCGGCCACCCCTCCGCTTTATTAATTTCAATAGCTGAAGGTTTTCTAAAATATTCTTTGCTACTGAAATTGCTACCGAAACTATTTTAACCGTCCCGGCAGAGGACGCGTTTATAGCAGACCTTAATGTGTTGTCTAGTGTTGAGGCAGTAACTTTTTTAAAAGCTGAATCAAGGTTAAATCTTGCCTTCAGGTACTTTCTTGCTCATTTCTTCAGCTTCTTTCTTACAGACATAAACACCCTGGGTGGCGTTAGAATACCATCGTTTTCCATTAAAATTATAGTCTCCTCCCGCGGTATTCAACCATACTACCGTATCATGAGGGCAATGTTCTTTCGCTTCTGCCCTGCTAGGAAAAAGCGGAACATCATTTGATTCTTCTACACCAGTATTAGTAGATTCAAAAAACTTTCCTTTAACCAGACAGGTCACAACAACCAGTATCGGGATTGCAGCGATAGGTAAAATTTTAAGCCAATTCCTTTTAGCCGGCTTTTTTTTAGGACGCTTATTTTTTACGTAGGTCATAATAAATTTTCTATTCTAAGCAATCGGATTATTCCTTTAGAATTGATTCAGGGTAAAGCAAAATATGCAACATCTGTAAAGTTCGCGCTGCTATCTGGTGATTTTCTTTGTAATTTTGCATCAAGCTGCTATGTTTCCGGCCAGGTATTTTATCAATAATTTCATAATATATTCAGGTATTTTAAGATGACGGAATCCCAGGCCACGGCTGTAAATAGCCAAGAGAAAAAACATAAATTCCACGAAACTTGGGCGTTTTTGATCGTTTTTTGCATCGTATTGCCGATTGTTTTTCGCACTTTCGCTTGGTCACCGTTTCATATTCCTTCTGGTTCAATGAAGCCGACTCTCTTGATCGGTGATTATATTTTTGTTTCAAAATTCACGGCAGGTTACAGCCGTTATTCACTGCCATTTGGAGCTCCACTGATTAAGGGCCGAATTTTTGAAAAGCCGCTAAAGCGCGGTGATATTGTAGTTTTCCGTCGCCCGCATGATGAAAATGCTGGGTTCTGGGAAAGCCTGTTTTGGCCAGATTTTATCAAAAGGCTAGTTGGTTTACCCGGTGACGAAATCCAAATGAAAGATGGTGTATTATTTATCAATGGCCATGAGGTGAAAAAGCATTGTGATGCTGAATTTTTTGATGAAGAGAAGGGCAAAAAAGTCACCGAATGCACCGAAACCCTGCCGGAAGGTCTGAAATATGAGGTTTTAGATGAGCTGCCAAATGGCCCGCTTGATAATACTGGAATTTATAAAGTTCCGCCTGGGCATTATTTTTTCATGGGTGACAATCGCGATAATTCACAGGATAGCCGGGTATTGGCAGCAGTCGGTTACGTGCCGGAAGAAAATATCATCGGTCGCGCTGATTTGATTTTCTTTTCCGCTCGCTATTCGATTTTCCAGCCTTGGAATTGGCTACATATGTTGCGTGGTGATCGGTTTTTTAAAACCTTATAGTAATTTCCATGAACGGTCTGGAAGAAAAAATTTCTTACCAATTTAAAAACAAAGAACTGCTGGAAGAAGCGCTGACACATCCTAGTCTCTCCCGTGCAGGGAAAATTCGCAAGAATTACGAGCGATTGGAATTTCTGGGTGATTCGGTGCTTTCGCTTTCAGTCGCAGAAATGCTTTATCGCCATTATCCAAATGAAGCTGAGGGCGAATTGGCAAAGCGCCGTGCACAGTTGGTTGGGCGCGATACGGTTTCTAAAGGTGCCTTGAAAATCGGTCTCGATAAATATTTGCATTTGGCGGATGGTGAGGAAAACATTGGTGGACGGGCTAATCCAGCAAATCTGGAAAATGCAATGGAAGCTCTGCTCGGTGCGATTTTTATTGATGGTGGCATTAGCCCAGCAAAAACTTTGATCGAAAATCTCTGGTCAGAGGAATTAGTAAAAATGATTGAGCCGCCTTCCAGCCCGAAGTCTGAATTGCAGGAATATATGCAGAAGCTTGGCAAGAGCCTGCCAGAATATAATATAATCGGCACATCTGGCCCATCACATAAGCCGGAATTTACCATTGAAGTCAAGGTGTCAGGACATAAGCCGGAAACCGGCACTGCCAGCTCACGCAAAGCTGCGGAGAATATTGCTGCGGATAATATGTTGAAGAAGTTACGCAGATGACAAAATGCTCCATCATTGCCGTCGTTGGGTTGCCGAATTCCGGTAAATCTACACTGGCGAACCTATTGGTCGGAGTAAAAATCTCCATCATTTCCCCAAAGCCACAGACCACGCGAACCCAGATTCGTGGCATTATTACGGAAGGCAATATCCAGCTTATTTTCATCGATACGTCAGGTATTTTGACCGGAAAGCTTGGGCCCGGCCAGGAAAAATTGCAGAGGGAAATGTCGCGCGCTGCCTGGGGCGGAATGCAAAGTGCTGATCTGATTCTTCTTATGATCGATGCAGAAAAAAGATCAGCAGAAAGCATAGAGTTATGCAAAAAAATAGCGCGTGAGAAAATTCCTGCAATATTAGTGGTAAATAAAATCGATAAAATTTCACCAAAGATTTTATTACCGTTGGTGACTGAATTAAACGCAGTGCACAATTTTGCTGCAACATTCATGATCTCGGCAACAACTGGCTCCGGCGTTGATGATTTAAAGAAATATCTGCTAGAAAACGCCAAGCTCTCGCCCTGGATTTATGCTGAAGATGAAATTACCGATGCGCCTTCTCGAGTAATCGCTACCGAAATTACGCGCGAAAAAATATTCCTAAAATTTCATCAGGAAGTTCCATATTTTTCTCATGTAGAAACCGAAAAATGGGAGGAGGATGAAAAACGCCTTACTATCCACCAAACTATAGTTGTTGGGCGTGAGAGCCAGAAAAAGATAATAGTCGGGCGTGCTGGTGCTGGAATCAAGGAAATCGGGATGGTAGCGCGTAAGGAAATGGAACAATTCTTCGATAAAAAGGTAAACCTATTTTTATTCGTAAAGGTTGGGGTGGGAGGGGTTGGACAGGAATGAAACTCCTCAGTGCGCTTGTGATTTTTGGCTTGATCACCGCTCTCATAACGCATGTTTACATAACTCCGATGCTGGGGTTGCCACTCGCATCTTATTGGTCATTCGCTTTTTTTACCATAGTAGCACTCACGGTATACTGCCTGCGTCATGCTTTTGAGCGTGATTTCGCCCCGGTTAACTTTTTAAATCGAAATTATTATCGCTCTTCTTCAATAATATTAACAATCCTTATCCTTTTTCCTGCTCTGATTTTTTTACTCAAAATATTATTAGATGATAGCCACGCAGAATCAAAACCCGCTGGAGTTTTTATTGGTAGAATTTACGGTATTGAAAATGGGCCGTTCACAATAGTAAAATTTAATGTCATAAAAAAAATTAGCGGTGATGAGGAAGGGTTTTCTGCTGTGGAAACGGGTTTACTGATGCCGAAAGATTGCCTTTTCACAATCGAGACAGGGGATGTTTTTAAGGTCTATTTACAAAAAAACATAACTAGCGGTTATGTACTCACCTGTAACGGTATGCAGAGATTGGAAGATACTGATGAAATGGCAAGATAAAGCAGTAATTCTTTCAGTTAGAAAGTTTGGTGAAAGCGCTTTAATTATAAGCGTTCTAAGTGCAAACCACGGGCGATATGGCGGTGTGATTAGAAGTGCCAAAGCCGCGCGTGGAATTTGCCAGACAGGGAATATCGTTGAAGCAATATGGAACGCTAGATTATCTGAGCATCTTGGGATGATCTCAGCTGAGATTATTGAACCGGTTGCATCATATGCCATGCATGATCGTTTAAAGCTAGCGGCTTTAGTTTCTGCCTGTAATCTGCTTGATTGCTCACTTATGGAGCGTGAACCACAGCAGGAAATTTTTTTAGCACTACTTGAATTTCTAGAGTCTATAGAAAAGGAAAACTGGCGCGAAAAATATGTAATGCTTGAATTAGAATTGCTAAAAAGGCTTGGATTTGGCATGGATTTAGCAACTTGTGCTGCCACTGGAAGCTATGAGGATTTAGTTTACGTTTCCCCAAAATCTGGCCGTGCCGTCAGCCGTGAGCCAGGGGAAAAATATAAGGATAAGCTGCTTCTGCTTCCTGCATTTATTGCAGGCAAGGCCAATGCCCCGGCCAGTGGTGCTGATATATTGCATGGTATAAGCTTGACCGGATATTTTCTGGACAAACACGTATTTTCCGGCGATAACCGGGCCATGCCGCCTGCACGAGCAAGGTTTATTGAGATGTTAAAAGGTGAATTGCAAATCACAAGAAATGTAACGATGCAACTTGAGGCTTGTGACTAGAGATTTATGGTAAAAAAAACTGCGCCTAAAAAACCCGTACCACAAGGCCAGATAAACGTTGTTGAATTCAAGGATGCGCTGGCCGAGCGTTATCTCAGTTATGCGCTTTCCACAATTATGTCTCGCTCGTTGCCTGATGTGCGAGATGGTCTTAAGCCTGTGCACCGCCGCTTGCTTTTTGCCATGCTACAATTGAAGCTGGATCCGAAATCCGGGTTCAAGAAATGCGCTCGGGTGGTTGGTGATGTCATCGGTAAATATCACCCACATGGTGATGTTGCGGTTTATGATACTATGGTGCGCTTGGCACAGAGTTTCTCCGTTCGTTACCCGTTGGTCGAGGGCCAGGGAAATTTTGGCTCAATAGACGGCGATAATCCAGCCGCAATGCGTTATACCGAAGCACGCCTGACCGATGTTGCTCTAGCGTTGCTTGCTGATCTTGAAAGTAATACCGTTGATTTCCGACCAAATTATGATGGTTCTGAGGAAGAGCCGGCATTGCTTCCCTCACGATTTCCAAATCTTTTGGCTAACGGCTCGGAAGGTATCGCGGTTGGAATGGCAACTTCGATCCCACCACACAATGCTGATGAAATTTGTGATGCGTTAATTCACTTGATCGAAAATCCAGAAGCAAAAATCTCTAGGCTGGTGCGGTTCGTAAAAGGCCCGGATTTCCCGACCGGTGGCATCATAATGGAACCGGTAGAAAATATTATTGCAGCCTATGAAACAGGGCGCGGAAGTTTCCGTTTGCGCGCAAAATGGGAAAAAGAAGAATTAGCACACGGCACTTACCAAATCGTGGTGACAGAAATTCCTTACCAGGTTCAAAAAGGGCGGTTGGTTGAGCGAATTGCCGAAGTTTTTAAAGAAAAGAAAGTTCCATTGCTGGGTGATTTGCGTGATGAATCAGCCGAAGAAATTCGCATTATTCTAGAGCCAAAAAATCGTTCAGTTGATCCGGAAATATTGATGGCATCTTTGTTTAAACTCACCGATCTAGAAGTGCGATTCGCGCTCAATATGAACGTGCTAGATTCCAGCCATAGCCCACGTGTAATGAATCTGCGTGAGGTTTTGCAGGAATTTTTGAATCACCGGCATGAAGTTTTGATTCGCAAAACTAATCATCGCCTGGCAGAAATTGATCGTCGATTGGAAATCTTAAAAGGTTTGTTGGTAGCTTATTTAAATCTAGACCAGGTGATCAAAATCATACGCAATGAGGATGATCCCAAAGAAAAAATGATGAAGAAATGGGACCTCTCTGAAATTCAGGTGGAAGCCATTTTGAATATGCGCCTGCGTGCACTGCGTAAGTTAGAGGAAATCGAGATCAACCGTGAACATAAGAATTTAAGTGCTGAGAAAAAGGAATTAAAATCCATTCTTGCCGATAAGAAAAAGCGCTGGCAGGTAATCGCGGACGATATCCAAGCGGTCAAGGAACAATTTGGCAAGAAAACAAAATTAGGCAAGCGCCGCACTGAAATTTCCGGCGAGGAAGCAAAAGATATTGATATCTCACCTGAAGCATTCGTAGAAAAGGAGCCAATAACGGTTATTTGCTCTGCCTTAGGTTGGATCCGTGCAGTGAAAGGCCATCTTGAAGATTTTAGCGAAATAAAATTTAAAGAGGGTGATCGTGGTAGATTCTTTATCAAAGCACAAACTACTGATAAATTATTATTATTCGCTGGTGATGGCAAATTCTTTACCATTCCGTGCGATAGAATTCCACGTGGCAAAGGTGACGGGGAATCACTGCGTTTGATGATAGATTTAGCGGAAAATCGCGATATCGTTGCCATATTTGTCTATAACCCGGAACGTAAGTTATTGTTGGCTTCTAGTAGTGGGCATGGATTTATTGTCGATGAAAAAGATGTTGTCGCTGAAAAGCGCACTGGTAAACAAGTAATGAATCTTGGTGAGGGCACGCGTGCGGTTGTTGTAAAACACATTGTTGGCAGTCATGTTGCCGTTATTGGAGAAAATCGAAAATTGTTAGTTTACCCAATCTCCGAAATCCCGGAAATGAAGCGTGGACGGGGAGTAATATTGCAGAAATATCAAGATGGCAGCCTTTCCGATGCTAAAACCTTCAATCTTGCCGAAGGCCTCACCTGGCAAACCGATAAGCAAACACGTAGTGAAAAAGACTTAACTGCCTGGGTGGGAAAACGTGCTCAAGCCGGGCGTTTGGCCCCAAACGGCTTTTCCAAATCGAATAAATTCGGGATGGAGTAAGTGATAAAAACTATTTTGCTTTTGTTTGGCTCAAATATCTTCATGACTTTTGCTTGGTATGGTCATTTAAAAAATCTTAATAACAAACCTTTGATTGTAGCGATACTAGCTAGTTGGGGGATTGCGTTTTTTGAGTATATGCTTCAAGTACCAGCTAACCGTATTGGTTATAAAATATTCACTCTAGGTCAGCTTAAGATTACTCAGGAAATCATCACAATGATTGTGTTTGCTGCCTTCGCTTACTTTTATATGGGCAAACAACTAAACATGGATTTTTTCTATGCCGGTCTGTGCTTGGTAGGTGCGGCATATTTTATTTTTCGTGGCTGAGATTAAACAGTTAGCCTGGTCTTCATCGCAGCACTTAAAGTTCCTTCATCCATATAATCTAGTTCGCCGCCGATTGGAATTCCCTGCGCCAATCGGGATATTTTAATTCCTAATGGTCGTACCTGTTCGGTGATGTAATGGGCTGTGGTCTGGCCTTCAACGGTAACATTAGTGGCCAATATTATTTCTGAAACATTATCAGTTTTTATCCGTGCTAGTAATTTTCCAAGGCCAAGCTCTTCCGGGCCTCTACCCTCAATTGCCGAAAGCGTGCCGCCGAGTACATGGTATTTTCCCTTAAATATTCCACCGCGTTCTAATGCCCATAAATCCGCCACTTCTTCAATGATGCATATGCTGGAACCATCACGCCTTATATCACAGCATATATGGCATGGGCTAATCGTATCGATATTACTGCAGACTTCACAAACCTGCATTTCTGCATGGCAGCGCAGCAATAAATCAGAGAGTTGCTTGAGCTGTGTTTCTTTGTTTTTTATAAGATGTAGAGCAGCGCGGCGGGCTGAACGTGGCCCAAGTCCCGGCAGTTTAGCGAGAGTTTTTATAAGGCGTTCAAGTACGGTTTCCTGCATCTGAGGTTTTTGAATGATTCAAATCATTCAACTAAAACGGCAACTTAAATCCTGGAGGCAATCCGCCAATGCCAGACATTTCTGAGTTCATTTTATCATCAATTTTGACCTTCGCATCATTAATTGCGGCTACAATTAGATCCTCTAGGATTTCCGCATCACTTGGAACAATAAGCGATTTGTCGATTTTCACGGCTTTTGCTTCACCCTTGCCATTCATAACCACTGAAATCAAGCCACCACCAGACGTTCCGATGATCTCCATTTTCTCAACTTTTTCCTGCATTTCCGCAACTTTCTTCTGCATGGATTGTGCTTGTTTCATTAATTGATTTATGTTCATTTGCCCTCTCCAGCTTTTAAACTTTCTTCGCGCCTTTCCCTGACTTCAATAATTTCCGCACCAGGAAACGATTCAAGCACTTTGGCGACATTTGGGTCATTGGCGATTTCCGCATAAAGTTTTTTTTCCTGCAACCGATGATCGTCCCGTAATGTTGTTGCACCCTTATCATTGGAAATTACTACCAGCCAACGCTCGCCAGTCCAATCGGTTAAGGCTTTGCCAATTTTCCCCGCCAAGTCTTGCGGGGCAGCGGGTGATGGACGGAATTCCAACCTGCCCCTCTCGAACGAAACCAAATGCACACCGTTCACCAGCCAGCCATGCAGCACATGTTCTTCCTTTGCGGAAAAAAGTTCTACCAATTCACGAAAATTATTTACTGAAATTACTGGATTTTTCTGTGAAGCATTGGTGAATTCAGGTGAAGGAGATTTTACTGGCGTCGCTTGAAACGAAGGTTTATGGCGAATTTCATCCTGAGAATTTTTGACTAGATTGTTTGGGCCAGGCAGGCCGGATGTATATGAAAGCTTGATGACTGCCATTTCCGCTGCATTTAGCGAGTTATTTGCCGTTCTTGCCTCAGCCAGGCTTTTTAATAGTATTTGCCATGCCCCTACCAATGCTGGAACGGAAAGCTTTTCCGCTATCGCTATCGCCCGCTGCTTATCACCCGCACCAGTTTTTGCTGCTGGGTTTTCCGCACTATGTTTTGTTACGCTGATGTAATGTGTGAGTTCTAATAAGTCTTCCAGCATAGTGACTGGATCAGAACCGGAATCATATAACGTGCGGAGAGATGCCAATGCTTCTGCTGGTTTTCCTGCCATTGCCAATTCAAATAAATCAAATATTTTATTGTGGTCAGTAATGCCGATAAGTTCTTTTACTTCCTTAGCTATTACGTTTCCACCCGAGCGGGAAAGTGCTTGATCCAGTATAGAAAGACCGTCTCGTACCGAACCTTCAGCAGCTTTGGCGATGATTCCCAATGCCTCCTGATCAATCAAAAATCCTTCCTTTCCAGCGATTTCTGAAAATCTTTGTACCAGAAGTTCAGGTGGTACACGTAACAAGTCAAACCTTTGGCAGCGTGAAAGGATAGTAAGCGGGATCTTTCTGATTTCTGTGGTGGCGAAGATAAATTTTACATGCGGAGGTGGTTCTTCAAGTGTTTTCAAAAGCGCATTAAACGCTGATTTCGAGAGCATATGTACTTCGTCGATGATATAAATCTTATAGCGCGCAGCAACGGGTACATAGCGCACATTATCAATAATTTCACGAATATCGCCTACTCCAGTACGGCTAGCTGCATCGGCCTCTATAACATCAACATTCCTATCTTCAGCTATGCTAACACATTGTTCGCAAACACCACATGGTTCTGGAGTTGGGCCGCTTTTACCATCAATACCAATGCAATTTAAGGCCTTGGCAATAATGCGTGCCGAGGTAGTTTTGCCGACACCACGGATGCCAGTTAAAATGAAGGCATGAGCGATGCGGTTTGATTTTATAGCATTGGTTAAAGTCGCAACCAGAGCGTCCTGGCCGATCAGCTCAGAGAAATTCTTTGGTCGGTATTTGCGTGCGAGAACGAGATAAGGTTTAGTTTCTTGTGTCACAAAAATCCTGGATTAAAAGGGAACCATAAAAACGACCCGCCTAGAGCCCCGCTACGGCTGCTTCCTTTCAGACCTGGCCGGGTTCACGGAACAAGGCGCCCGCCTTAATGATTCCCCTGGTGGATTATAGAAGTAAAATATCATTTACAGCAAGGGTTTTTGCAGGCAAAAATCATGGCATGAAAAAAGCACCGCGGAATAGGACGTTAACGCTCTCAACCGCGGAAATTGATAAATACCGACAGCGGTTAGTGATGGCAGAGAAATTAAACCTCTCCGCCATAACCAATCATATCATCCATAATGATATTTTCGAAGCACTCAGCGGATTGCCAGAAAATTTTGTCGATCTTTTATTTATTGATCCACCATATAATTTAACTAAAAATTTTGGCGGAAAAACCTTCAAAAAAACCGATGCCGGTAGTTATGAAAAGTGGCTTGATTCCTGGCTTTCCCAGCTCATTAAAATATTAAAACCCAATGCTTCCATATATATATGCTCCGATTGGCAATCAACACCTGCTGTTTATAATGCTGCAAAAAAATACTTTCATATTCAAAACCGCATCACCTGGCAGCGTGAAAAGGGCCGTGGTGCGGAGCGAAACTGGAAGAATGTCTCTGAGGATATTTTATTCTGTACCGTTTCTAATGATTATAAATTTTGTCCCGAGCGAGTAAGGCTAAAGAAAAAAATCATAGCACCTTATCGAGATGCGGCGGGAAAGCCAAAAGATTGGCAAGACAAGAATGGTGAAAAATTCCGGCTTACCGCACCTTCTAACCTATGGGCGGATATTTCTGTGCCGTTCTGGTCTATGCCAGAAAATACCAACCATCCAACACAAAAGCCCGAAAAGCTTTTGGCAAAAATCATCTTGGCCAGTTCTGATGTGGGAGATTTTGTGTTTGATCCGTTCCTGGGCTCTGGTACGGCAGCAGTTGTGGCAAAAAAACTTGGGAGACGATTCTCTGGCGTCGAACGTGATTTGCACTATTGCTGTCTAGCGGAAAAACGACTAGAAATGGCGGAAACTGATTGCTCAATACAAGGTTTGAAAAACGGAGTGTTTTTAGAAAGGAATGCAAAATAAATTAAAAATATTGTGGCTGGAAAGCGATGATTACAATTCCGTCACGCGCGGCAAGGAAGCCGGCGCAAAAATGGGCATCCAGGTCGATTCCTTGGATGCCTATGATCTTAGCTTCAGCGCCGATGGCAAAGTTTTTGGTGCTTTCGCCGAGGCCAGAGATCTGGCCGATTATTATGATGCGGTGATAATCCGTTCATTCATGCCCCAAGTGGCTGAGGCTTTGATTTTAGCGCGCTTGTTCAAGGAGGCCGGAAAGGTCGTAGTCGATGAAGGATTAACCGCGGAAGGTTTCGCCATGAGCAAAATGCATGATTATATCTTCCTTGCTAGAAATGGAGTGGATATTCCGCGTACCAAGCAATTCCCAGACCATAATAAAGCGGCCGCATTTGCCGCCGAGCTTGGCTATCCATGTGTGATTAAGGGGATTCATGGCTCGGAAGGCCGGCATGTGCATAGAGTGCATTCCGAGGCACAACTGCGTAAAAAACTGATGCAATATAAATCCGGCGAAGTGATGGTTCAGGAATATCTCAATGCGGAAGTTGATTATCGGGTGATAACCATCGGCTATAAAGCACTACCGGTTTATGTTTCGCGTAAACCAAGGGCTAACGATTTCCGCACCAATTTTGAATTGAACGAACAAGTAATCTCGCACCCGATTTCCGAAGCACCGGAATTGCAAGACATTGCAGAGCGAGCAGCAAGAGTTTTACGCCGCGAATTTTCTGGGGTCGATATCCGCTGTCGTGGTGATAAACCACTAGTGCTGGAAGCCAATCGTAAACCAGGATATAAAGGATTCGAGGAAGCAACCGGATTTGACGTCGCCGGTGCGTTTATTGAATATGTTGTACGAAAATGCGAAAATTCATTAGAAATGGTGGCATAAATGACGGCAAAACCGCAAACATTTCTTCGTAAACGTATAACGGAATTCGGCGGGATTACGCTGATTCTGATTGGCGTTTTTCTGGCAATTTCATTTATCACTTATAGCCCGAACGACCCATCTTTTGATTTCGCAACTGGTGGCCATGTGCGAAATTTTATGGGCCGTTCTGGAGCATATATCGCTAGCCCATTGCTGCAATTTTTTGGACTTGCCTGTTTTGTATTGGCCTTAGCGCCATTTATCTGGGGCATTATGATTGTCACAGCAAAACCGATTAGATTTCTGTGGCTAAAATTTATCATGTTACTCTCGGCGTTGGTTTCTTTTGCCGCGGTTTTTGCGATATTAGGCAGTTCAGAGAGATTACCGCTGCAAAGCTATGGTGGGTATATTGGCTATTTCCTGAAGGAAAAATTACATCATTATAATCCATCTGCTTTCACTGCAATTGCAATGGTTTTAGCACTTTCTACATTGTTTTTTGCGTTAGGAATATCATTTTATGGTTGGCTGGAAGGCACCATTGTAACTGCAAAAGTTATTTCGTTTATCTCGCGTATTTTCTATCGGGGGCTTAGAAAAATTTATGCGTTAATTGGCAGGAAAAATTTGCCGCCACAGCCCGAGCTGGGCCTGAACTTGAAGCGTCGCAAGAAAAAGGAAACCGCAGAGCGCAAAATGCCTAGGATTTCCCCCTATCTTAAGCGTGTATCGGAACCAGAAGGAAGGCAGGATTCCTTTGATCTGCCCTTGCCGAATAATTTCACTTTGCCTTCACTGAACCTGCTTTCTGATCCGCCGAAAATAAGGAAATCCGGGCTTTCTGAGAGTGCCTTGCAGCAAAATGCTCGTCTTCTGGAGCGTGTGTTGGAAGATTTCGGCGTTTATGGAAAAATCATCGGCATTAATCCTGGACCGGTGGTTACACTCTATGAGCTGGAGCCAGCGGCAGGAACAAAATCCTCGCGCGTTATCGGTCTTGCTGATGATATCGCCCGTTCAATGAGCGCAACATCGGCTCGCATCGCCGTTATCCCTGGCAAGAATGCTATAGGTATTGAACTCCCCAATTCCACCCGCGAAACTGTTTATCTGCGTGAACTTTTGGAAACCGATGAATATAAATCAGCGGAATCAAAACTAGCTATTGCTCTGGGAAAAAACATCGGTGGTGATCCCGTTATTGTTGATCTAGCTAAAATGCCGCATTTGCTGGTTGCAGGAACCACCGGCTCAGGGAAATCAGTGGCGATAAACACTATGATTCTCTCGCTGCTTTACAAATATTCGCCCGACGAATGCAAATTCATCATGATTGATCCAAAAATGCTGGAACTTTCGGTTTATGATGGAATCCCGCACCTTTTGGCTGCCGTTGTCACTGATCCGAAAAAGGCAGTGGTAGGCTTAAAATGGACGGTCAAGGAAATGGAAAATCGTTACCGGCTGATGTCCACCCTCGGCGTTCGCAACATCGCGGGGTATAATACTCGCATAGAAGCGGCGCTGAAAGAGGGCGAGATTTTGACGCGCACGGTGCAAACCGGGTTTGATGTGGAAACCGGCAAGCCGATACTTGAAACCGTTCCGCTCAATATGGCTCCCCTCCCCTTTATTGTAGTGATCGTTGATGAAATGGCTGATCTGATGTTAGTGGCGGGAAAGGAAATCGAAACTTCAGTGCAGCGCTTGGCGCAAATGGCGCGCGCCGCTGGGATTCACATCATAATGGCAACGCAACGGCCAAGCGTTGATGTCATCACCGGTGTTATCAAGGCGAACCTGCCAACGCGCATTAGTTTCCAGGTGACCAGCCGCATCGATAGCCGAACCATCCTAGGCGAACAAGGCGGCGAGCAATTGCTGGGGAGTGGCGATATGCTTTATATGAGTGGTGGTTCACGCATCATCCGAGTTCATGGGCCATTTGTTAGCGATGAGGAAGTGGAAGAAGTGGTTTCGTTCTTGAAAACGCAAGGCGCACCGGTTTATATGGATGATATCACGGCAGATGATGCTGAGGATAGCGCATTAACCGGCAGCAGTGGTGGCGAGCGTGATGAGTTATACGATCAAGCGGTGGCACTTGTGCTAAATGAGCGTAAAGCCTCAACCAGCTTCATTCAGCGCTATTTGAAAATTGGATATAACCGCGCCGCAACCATAATCGAGCGAATGGAAAAAGAAGGTGTTGTCTCATCAGCAAACCATGTGGGAAAACGTGAAGTTTTGTTGGAGGCGCAGGAGGGTTAGGGGAATTGCTGTAAATCATGGCTTTTCCTGGATTTTTCTGAGATAGGAAGTAATCGCTACTTGAAATAAATAGATGACAACTATCCACGCATATTTTATACACTCCCAAAATCCTTTATTGCCCAGATAGCTCAGTCGGTAGAGCAAGGGACTGAAAATCCCTGTGTCGGTGGTTCGATTCCGCCTCTGGGCACCACTCCTACAGCCAGTTTCCAGGTTTATAGAGTGGTGCAGAAATAACCTTCTGTGTAATTCCTGTGTAATTGTGCAGGTAAGGTTGATAACTAACTCAAGCTACTTTACTGGCTGTTTTCTTCTTATTTTCTCTACTCACAGGTTTATGTAGCCACTCAACTTTCAAAATAGCCTGAAAATTCTTCTGTAATTTACCAGACAGCTCAACAAACCTTTTAGGACGCCTGACGGAATCTATTCTTAAGCCAATAATAGTTAGATCGCGCATCATATTTTCCAAATCAGTTAATGTAAATTGCTCTATTTCAATGGATTCCTTGGATTTTGCGGTAAATTCATTTGTAACATGCAATAGTTTATCTAAATAGCTAACCTTTCTATGAGCTAGTTTATTGCGACACTTGCCGATTTCTTTAAAATGAGTGAGGCATTCATTAACCCTATGACATAAAGCCTCATCTAAATTGTTTACTTTCATCATTTGTCTTATACAGCCTTCTATATCTTCTGATCTCATGCCGCTAAAAATCTTTCTAGCTATAGCTTCCTTTAGACCTGACAGTTGATGTGCAAGTAAACGTACTTCTCTCTCTGCACTAGAATAATTAACAATCAGTCTTCCCAAGGCAGCAAAATAGGGAATCTGATCGTTTGGGTCACCATACATACCCTTAATCATCTTCTCTTGCTGCTCTTTCGTCATTTTTGAAAAAGTATCCATCTATTTTTCCTTATTCTTTGTTTGAAAAAATCTTAGCTGTATAGCGTTCTTCCAACTTATTCATCGCTGCTTGGATATGTGCTCCGTTCTGATGGCTATATCGCTCTACCATTATTAAAGTCTTATGGCCGCTGATGCGCTTTACTGTCGGCAGATCAACTCCAGCCTGAACCAAATGAGTTATAGCTGTGTGTCTAAGGGTATGGCGGACTACAACTTTTGGATCTAAGCCAGCGGCTACTACAGAACGCTTAAAGGCTTTTTCAATATTAACAGTGTGTCCTGTACGTGAAGCTATACAAGGAAAGAGCCATTCCTGACCTGGAGATGCGACTTCAATATAGCCTCTTAGAAAGTCTGCTAGTTGCTGAGTAATAGGTTGTTCCCTAGCCCCTGCTTTAGCTTGTGGTATGTAAATAACTTTCCTTAGTAGGTTGATGTTCTGAATCCTTATAGAAAGAATCTCCATACGGCGCATTCCCGTTTGAAGCCCTATCATAATGAATGGATAGATATGCGGATGCTGATCATGCATTGATGTTTCAAGTAATTTCTGCGCTTGATCTGCAGTGAGGTAAGTAATACGCCCTGGCTCTTCTTTTAGCCGCCTAATTACGCATGGTTTGTGATTTATCCATTTCCATTCCAGAGCTTTATTAATTAAATGGGATAACGACGCCAAGTCACGATTGATGGTCGCGTTTTTGGCCTTTTCTTCTAACCTATGCTTTTTGAAACGCTCAACATCGAAGGTGGAAATATTGGAAAGTGGTTTATTCCCTAAAAACGGGACGACGTGCTGGTTAAGCCTACGCTTTTTAGCAGAAATATCTTTACCGCCTTCCTGTTCTAGCTTTTCAAGGTACTGCTCCACAGCCTTCTTTAGGTTTAGGGCTGTTTTCCGGCCACTTGGAAGATTAAGCCTGTCATTACGTGAATCAGTACGTGAGCTAGCAATAAAATCTTCTGCCTTTTCTCTGGTAGTACCATCGCTTTCTTTCCCAATGACCCGATGTATGCGAACACCATCGACCATAATATTTACAGTAAACCGGCCATCATTATCAGGTAGCTTCTCATAGGTTATGCCGTGTTCAGATATAGTCCGTCCTACTTTAAGCTTGCGAAGATTAATGCGAGCGAGTTTATGAAATTTTAGAGCCATAACTAATTTCCTTGTTTTCCGGTCTTAGAACTTCTGGTTCTAGGAGGTTTTGGCAAATGATCTTTTGTTAATTCTCCGCTTGCCACCTTTTTATAAGTCTCAAAATGGTCACGTAAGCTTGTTTTCATCTTCTGATGATGTTCTAGCGTAGGCTTACCTGTATCTTTATCTATTAAGTGTTTGAATTGCTCTTGTAGATGAGAGAAATATTCGCTCTCAATAACTACCTTGATTAATTTTTCTTCCTCAAACGTCAACCAATCCTGCCTCCATACGGCCATCAAATAATGACGATCTGCCTCTTCAACATCCCAAAGCATATTCAAGTAATTGAGGTCCTGCCCATTGATTACGCTTTTTTCAATTAACCCCTGATCTGGATCGTTGATTGCTTTTTGAAGCGCCCACTCCACAACACTACTTAGGTTTCTGCGCTGCTTGCGAGCCAACAATTCCAATCCATAACGGGTTTTTGGATCAAGCCTGACAGTTATACTTTCAGCCTTGCCTTGGGTACTGCTTGATTTGCGTGCCATAAATATCCTTTTGCTCAAAAATTCTAGATTATTCTATAGACCTTATATTACATAATACAAACTTGCGTCAAGCTCATTTTAAGATTATGTAAGACTAGATAATACACGCTTGTAACTTTAAAAGGATGATAATATGCAAATAGATTCTCATAAAATAATAGTTTTTCCAGACGGCAGAATGGATGCTCTTAATGCCTCTACTTATGTTGGCCTTTCAATAAAAACGATGGCTATGATGCGTTCTAAGGGGACTGGTCCGGAGTTTATAAAGCGTGGACGCATTTTCTATTACCAGGATGATTTGGATAAATGGCTTAATGCAAATGGTAAGGCCGTAAGCAACGCTCAATTGAGAGCAAAAATGCCCTAGAAATAGGCGTTTGCAGCATGGCAAAGCGTACATACAACACGCGCCTGATAAAGGAGAACTACAGCTATTATGTTGAGCAATTAGCGGATTTGCTTGGCAATGATGTAGCCACTGTGCAGCGCTGGATACGCGAGGAAGGGCTTAAACGCATTCCCAACACTCGACCGCATATAATCCATAGTAGTGAAGTGAAGGCATTTCTTGATAAGAAGAAGGCGAAGCGCAAAAAGCCATGTGCTGATCATGAGGCATTCTGTTTCCGATGCCAGTTGCCACGTACCCCAAAGGTGGACAGCGCAACCATAACCCAACTTCCTAACGGCAGTATCCGGTTTAATGCAATTTGCTCTGAATGCGGGGGGAAAATGTGCCGCAATATTAAGGGTGCAGAATGGACACAAAATCATCCACTAGCAAAATATTTAAGTGATGCCACGGGAGAACATAAGGGTGTGCAATCAACGCAGTGTGAATGTTAACTTCAGAAGGATGATAAGCAATGCCTGAATATAACCCCTTAAACGAGCGCCTAAAAAAGCAGTATGAGGATACGCTGCTGCATGAAAATTATCGAGAGGAGCGCACAGCTGATTCTGTATGGAAAGCAATCAACCTATATGAGAATTATACTGGCAGAAGAGATTTCACCACTTTTGACATGGAACAAGCCAAAGGGTTTAAGCGTTGGCTGGTGAAACAGAAAAATGCCAAGGGAGAATTACTTAGCCTTTCCACAGTGCGATCTACCTTAAAAATTTTAAGGGATTTTTTTGGCTGGCTGTCCATACATCCACAATATATCCGCAAGATAGATGGGCGGGCAGCGGGCTATCTCCGGCTTTCCAATAATGCAGAGCGGGCAGGACGTGCCACTAAGGAACTACCTATACCTAGCGTGGAGGAAGTGCATAAGGTGCTGGAAGCCATGCCGCATGGTACAGAGATAGAAAAGCGCGATAGAGCAGTGATTGCTTTCATGGCACTGACTGGCGTGCGGGATGCTGCATTAATCAGCCTGAAAATGAAAGATGTGGATAGGGTAAAAAAAGAAGTGTGGCAAGACCCCAAGCATGTGGATACTAAGAACCGCAAGGCTATTTCCACCTTCTTCATGCCGTTTGACCCGTTATGGCAGGATATTGTAATGGAATGGCTGGACTATGCCGAGCAGGAGCTAGGGTTTAAGCCGGATGATCCATTATTTCCCAAACAAGCGGTTAAGTGTAACCCGGCAACGCTAAAATTTGAGGTAACAGGGCTATCCCGTGAGCATTGTGCGAATGCAACGCCCGTGCGCCAGATATTCCATGCAGGATTTACCCTGGCAGGCTTGCCCTATTATAACCCGCACTCTTTTCGCAAGATGCTTGCAATCTGGGCGTTGGAAAATTGCACGCAAATGGAATTTAAGGCAATCAGCCAAAATATTGGACACCAGCACGCCATTACCACCTATAATTCTTATGGAACGCTGAATGACCACAAACGGCGCAGCGTGATAAGTGCCATTGGCACGGGAAAGACGGACATAAGCCATGTGCCAGATGAGATAGTCATTGCTGAAATGCAACGCCGCATGCAGCGGTAATGTACCAGGATACCGGGTTTATAAGAGTTTTGGAGTCATATAGTTATCTTAAGATCTTTGAAGATAATTATATATAAGTTGAATTAAAGAAAGAAAGGCATTTTCTTTAGGGAAAGCATCTTCTATGCGTTTAAACTCTTCCTTTAAAAGTCTTTCCCTCTCCTGTTCATATCTCTCTTTTTCTAATTTTTTATTGATTAGGTAAAATTCTTTAGATGCATAATCAGAAAACTCTTCTTTTATAGAGTCCATAATTGCTAAGATTATATGCTTGAGTTTGTTTATATCTTCTAGAGATAAGGAAAAATCTCTTCTTGTAGTACCATCAATGGCATCTCCATGAGCGATAGCGTTTCTGCTTGCTAACAAATGAGAGTTTATACATTCTTTTTTAGTCTCTAAAGATGATTTATATTTCAAGCCTGTAAAAGCAAAAATCCTGCGCAATACCTTTTCACTTAAATTATGTTCAGTATTGATGACTAAACTCTCCTTAAGATCATCCATATCAATCTTAATTTTAAATTTTTTGTTACTTTTATTAAGAGAGCTAATAAATTTCAGTTCGCTCTCAATGGAATCAGAATTTGCTGTACTTGTTAGATTTTTTATATCGTTTTTAATAAGAATTGCATGAAAGTTAGTTTCAAGTCTTTTTAACTTAATGCGCTTATCTGAAACATATTTTAAATAAAGCTTACTGCTGTTTTTGATAAATCCTTCCCAATGCGCATAAAGCAATAGAATTAGACTCTTTAGAAGTGCTTCATTTGTATTGTTATTTTGGGCGAGTAGATATAAATCGGATATTTCTTTCTTCCGCCAACCAATATCTTTATCTAGAGTTTCTTCAAACTCTACAACTTTCATTTGCTAAAAAACTCTTTAGAAAAATCGGTAAGCAATTTAAAGCGTACTGGTGCTCTAACTCCATGACGCATTGCTGCTATATATTCAGAGTTGGCATACAACTCTCCTATACGCTTTTTAAATACAGCTAGATTTAAGCTTTTTATCCTATCAAAATGAAGTGATACACCTGGCACAATAGCTTCAAAGGCGCCGGTAGAAAAGGCTCCGTCAAATGTACCTTTTGCTGTATTGTAGGTTTTGAATGCGGTTCCATTGAGTGTAGCATCCAGCCAATCGAATACTGATTCAAAATGCTTGATTTCATTATCAAGATTGAATGTTTTGTTTTGAATAGCTTCAATTAAAACCTTTGTTTCTTCATCCAAAAACTTTCCTATATGAATACTAGAAAGCGAATAATTTGAGTAATTTGTTTTTCCTAGAACCGCTATTAAATATCTTAATATCAATTCCATATGATATTCTTCAGCGTACTTTTTATCGGTTAGCTGCAGGGTATTCTTAAATGAGGGGTACTCTTTCAAATTATTTATTTTTGTATAAAGATCCTCATCCCGCATAATAATTAGGCAATTTCTGATCTCTTGATCCTCAAGATGAGTACCTCCGGTATTCAGTCTCTTGAAAACCTCGTATTGAGTGTCAATACTCTGCTCGGTAATAATAATATTAATACTGAGTTTTGCTCTTCTAAATAAACGTTGAGCCTCTTCTGGTAAATCTGTCCAATATTTACCTTCAAGAGCAGAAAGATAACTTCCTTTTGTTAACTTTAGCGCGGGGTATTTAGGCAATTCATTAGCCAGCTGCAGAATTGTAGAAATTCTTTGTACACCATCAACTACTGTCCATTTTCCACCAGCATCCTGAGCTACAAATATTTCCGGAATAGGAATACCAAGCAATATTGATTCTACAAATGCGGTTTTTTGCTCATCTTCCCAACGAAATAATCTTTGAAAGGCCGGGTCTAGCTTAATATCACCTGCTATATATAAGTTAATAATTTCGCCAATGGACATACTATAATTGTCCGTTTTGATAGTCCTGCGTGATTTTTCTATTTCTTCCAAAAGAGAAGTCATTCTATTTTCCTATTTTTTCTTCATAAGGCCCAAGAAACCTTTCACCATTAAAGTGAATCATATGTGTGGGAGAATCAGCAATCCAGACTTCCGTTTCCCAAGAAATAAATTGAAGGTGTTTAAGAAATACTTTTCTTGTAGGAAAAGCTGACACATAAACTAAGCCGGCAGAACATGATTTAAAGAGTTGTGCTAGCTCTTGATGCCGTTTAGCGTCGACAGGGCCGTGACTTGTTACTGATTCTACCAAAATAAGCCAATTTTTTTCTCGGTAATAAATAACAACGTCAGGCATTTTGCCATGAGTATTTAAAACCAAGCCTATTTTCCTAAGTAATTCTTTATCAAAATATCCAAATTTATCACCGGTATCACCTACATAAACGAGTTCGCCGTTAGGTATATATCTTGAAGCAAAATCTTCGATAATTGCTTTTATTAACTTCGAATGCTCTCCTGCGGATAGCTTGATTTGCTGACCATCTTTTAGCTTGATTGGTACTAATTGCATTTCTCGTGCATTAGCATATTGTATAACCAGGGTCTTACGTTGGTTTAAATAGTTGCTAAGCGACGTATCATATGCAGGATTACCAAATTTTCTCAGTATACCTAAAAGGTTTGATTCTATTTGATATACTGTTTTAGGGCTATTGATGGGTCTTTCTGGTTTATCTGGGTTAGTAAGAACAATTCCTGCTTGTTCAAACTGATGCATTGATTGCCGCCGAAAAGTCTCGCGTGTGTTCGGCGCATATTTCATTTCGTAATGAGTTCCTACCCAATCCATTATTGGAGTAATGCCTAAAAATGGAGACTTTGCCTCTCTCCAAGGTGTATTAGGAGGTAAATCCAGCAAGGCGAGTAAACAAAGAGCTGTGCGATCATTAAGCTGAGGTCTAGGCATTCCTAAACTCACTAGAATTGAATATGCTTCTTTTAGCTTTTGTTTTTTTGACATTAGGCTAACCCATCTACTAAAGAATCAATTTGTTTTTGCGTTAGACTAGAAGTGTATTGTTTACCAAGCCGACTTAGTTTTGATAGGTTTGGATACTTCATATTACGGAGATCGGTTGCATTTACTTGTGTATGCCCTGAGAAAACCCGAAAATATTGATCTAGTTGAGTAGAGTTAAGGACACATGCTAACCCTTTAGCTATTTCCTCTGTTAGACCAGCTTTGCCTACATGAAATACGTTCCAGTGATTTTCAAACCCTATTGACTTTGATTGAATGTCATGAGGGTCAAGAATGTAAGCAACTATGCGCTTTTTCTCTTCTTTAGCAGAAAAGCGCTTCACAACTACGTAGAACCCGTTGGGCATTAACCATTTATTTATTTCCGGACTAAAACGTAAGGCATTTGGTTTTTTATGATGCTTGGGGTATTCAAATTTGCCTTGAGAAAAATGATGGGGATAAATTATTGGAATAGAACTTTTACTTGGTTCATTCAGCCAATGCTCTTTTAATCTAAAATCAACAACCGGTCCTGTACATACTTCTAGGCTAAGTTCATGCAGTGAATGTGAAAAAAGCCCTGCCACAGTTTTAGTGTCAGTATTTGTTGGTATATGAATGAAAAGTTCATTGTCATTAGGTTTTATAATATCAGAGAATAGGACTATTCTTTCTTTGTAATCTATGAACTTAGCATCATGTGAAGAAGAGATAGTGACAGATTTCTGCCGGATTCCTTTACTTAATTTTAAAATAACATTTTCTTGCAAAACTTCGTCATCTCCGAATGCTTTATTACGTGACTCAAAAATGTGTATATGATCTATAGAGCACTTATTTAATAAAAACTCCCTAAATGGCTTATAATATGGGCCATTACAAAATGATCTCGGAATGATAGCTACTATCTCCGCTCCTTTCACTGCCAATAGTATAGATAAGGCAACAAATGCTGTGTAAAGATTGACCGTTTCAATCCCTACTTCTCTCAGTAAATGTCTATAGAGGGAGTTACTATTAATCTTTTTATACGGCGGATTAAGAATAACATGAGTAAATTTGCTGCCAATTCCCTTGTTTAAATGCATTACAGCATCTTGGATGAAGTCTGAATCGTGTATAAGGTATGGCACTTTAAATTTAGAGAGATTTTTTCCTAAATAGCTTTGCAACATTGGATCAATTTCCCAAGCATCAATAAACCTAAGATTTTTTAAAATCTTTATAGCGGATATAGCGAGAGAACCAACACCAGCTCCTGCATCCAGCAAATGTGCTCGTTTTAATGGGTTTGTAAATAGGCTCGCCATAAACTCCGCAATATGAGAAGGAGTCATAAACTGGCCTAGTTGACTCTTCCGTTCCGGATCAAGCTTAGAATTTGCTTCCAAACGAATGTGATCAATGACTGCGTTGTTCATAATAACCTTATACAGCTGTAAAGATCATAATAAAAACACAAAATAAGCTTAGTTGCCTTGAGCAGCGATCCGATGGTGCGAAAAATGATAAAAACAGCAAGAATTATTCTAGAGTTGGCTAATTTTCTAATGTAAGCTAATGCCTCACCGTGAAGGATAGAAACCTAAACATGGGTACTTTTCGGGGTACTTTTGTTCGATTCCTGGTTTCGGAATCTCTGTGTAATTCCTGTGTAATTGGGCCAAGAAAATGGCAGAAATTGATAGAAGAGTTTAGATACAAGCTACTTAAGATAATTAATATAAGTGATTGAGAACTAGATTATTTTAGAACTTTAAGGAAAAATCGGGAAACGGTCTCTTAAATACTGAAAATCCCTGTGTCGGTGGTTCGATTCCGCCTCTGGGCACCACTCCTACAAAGGATTTACGAATGGTAGCTTTTTTAAGAAGAGTCTCTGGGGTTAGGCCGGGGTTAGAACGCACCCTCCACCCTTCTTTTCTCGCCGGGATGCAAACCATTGATTTCGATTATTCCATCATCGCCAGACATTCAGCTAATCCCGGCCCTCGATTTTCATTCCCCGAATCCGCGCCCTTTTATTTTTTAATGTATTTAAATACTCTCTAGAAAAGAAACTCGTTTCCCTTTCCACCTCAATTCCTTCATCCTTCTTTTTTTCTTCCCCGCCAACATTCTCTATCGTTCTTTTATAACCTGTAAATTTATCCACGGCCGAACCAACCTTCACTTCTTCGCCCTTAAGAAGTACATCTCCTATAACAGATTCCAGCCATTCGGCTTCCTTTTGCCTATAGACCCTTGCTGCGTGCACGGCGCCAGCATAAATTTCCTTTCTATCTAATAACCCTTTCTTTTCTGAAAGAACTAAACCAGGTTCAGTTTTAATTCCGGGAAGCTCAACTTGTTTATCATCTTCTAAAATTTCTATTTTTCTTATAGTTTCTTCAGGCAACCTCAGATCCATAGCTAGAATGAAGAGCGAATCGGTCTCTTCTTTCCCCCTTCTTAAACGTTCAAGTTTAGTCAAATAACCTGAATTTCCCCTAGCCCTTTGTTTTTTCAATTGTGGGTCGGGCGCTTTATCCGTCCATTTTTCTGCTCCTGTTTCTTTTGGTGGCTTTTGCTTCAACTCTTCTTGGATTTTCTTAACTAAATCCTCCATTCCTTCCATGAATTTTGCCTCAGCCACATCTATTTCGTCTAAGATTTTTATTTGCCGATTCTCATAATCTTTTACATCATCATCTGAGACAGCTTTAGCAAGCCAAAGGAGTTTTGCAGAAAGCAAAAACGCTGCGCGCGTAACCGCGCCTCTCTTGACCTGTAAATGTTCATCCAAAGGAAAATCAGGATTATTGAAATCGCGTATGCTTTCTTCGATGCCCGTCTTGGAAATTCCAATTGAGAGCTTGCCATCCTTTTTCTTAAAACCCAATTTTTTAAAATGATTATAAACCATTCGTTTTTCTTGGCCGTTAAGGCCCTTGATCCTTCCGGTTTCGATTGAGGCATAATTATCTTTTCCTATCGCTTCATGAGAAAAACGATTTTGCTCTCTAAACGCCTTAAGGGCTTTTTCAACTAAATAATCTTCAATATTTTTGATCATATAAATCCTTCGGCTTGCAAAATTCGCCAATGATAGAATAGACTATAAACATTAATAAAACATTAACGCCGCACGTTTCTATCCAGAAGCAAATCGTATCTTACTGAAATAACTGGTAGCAGCCATTCTCCGGATGGAATCCGATAGGTTTATTTGGACAGTGCTACAAAAACTGTACTTTCACCGGGATGCAAATCTAGGTTTTCCACCTCTGCCCAGCCTAACGCTCAACCTAAGCGTTATTTGCTGCCGTAATCAGTGCCCCCTAGGCTGCCAATAACAGCGGTGCTAGCAATATCAGCAACGGAGTCTGTATTACCAGTGGCAGCACTACCCGTTACTGCGTCGACAGTAGTAGCAATGCCAGTAGAATCAACCGTACCGCTACTAGTAAAAGTAAAAGGAATTTGAACGATAGTAATACTATGGCTGGTGAAGTCATCACTATCGCTAGCCAATACTATTGGCCCCCCAACAGATGCAAGTGAAACGGCTAGAGCAAGAGTTGCAAGAAATTTTTTCATATAATTTACTCCCAAGCACCACATTTGAGGTTAAAACAAGCTGGTACTAATCACCTTAACATCAAATAGTTAACAAAAGGTTAACGCTACGAAAGATTTTCTTCTTTATTGATAATAAAGGAGTTTTCTATTCCCCAAATCTTCTTAAATATATATACTAAGATACTGTAATTTCTATGTAATTAGGCCAAGAAAATGGCAGAAACGGCAAGATTGACTAATAGTACTCAGCCACTCCCCCGTCAAGCGGTGCTCTCAAATTACCTATGTGGGCAGCCAGGCCAACAGCAAGGGCGGCGTTTTCCAGCCGCAAGATTTTCGCGTGCTATCCTTATCCTCTTCTCTCGGGTTTCTAACTTTTTTGCAGATTCGATCCAGCATATCCATTCATTGCGCGCTAGCGGCGTAATATCACTCCATGTCTCCAGCGCATTAGGCTCAGAAGCGAGGGCTTTTTTTAAGTCAATCGGTGCTTTATGCACCACGCCATCGTCAATTACTCTCACGAGGCGCTGCTTTTTGCTTCTTCCAGCTCTTCTGCGCTTGCTGCATCGTTTCTGATGCCTGCTGCTCCAGGCAGCATCAATAGATCAAGGCTTTCTGCATCCCGAACAAACACCCTCTCGCCCTGAATAGTGCCAAGGCTTGGTGGGATGTTATTTTTGGAAAGGCCAACTACGGTATGCGGCCCTTCACGATACATTCCGATCACCATACGTGGCCTATCAATGAATACTTGTGAACCGCGCAGGCAATCTAAAATCTCTCGGTAATCCTTTGGTTTTGCCCCTTTTGCTAAGTGGTGCACTACGAGCACTGCAGTTTTTTTATTAATGGCAAATTCCTCTATGGCTTCGAAGAAATTGCTAACAACTTCTGAATCATCCTCATCACCTAGCAAATATTTCCGCGCCGGATCGATCACCATCACCGGCACATCCGGCATTTTGGCAAGCCTTTTTAAAAACTCACTGAACGTTGCGGGCTCACCAGTTTTATCCACACCAAAATTAGTCCGCTGCATCATTAATCTTTGGGCGCGCTCTTGGGGATCAAAAGTCTTAGCTCTGGCATTAACAATTGCTGGGCCATCCTCGCCAGAGAAATATACATTTATACCTTTACAGAGAGGTACGTTGATCGGCGATCCTAGCCATTTTGGCGCTGCTTCATTAGAATTATAATTTATTGCAGCCTTAATACATAAATTATGCGCTATGCTACTTTTCCCAGTGCCGCCTGAACCAGCAATAAGGGTGATTGAGCCCCGTGGGAGCCAACCTGGAACTATGAACTCAAATTTCTCTTCGGAGCCTTGCCTGGCCGGGCCTGTGGCATCTAATAGCTCAAAGTCTCTCGCGCAGAGATTATAATATTTGAGATTACTTTCAAGATTGGGAACATCCACCCCAAAGCGATCATAAAGGCTTTGGTAGCGGTCATAGGCGTCCCAACAGGTTTCTGCATCAATCAAGTGTTGTGGATTCACAGTGTGTTTTTTGGCCTCATCCTTGTCAGGGATTTTACCAGAGAAAATATCAACAAACGAAGGTTGTTCATAAGCACCCTGGCCAGAAAGGTAACCCATGCCAGAAAACAGATAATAATATTTATATGGATCGCTCTCAAAATTGGCCAGATTATATAACGCTAGTGACCCGGGAACGCCCCCCCTTTGGTCTGGAAATACAACTTTATTGGCTAACGCCAGCATCTTCATGCCAGATTCAAGATCATCACCTCTTTTGAATTTGCCAACAAATACCTTTTGGTCAGTTATACGGCGGATATCCTTATCCGTAATTTTTTTCTGCCCGATGCAAAAAGTCGTAGCCCAGATGATACCGGAGCCAAGCGCTTCGCCCTTATTTCCTCCAGCAAAATTATAAACAACGGGGTCTAAAAGCAGCGCAGTATTGGGGCGCTCACCCTTGTTATAATAATGCACGATTTTTTCCACAGCTTGGTCTATTTCATCA